>ENA-USUM01000812-USUM01000812.1-human-gut-metagenome-genome-assembly--contig:-NODE-812-length-19067-cov-9.963981_pt1 | contig 19067 bp, 14 predicted proteins | sample MGYA00250063_ERZ773402 | MGnify/ENA primary metagenome ERZ773402 (study PRJEB29103, sample SAMN06112030) | human gut metagenome | biome: human gut; feature: ankylosing spondylitis patient; material...
GACAGATCCGTACATGTATTCGTTCTTTTAGTGTCTTTACTGCCGTGCGTTGAAGCATGGAGAGAAGAAGGGAAACACCTGGTACTGAGGTTTGTGTGTGATATTCCCGGGGAGGAAAAGCATATGGACATTCCACAATGGCTATATGACAAAACTGATCATGCGGGAACCTGGTATGATATGGAGTATGGAAAGGGATATGCTCCTGATTATAATAATGAACAGATGATACAATATCACAAAAGGGCAGTTAATGCACTTGGAGAGCATTTTGGCAGAGATGGACTGGTCAGTTATATCGAACTTGGAAGTCTGGGGCACTGGGGAGAATGGCATGTAAATATTTCCGCAGGAATACAGAGTCTGCCAGAAGAATCTGTAAGAGAACGTTATATGATTCCATGGACAGAGGCCTTCCCTGATTCCATGATACTGATGAGAAGACCTTTTAGTGAGGGAGAACATTATGGAACAGGTCTCTACAACGATATGACCGGACAGCCAGAGAGCACAGAGGAATGGTTTCGCTGGATCAATGAAGGCGGTGAGTTTGACCAGACTCATGAGAAAAAAGGGTTATCCGCAATGAAAGATTTCTGGAAAAAATTTTTAAATTAATCATAATAATTTACAGATATTTGACGGAGGCATCCAAAACCGTTTTTTAAACAGCTTGCTGAAATGATAGACATCATCATAGCCGACTTCGGCTGCAACTTCCTGGATGCTGCCGTCAAAGCCGTTTTCCAACAATTCTTTTGCTTTTTCAATGCGTATATTGATCAGGTGGCATATCGGTGTATCGCCTGTCTCACTTTTAAAAATACGTGAGATATAAAAAGGACTTAAGTACATATTTTCTGCAATCTGATCTAAAGAAATCTTTTCACTGTAATGATCCTCAAAATAATTTACGATCTGGTCAACTACATATTTTTTGCTGGTAGATTCAAAAGAGCAGCCGGTATTGATTTTTACCGGTTCACTCTGTTCCCGCAGCAGCAGGATCAGCATCTGCATCAGATAACTTTTCAACATGATATAACGTCCGCTGCGGCAGACGTCATTTTCTACGCTCATGGCTGTGCAGATCTTAAACAGCTTCTGGCGCAGTTCGCCGGAGGTATGTAAAATAGGAGACTGTGTGGCTGGATCGGATGTCAGATCTTTTAAATGCAGCGGCAGATAATTTTCCGGGAAATCCCCAAAACGGACGTCACATAATCCAACAAAAAATTCCGTAGCCGGATTGGAAGGGTCTGTGCAGAGTGCCTGATGCTTCTGCCCCGGATTTAAAATAATGATATCGCCCTCGGAGATATCATACAAAGAGCCATTGATCCGGTATCTTCCGTGACCGGACAAAATAAAAGCCATCTCGATGAAATCATGGCTGTGATAGAGTTCCTCGTCTTTCAGACGGGTGCCTTTCCAGGTAAATAAAAAAGTAGGATTCAGTTGGTCAAGCAGTTCTTCCCGGTTGTCACAGCACATAGTAATCTCCATTTCTTTGTATAAGCCTGAAAAATTATTTTGTCAATCATGTCATAGTATATCACATTCCCCATCAGAAACCATCCCTTCCGGTGCAAAAAATAACATGAACGGTGCAAGATATTACATTCCTTTTTACCCCAAAAGTACTATACTGAAAATCCGAAAGGAAAAACGAAAATGGAGTAGGAGGGTTATTATGACACCAATGAAGTGGTTCTTTTCATTTCTGAAAAAGTACCGGAGATTAATGATAGTTGGAATTTTGCTGACCACAGCGGTATCAGTGCTTTCGGTGGTAAATCCGTACATATCCGGGCAGATCGTAGATCAGGTCATAAGCGGTGGAAAATATGACAGACTGATGCCGTTTATCGGATGTCTGATCGGAGTCACGATCGTGATGGGAGTCTTGCGTTTTCTGTTTCAGGTCGCATTTGAGACGGCGTCGCAGGGCGTTTTGTACGATATGAGAGACAAAGTCTACCGGAAATTATTAGAGGAAGATTTTGCATTTTACAATAAGAAACGTACCGGAGACCTGATGAGCCGGCAGACCGGAGATATGGATGCGATCCGTCATTTTGTGGCGTATGTGGTCTACATGGTTTATCAGAGTGTGCTGATGTTTGTGTTTGCACTGCTTATGATCTTTACGGTCAACACGAAACTGGCACTTGCCATGCTTGTGGTTCTGCCGTTTACGGCGTTTGCAACCTGCCGTCAGACGAAAGAGGTACGTCCGGCATTCAAGCGTAACCGTGACTGTTTTTCCTCACTCAATGCGTTTGTGCAGGAAAATGTCAGTGGAAACCGTGTGGTAAAAGCATTTGCAAAAGAAGATTTTGAGATTGAAAAATTCAATAAGGAAAATGATAAATTCCGTGCGGCGCAGATCGATGCGTCAAAGATCTGGATGAAATATGTGCCGATATTTGAGGTGCTTTCCTATGCGCTGACGATCATCCTGATCCTCTACGGCGGCTATATGGTCATTCAGGGAGAGATCACGTTAGGACAGCTCGTGACGGTGAACGGCTATCTGTGGATGTTAAACAACCCGCTGCGCCAGGCAGGATGGCTGGTCAACGATATCAGCAACTTTACAACGTCCGTGGAGAAAATCTATGCGACTTACAGTGAAGAGCCGCATGTAAAAACACCGGTATCTGGAGTAGTGAAGAAACATCTGAAAGGTGAGATCGAGTTTAAAAATGTATCTTACCGTGCGGATGACGAAGATATTGTCATGGATGTCAATTTTAAGGTAAAACCGGGGCAGACCGTCGGCATCATTGGTTCTACCGGAGCTGGAAAATCAACGATCATGAATCTGCTCTGCCGGTTTTATGATACGACTTCCGGTGAAGTGCTTGTGGATGGTGTGAATGTCCGCGACATGGATCTTTATAACCTGCGTGACAATATCGGCATGGCGATGCAGGATGTGTTCCTTTTTTCGGATACGATCGAAGGAAATATCGCATACGGAAGGCCGAATTGTTCGTTCGAAGAAGTCAAACAGGCTGCGATCATGGCGGATGCCAATCATTTTATCCAGGCACTTTCGGATGGATATGATACGATTGTGGGTGAGCGCGGTGTCGGACTTTCCGGCGGACAGAAACAGCGTATCTCCCTTGCGAGGGCACTGCTGAAAGATCCGTCGATTCTGATTCTTGACGATACGACATCGGCGGTCGATATGGAGACGGAGAGTTATATCCAGAGCCAGTTGAAGAAATTAGATAACAAGTGCACGATCTTTGTCATTGCGTACCGCATTTCTTCCATTAGAGATGCAGATCTGATCCTTGTCATGGATAACGGACGCATCATTGAACAGGGAACACATGAGCAGTTAGTGGCGGCGGGAGGTTATTACGCGACGGCTTTCCATAACCAGTATGGCGAGATCCCACAGGAAATTTTAAACGGAAAGGGGGAGAAATAAGATGGCAAGAAACAGATATGATATGGATGAGATATTAGAGGACAGTTTTGATGTAAACCAGCTCAAACGTCTTGCGGGTTACATTGCTCCCTACAAAAAGAAGATGGCAGGCGTTATTCTTCTGATGCTTTCTTCCTCGGCACTTACCATGGCGATCCCGATCTTTTTCCAGAATGTGATGGATCACAGCATCCCGGAAAAAGATATGAAATCGATCACATTTTACAGTATTGCGACATTGCTGATCGCACTTTATTCGGGTATTTCCCTGCGGATCAAGATCAAGACCATGAGTGTGATCGGGCAGAATATCGTACATGACATCCGCTACGATATTTTCTGTCATCTGCAGGAACTTCCATTTTCCTATTATGATGACAGACCACATGGAAAAATTCAGGTGCGTGTGGTCAATTATGTGAACAGCCTAAGTGATCTTTTGAGCAATGGTATTGTCAACACATTCACAGATCTGTGCAACCTGATCTTTATTCTGATGTTTATGTTTGCACTCGATGTCCGGCTGACGCTGATCTGTCTGTGCGGATTGCCGGTTCTTGCATTTGTGATTATCTTAATCAAGAAAAAACAGCGCAGGGCATGGCAGATCCAGAGCAACAAACAGTCAAACTTAAATGCGTACATTGCGGAGAGTATCAATGGAATCCGTGTGACGCAGTCTTTTGTAAGGGAAAATGAGAATACCGGAATCTTTAATAACCTAAGTAAAAATTACCGGAAATCCTGGATGCGTGCGGTAATGTTTAACTTTACGATGGGACCGAGCGTGGATATTATTTCGACATTTACGACGGCACTGATCTATGTGCTGGGTGTCCGTTGGATTTTAGCACCGGATATGACACTGACCGTCGGTGTTCTGATCGCATTTACCGCGTACATTGGGCGTTTCTGGGCACCAATCAACACACTTGCCGGATTTTACAATTCTCTTTTGACAGCAATCTCTTATCTTGAGAGGATTTTTGAGACGATCGATGAGCCGGTGGGTGTCAGGGATGAGCCGGATGCAATCCCGATGCCGGAGGTGGCAGGAGAAGTGAAGTTTTCCCATGTGTCCTTTGGTTATGAGCCGGGGCAGAAGATTTTGGAGGATATCAATTTTACGGCAAAACCGGGTGAAACGTATGCGATCGTCGGCCCGACCGGGGCAGGAAAATCCACGATCGTAAATCTCATCAGCCGTTTTTACAATGTGGATTCCGGGAAAATCACGATCGATGGCATTGATATCTCGAAGGTGACACTTCATTCACTGCGCACCCAGATGGGAATCATGATGCAGGACAGCTTTATTTTTGCGGGGACGATCATGGATAATATCCGCTATGGCAACCGCAGTGCGACGGACGAGGAAGTCATCCGTGCCGCAAAAACAGTCTGCGCCCATGATTTTATTATGGAAATGGAAAACGGATATAAGACACAAGTCAATGAGAGAGGAAGCAGGCTATCCGCCGGACAGCGGCAGCTTATTTCCTTTGCAAGGGCACTGCTTGCCGATCCGAAGATCCTGATTTTAGATGAGGCGACTTCGAGCATTGATACCGAGACGGAACTGCTTTTGCAGAAAGGATTGAACGAACTTTTGAAGGGGCGGACTTCTTTTATCATTGCACACAGACTTTCTACGATCAAAAATGCAGACTGCATCTTATATGTGGATAAAGGCGATATTTTAGAGCGTGGAAATCATGACGAACTGATGGAACAGAAGGGTGAGTATTATAAACTTTATATGTCACAGTATGATTTCTTAAAATGACAGGCAATGCGGTGCCATTTGCCAATCGAAAAACTTAAAGCCAGCGTTTGACACTCGGATCTTATAAATAAAAACTGCCGCCTCACGGTGATATGCCCCCCTTTTTCTGAACTTACAGAGAAAAGGGTACATATATTCACCCGGAGACGGCTGTTTTTATGAAAGTTTATTCAGTTTTATGTTCTTTCCGGTATTCTGCCGGGCTTTTTACAACGTATTTTTTGAACTTGATATGGAAATAATAGAAATTCCGGTAACCGACTTTTTCTGCGATCGCATAAACTTTTAACTCTGAGGAACAGAGAAGCTCCATCGAGTGTTTGATGCGGACATGGTCGACGTATGAGTTGAAGTTTTCACCCATCTTTTTGCGGAAAATCTTTCCGAGATAGGAGCTGTTGTAACCAAACAGCGGTGCAATATTTTCTAATGTGATATTGCTTGCATAGTTGTGGTTGATGTAGTGCAGAATATCATCCAGCACGCTTTCACGGGAAGAGTTACCGATCGAGGACATGATCATCTCAAACTGTTCCGTAAAGTACAGGATGATCTCGTAGAGATAATATTTTTCTTCGATCAGACGGATGATATCCGCATTGCTCGGAAACGGGATATTTGTACCATTGTAAAGCCGGTTTGCCTGTTCCTTGATCTGCAGATAAAGGTCTGTCAGGAAAAGCCGTATGGAATCAATCGAATCTGCAGCATGGTAAAGTTCATTGGTAAGCTGTGTCAAAGTCTCCGCTAACATATTGCGGTTGAATGCCTGAAGATATTCAAACAGGCTGGTAGCGTAACGGTTTAAAAAAGCGTCGTTTAAGATGGATTTTAAACTGTCCGGGTCCGGCAGTTCGGCATAACCGATCGTGTGCTGTTCCTGCTCGCAGAAGAAACGGCGTTCTAACAGCTGTTTCGCCTGAATATAGGAAATATAGACTTCCGACAGGTCTGACACACGCGCACCATATGTAATAAAGAGACTGTCAAGAGGAGAATTCTCCTGTGGACGCCGTTCTCTCCGGTAACGCTCCAGAAAATCATTAAATTTTTGAATGGCAAAAGTGCCTTTCAGTAAAATAACCTCATGATATTGCAGCGTAATGTTATCATAGGAGTTATTATCCTGATTTGTCACGCGCAGAAGATCCGAAAAACGATAGGAGGCATCTGCAGTATTGTGACTGTATTTCTCATAGATCACAACCTGATAGGTGTCTGCTGTCAGATGGAGATCTGTTGTATTTATGTGGGAAAGATCGATATTATTCGTTAAAAGATCGCGGATGATGGTCTCTCTTGCCTTTTCACGGTAATGTTCCCGGGTATTTGCAGTTGCAGCATCCTTGTCTAAGTTTTCTTTGATCGAACGAAGAATCTCCTCAAGTTCATCCTCGTCGATCGGCTTTGTCAGATAATACTGCACTCCGTAACGGATGGCTTCCTGCGCATATTTGAAATCAGAGTAACCGCTTAAGATAATGACTTTTCCGGTAAAACCCTGTGCTCTTGCCTCCCGGATAACGTCAAGCCCTGACATTCCCGGCATGCGGATGTCTAAGAGAACGATATCCGGCTGTAAGGCAAGAATCTGCTGATAGGCGGTCTCACCGTTTGCAGCTTCTCCGGCGATCGTATAGCCGAGAGATTCCCAGTCGAACAGACATTTGATACCTTCCCGGATAATGGATTCATCATCTGCAATTAAAACGCGATACATAAAAATAACCTTCCTGTTCCAATGATAAAAGTACTAAACGTAAGTATAAATGCGAACGTTTTGTTTGTCAAATTTATCGAGTGTTTTATGTACAATTTAGAGGGTATTTTTTGCAGGGTGGGTATAGTAAGATGAGACAAAATGAGATAATTACAGGGAGGAAAATCCTCTGCTCCTGCAAGAGGCAAATGCTATAAAAAACATAGCATGCATTTTTCTCCGGAAAACAGGGAGGATTATCATATGAAATTCAGTAATGGATGCTGGCTGCAGAAAGAGCGCTGCGAGTGCTTTTCTCCGGCAGAAGTATATTTTTCAAAAATCGAGAAAGATCAGGTGACGATCTGTGCGCCGACAAGCAAGATCACACAGCGCGGCGATACCCTTGGCGGAATCAACCTCACGATCGTGATTTCAGCACCGTATGAGGAAGTGCTTAGGGTTCAGACTTATCATCACATGGGCGTGCAGAAAAAGGCACCGTCATTTGAGATCGCACCTGCGGAGAGCGGACATTTAAAGGCAGAAGATACGGAGGACAAGCTGGTCATTTCAAGCGGTACACTGCGTCTGGAAGTGCAGAAAGAGAACGGAGCACTCACATTTTACCGCGGTGAGGAGAAAATCACTGCAAGCGGATGGAGAGATCTTGCATACATGAAGACCGACTGGAAAGGTTTTGCCTATGATAAAGGACCGGAAGATGCTTATATGAGAGAGCAGTTATCACTTTCCGTTGGCGAGCTGATCTATGGACTTGGCGAGCGTTTTTCTGCATTTGTAAAAAATGGACAGAGCGTGGATATCTGGAACGAGGACGGCGGTACTTCCACAGAGCAGTCTTATAAAAATATCCCGTTTTATATTTCCAATAAAGGATACGGTGTGTTTGTAAACCATCCGGAGCGCGTGTCCTTTGAAGTTGCAACAGAGATGGTAACCAAGGTTGAATTTTCCGTACCGGGTGAAAACCTTGACTATTTCCTGATCAACGGGCCGACGATGAAAGAAGTGCTGATGCGCTATACAGATATCACTGGAAAACCGTCACTTCCGGCACCGTGGACATTCGGTCTCTGGCTGTCCACATCCTTTACGACAAATTATGATGAAAAGACAGTCAACAGTTTTGTCGATGGAATGTTTGACCGCAAGATCCCGTTATCCGTATTCCATTTTGACTGCTTCTGGATGAAAGATTTCAACTGGTGTGATTTTACCTGGGATTCAAGAGTATTCCCGGACCCGGAGGGCATGTTAAAACGTCTGAAAGCAAAAGGATTAAAGATCTGTGTCTGGATCAACAGCTATGTGGGACAGGAGTCCTCCATGTTCAAAGAGGGTGTCGAGGGCGGTTACTTCTTAAAACGTCCAAATGGCGATGTATGGCAGTGGGATATGTGGCAGCCGGGACTTGCCATTGTGGACTTTACTAACCCTGCAGCCTGCGAGTGGTACAGCAAAAAGTTAGAGGCACTGCTCGATATGGGTGTTGACTGCTTCAAAACAGATTTTGGTGAGAGAATCCCGACGGATGCGGTATATTACGACGGTTCTGATCCGGTCAAGATGCACAACTACTATACATACCTTTACAATAAGGTGGTATTTAACGTATTAAAGAAGAAAAAAGGTGAAAAAGAGGCTGTTCTTTTTGCACGTTCTGCAACTGCAGGCGGACAGAAGTTCCCGGTTCACTGGGGCGGTGACTGCTGGTCTGATTATGAATCCATGGAGGAGAGCCTTCGCGGAGGCCTGTCACTGACAAGTTCCGGTTTTGGATACTGGAGCCATGATATCGGAGGATTTGAGAGTACCTCCACACCGGATGTCTATAAGAGATGGTGTGCATTCGGACTGCTTTCTTCCCATTCAAGACTGCACGGATCTACTTCTTACCGTGTGCCGTGGGCATATGATGAGGAAGCAGTAGATGTGGTACGTTATTTCGCACAGCTTAAGGCATCCTTAATGCCGTATCTGTACCGCAATGCGATCGAGACATCAAAGACCGGTATCCCGATGATGCGGAGCATGGTGCTTGAATTTACCGAGGACAAGAACTGTGCTTACCTGGCAACCCAGTATATGTTAGGTGATTCCTTACTGGCTGCACCAATCTTCCGTGATGACAGCATCGCAGAGTACTATCTGCCGGAGGGAACCTGGACATCCTTACTGACCGGAGAAGTCAAAGAGGGTGGTAAATGGTATACAGAAAAACATGGTTATTTAAGCATTCCTCTCTATGTCAAAGAGGGCAGCATCGTGGCTATGGGAGCAAGAAATGATAATGCAGTTTATGACTATGCAGATGGTGTGACATTCCGTGCATATGCATTAAAAGATGGCATCAAGGCAGAAACTGTCGTATATGGAACGGAAAATGAAAAAGAAGCATCTGCAAATGTTGTAAAGAACGGATCTTCTTATCAGATCGCGGTAGAGAGTAATAAGGCATCCAAAGTGGCATTGATGAACGTTGGCACTCCAAAGCAGGTAACCGGTGCATTCTATACACAGGATGGGGAAAATGTCATCGTAGCATTTGACGGGGACGGCAAGGCTGAGGTTGTATTTTAATGCAGGAAACATACATTGAAGAAATTTTAAAAGAGCTGACTTTAGAAGAAAAAATCGGTATGATCCACGGTGCGGGTTTATTCCGCACCGAAGGAGTGGAGCGGCTTTCCATCCCACCGCTCTATATGTCGGATGGACCGATGGGAGTGCGCGCAGAATTTGCGGACAATGAATGGCGGAATGTCGGGACGACGGAAGATTATGTGACTTATCTTCCGTGCAACAGCGCCATTGCATCCACCTGGAATCGTGCGCTGGCAAAGAAAGCCGGAGAAGTGCTGGGCGAGGAGGCAAGAGGCAGGGGCAAAGATGTGATCTTAGCTCCGGGCATCAACATCAAGCGGAGTCCGCTCTGTGGCAGGAATTTTGAATATATGAGCGAAGATCCGGGACTCATCGAAGAACTGGTTGTACCGATGATCGAGGGAATCCAGGAAAACGATGTTGCGGCATGCGTGAAACATTTTGCGGCAAACTCACAGGAAACCGAAAGACTCTGGGTGGATACAATCATCGATGAGACAGCACTGGAAGAAATTTATTTTCCGGGATTTCAAGCGGCGGTAGAAAAGGGACACACCCTTGCTCTGATGGGAGCCTATAATCTGTTAAACGGTGAGCACTGCTGTATGAGTAAGTCCCTGCTCAACGAGAAGCTGCGGAAAGACTGGTCATTTGACGGTGTGGTAATCTCCGACTGGGGTGCTGTGCATGATACGAAACTGGCGGCAGAGTCCGGGCTGGATCTTGAGATGGATGTCAAGTATCAGTTCGACGAACAGTACATGGCAGATCCTCTGTTAAAAGCAGTGAAGGATGGAGAAATCGAAGAATCGCTGGTGGATGAGAAAGTGCGCAATATCCTCCGCATGATGCTGCGTTTAAAAATGATCGGACCGGAGAGAAAACATCGTAAGACAGGCGCATACAATACGGAGGAACACCGCAGGGCAGTGCTCGATGTGGCGCGCGAGTCCATGATTTTACTGAAAAATGAAGATCAGGTATTGCCGCTTCAGGCAGAATCCGGCTGTAAGGTTGCCGTGATCGGCGCAAATGCCGCTGCGATCCATTCGAACGGGGGAGGAAGTGCAGAAATCAAGGCACTGTATGAGATATCACCGCTTATGGGAATCAAAAAGTTACTTGGTGGAAATGTGAAAGTTTCTTACGCACCGGGCTATGTGATTCCGGATAAGAAAGAGGCATCTGAGATCAACTGGCAGGCGGCGAGCACGGAGACTGCAGAGGATACCGAAAAGGAAAGCACTGTAAGTGGAAGAGCACTGGATGAAAAACAGCAGGAAGCCTTAGCGGAAGCAGTTGCGCTGGCAAAAGCAAGTGACATTGTTATTTTTGTGGGCGGACTGAACCACGATTTTGATGTGGAGGGACTTGACCGCGTGAACATGAAACTGCCATACGGGCAGGATGAAGTAATCGATGCTCTGCTAAAGGCCGTGCCGGATACGGTGGTCTGCATGTATGCAGGTGCACCGGTTGAGATGCCGTGGGCAGAAAAGGCAAAAGCAATCCTCTGGAGCTACTATGCCGGTATGGAAGGGGGAACAGCCCTGGCAGAGATCTTGTCTGGAAAAGTAAATCCATCCGGAAAGCTGGCAGAAACATTTATCCGTGATGCGTCGCAGTGTCCGGCACATACGATCGGAACATTTGGAAAGAAAGACCGTGTGGAGTACAGGGAAGGTGTGATGGTCGGTTACCGTTATTATGACACAAAAAAAACAGATGTCCTGTTCCCGTTTGGTCATGGACTTTCCTATACGGCATTTACCTATAATGATCTTGAAATTATACGGCAGCAGGAAAATGGCAGACAGACCGTGAAAGTTTCCTGTTCGGTAACCAATACAGGAGAACATGCAGGGAAAGAGACCGTTCAGATTTATGTGGCACCGGAACAGAAAAAAGACAGACCGGTTCATGAACTGAAAGCGTTTGAAAAAGTCAGGCTTGATGCCGGGGAAACAAAGAGGATCTGTGTTATTTTGGAGGAAAGAGATTTTTCCCGTTATGACACAGACAAAAAGATGCCGGTTCCGGTAAATGGAACGTATGAAATTCAGGTTGGCGCATCTTCGACAGATATCTGCCTTTGTGGAAAAATAGACCTTTTTTTTGCAGAAGGTTAAATGATGACTATTGAAAAGAAACTCTGACTTTGCTATGATAAAGTCAGGTTTTTTTTATGGGATTTTTTGGGGGGCGGATAGGTGAGAATATGTCTGAAAAGAGCAAGGTATTAGTCGTAGATGATAAACAGGTCGAACGTGTCATGATGAAAAGAATTTTGAGCGGTACGTACGAGGTGATAGAGGCAGAAAATGGCAAGGAAGCATTTGAGATTCTTTATGAACGAAGCACGGAGATAACGGCGGTACTTTTAGATATCGTTATGCCGGAGTATGACGGGTATTATTTTCTGGAACGGTATCATAAAGCGCAGATGTATCAGGCAATACCTGTCATTGTACTTACGATGGAGATTGACATTGAGACAGAGATTAAATGCCTGGGCATGGGAGCATGGGATTTTATCCGGAAACCGTATGATGTGGATGTTGTCCGGTTCCGGCTGAAGAATGTGATTGGCAGCAGCAGTCAGAATATCAGCAAAGCATTAAAGTACCGTGCAGAATATGATATCCTTACCGGCATCTATAATAAGACCAATATGTTTCAGGCGACATCTGCTATGTTAGAGCGATATCCGGACCGGCATTTTGCTTTTGTGCGGATGGATATTGAAAAGTTCCAGCTGATCAATTCTTTCTTTGGAATGAGTGCAGGGGACATGCTGCTGAAATATATTGCAGACCTTTTGATATGTGCAGTCAGAAACCGCAGTGACGTTACCTTTGGCAGGATGGATGCGGATATATTCTGCTTCTGCGTATCCTATGAAAATACAAAAGAACTGGTCGAAAGTTTTGATAAAATGCGTGATATCTTAAGCAGATACCCGCTTGATTTTGATATCGTACCGATATTTGGTGTTTACCTGATCGCTGGAAAGAAAATAACACCGGATCACATGTACGATCGTGCCAACCTTGCGGCAAAGCACTGCAAAGGCAATTATATCCGTAACTATGCATTTTATACACGGCAGATGAGCCAGGAGATCGAGAAGGAACAGCGGATCGTAAACAGCATGAAAAGTGCACTGGAAAATCATGAATTTGTTGTATTCTATCAGCCCAAATACTGGCTCAGCGATAATCAGATCGCAGGAGCGGAGGCGCTGGTTCGCTGGAAACATCCGGAACGGGGAATGATTTCACCGGGAGAGTTTATACCGGTATTTGAACGGAATGGATTTATCACAAAGCTGGATTATTATGTGTGGGAGCAGACCTGCATCCAGCTTAGAAAGTGGATGGATGAAGGAAAGAATCCGCTTCCGATATCCGTCAATCTTTCGAGGGTCAGCCTTTACAACAAAGATATCGTGAATGTGATCTGCAATCTGGTGGACAGTTACCGGATTCCACGCAGACTGTTTCAGGTAGAACTGACAGAGAGCGCATACAATACAAATCCCAAAGCAGTGCAGGATATGATGCAGCGTTTGCGCGAAGAGGGATTTTACATTCTGATGGACGATTTTGGAAGTGGTTATTCTTCTTTAAATGTTTTAAAGGATATTGTGGTTGATGTTTTAAAGATGGACATGAAGTTTTTTGCCGGTGATGACAGGGAAGGACGCGGAGAAAATATCATGGCGGCAGTGATCCGTATGGCAAAATGGCTGAATATGCCGGTTGTTGCGGAAGGCGTGGAACGGATCGAACAGGTGGAATTTTTGCGGAGTATTGGCTGTGAATATGTACAGGGATATTATTTTGCAAAACCGATGCCTGTGGAAGAATACGAAAAACTGCAGTTTGACAGACCGCATGCGGAGAGAAAGAAAGAGACAGAACGCTTAGTTGATATAGATAGCCTGTGGACGCCGGCCTCCCAGCTGGAGTCACTCTTTTTAAATGCGAAACAGGGTGTGGCTGTCTATGAGTACGGCAAAGAACAGATTGAGATAATACGCGTAAATAATGCGTATTATGAGGTGTTTGGATATCAGGATATCAGTCAGAAAAAGGATATTTTTCAGGGAATTCCAAAACGATATCATAAGCGTATTCTGGATGCCTTTTTTTATACAGCAGATAAAGGACGTGAAACACAATGTGAATTTTCCAGGAAGAATGAAGCAGGAGAAGAAATTTTTATATCATTAAAGCTGTATGATGTAGGAATTGTAGGAAATAAACATATCATATATGGTGTTTTCTTAAATGTGACAGAACCAAAACAACTGGAATGGGAATTAGAAAAATACAGGCTGTTATTATCCGGAAAAACGAAAGACAGGGAGATGGAACAGGAAAAAGAACAATCGGAGGAATGATAGAAAAATGTGTGAGGTATTGGAAAAATTAAGAGCATGGGGATGCGATTTAGATGGAGCTTTAGAGCGTTTTTTAGGAGATGAGGAATTATATAAAAGCTGCCTTCCGATGGTGGCAGAGGACGAGTCTTTTGATGGATTAAAAGAGGCACTTGCAGAAGATGAGAGAAAAAAGGCGTTTGACTGTGCACATACTTTAAAAGGTGTCTTTGCCAATATGGGAATCACACCGATGTTTGATACGGTCGAAAAAATTGTAGAGCCGCTTCGTGCCGGAATAAATGATGGACTGATGCCGGTATATGAGGAATTGTCCAGGGAAAGAGAACATCTTAGAAGCATTATCCGGATCGAGGGAGAATAAGACGCGTGAAGATTTATATGACGGATATTGTTCCATTTGGGGATGAAAAGATATTTGCACAGATGCTGCCTTTTATCACGGAAGACCGGAAAAATAAAATAATGCAATTGAAAAAAAAAGAAGACCGGTGCAGATCTTTAGCAGCAGGATTATTGTTAGAGTATGCCCTGAGGGAATATGGAATCAGTCTGTTACCAGGGAAAATGCAGCAGATGTATCTTAGATTCGGAGATAAAGTAAAACCGGTATTAAATGGAAAAACCGGTATACATTTTAACCTGTCACATTCGGGAAGATATGTGGCAGGTGTTTTTTCAGATGAAGAAGTTGGAATTGATGTGGAACAGATCCGGAAAGGACAGATGAAAGTGGCAGAACGTTTTTTCTGTCCGGAGGAATATCTGGCATTACAAAAGGGAAAAATGAAAAAAGCAGACTGTTATTTTACAGAGTTATGGACAAGAAAAGAAAGTTATATCAAAGCGGTTGGAAAAGGGATGGCATTGGATCTTGCATCGTTTTGTGTACTGCAGGATCAGGTTAAATTTTTAAAAGCGGGGCAGACGGGAGAATGGTATCTGCAAAGCTATGATCCCGCAAGTGGATATATATTGTCAGTATGTGCGAAAAAATGTACAAAATGCGAAATTCAATGGATCAGTAAAGAGATGTTTACACAGAAATTTATTTGACGGAAAACTGGAAAGAATTTATAATAATCGCTGAAATGACAAGTAAGGAGGAAGATTCATGTACGACGAATTGACCGAACAGGATATAAAAAAGATGGAAGAGGAGATTGAGTACCGGAAACTTGTGGTGCGCAAAGAGGCCTTAGAGGCAGTGAAGGAGGCAAGAGCGCAGGGAGACTTAAGTGAGAATTTCGAGTACCATGCGGCAAAGAAAGATAAGAACCAGAATGAGAGCCGTATCCGCTATTTAGAGAGAATGATCAAAACCGCAAAAGTGATTTCAACGGATTCTGCGGAGGATGAAGTTGGTATGAATAATACGGTGACGGTTTATTTTGAGGAGGACGATGAGGAAGAAGTTTATAAACTTGTGACCACCGTCCGCGGTAATTCTTTAAAGAATCTGATCAGCAATGAGTCACCGCTTGGAAAGGCATTGCTTGGACATAAGGTCGGTGACCGCGTGGAAGTGGCTGTCAATGAGAATTATTCCTATTATGTTGTGATACGAAAGATCGAGAATACCGTGGATGACGGTTCCGATAAATTACGAAGCTTTTAGCAGAAAGAGGGATTTATGAGACTTACAGAATTATTAAATACAGAGAATGTAACGATTTCCTGTGAATTGTTCCCGCCGAAACAGGGTGCACAGTTAGACAACTACAAAAAGATTGTCGGTGATATGGCAGCATTGAAACCGGCATATATGAGTGTTACTTATGGTGCAACCGGCGGAACTTCTGATTATACGGTAGAACTTGCAAATGAAGTGCGAAATGTGAATCATATTCCGGCACTGGCACATCTCACCTGTGCATCTTCGACTAAGGAGAAAGTTGCCTCTGTGATTCAGGAGTTAAAAGAAAAGCAGATTGAAAATGTACTTGCACTGCGCGGAGATATCCCGCAGAACGCGGATTTCCCGCTGCCAAATCAGTATAAACATGCAAGTGAGCTGATCTATGATATCAAATCACAGGGAGATTTCTGTATCGGCGGAGCCTGCTATCCGGAAGGACATCCTGAGTCACAGACATTAGAGGAAGATCTGATCCATCTGAAAGAAAAAGTGGATGCCGGATGTGAGTTCCTCACAACACAGATGTTTTTTGACAATAATATTCTTTATAACTTTATGTACAAAGCACTAAAACATGGAATCGATGTTCCGGTTGTGGCAGGAATCATGCCGATCACTAACGCAAATCAGGTAAAACGTAGCATTGCATTGTCGGGAAGTTTGGTGCCACGCCGTTTCCTTGCAATCGTCGACCGCTTTGGCAGTGACCCGGCTGCTATGAAACAGGCAGGTATCGCCTATGCGACAGACCAGATCATCGATCTGATCGCAAACGGTGTCAACCATGTACATATTTATACGATGAACAAACCGGATGTTGCAGGAGCGATTCTTGAGAACCTTTCGGATATTTATGTGAGGGACTAGTACGGATATTTGTTTCCGGGCAAAATATATAACTTTTATTAAAAAAATAATATCATTAGCTGCTTAGAAATGGAGATTAATATGAAAAAACAGGAAGAAATTTTCCATGAGATCCAGGATATGATGGGAGAGACAAAAGAGGGAAGAATCCGCTGGAGTGTAGAGGTTCAGACTACGGAGGCAAATCCGGTAGAAGAAAAACCCGTTGAGCATGAAGATGGATTGGATTGGACGATTGATGAGTGTTATGTTTCTTATTATTGCAAATACAAAGGAAAAGATTTCTGTCTGATCACTTATGAAATGTTAAAGACTGCAAACAGCAGCACAGGAGAGCAGAAAGTAAAATCCAGCAATATGGTATTTTTACCACCACTTGGGATGCGTTTTTTTGATATTCATGCGCTGCTGCCATACAGCATAGAGGTATCGAATGTATTACTTGATGCAATACACCGTCTCTGGGTAATGCTGCTTGATATGTATAAAGTGGACAAGGGCAGTATCTATTTGAATGTAAGACCCGGAACACTCACGATCGAGGATGAAAAGAATTGACAGGAACGATTTTTACGTCATGATCATTTAGGGGAGAAGAGGTAATATCTGTTGAAAAAACAAACCAGAACAAAAACAGCAATGAAACTGTCTGCTATGATTGTGTCTGCATTTATGATGCTGGCGGCCTGCACAGAAACAGTGCAGAAACAAAAGATACCTGGTGCAACATATATGGGAGGGAACAATACGATTACTGAGATCTGTAAAGAACTTGACTCTGCGGGAGCTGCGCATGTAGACATATTTCGGGAATGGGCGGTTGATTTTGCAGATTCCGCAGGAAAAAATGCGAAGCTGGAAGATACATGGTCAGATCCTGGGAAAATGAAAGCGGATATCGGTAAATGTATGGATGGCTGGGAACAGAATCATGATTATTCAGATGCGGACTGTAGAATGACAGCTTTTCTTCTGTTAGATGGGGTGATCCATTCAGAATTAACGGAAGATCATTATGAGGGAACCTATCTGATGTTTGACACAGAAGCGATAGATAATGTGGACAGATATGAAATCCTAAAAGAGAACAAAGACATGTTTACCACACTTTATGGTGAAAAGAGTGTTACGGATGACAGACATCCGGAATCTGCATTTTGCGACAGCTGGAAAGAATATGGATTTCAAATAGACAATGACAGAATATCACTTCTTAGTATCGTAATATATGATCCATATTCGGATGCTGTTTTTGTAGGTCATACAGGTATCCTGATAAAGTATAGTGATTATTATTTGTTTGTAGAAAAGATTGCATTTGAACAGCCATATCAGGCAACCAGGGTGCAGACAATTGATGAACTGCTCGATATCTTGTCCTTAAGACCGGAATATTTTGGAGAAGAGGGAGAACCCGGACCATTTGTTTATCATAATGGAGATTATATTGGAACGTTAAAGAGGACGACTTAAGAAAGCATAAGGAGAATGCAGATAAAAGAAAGTTATACCGGTAATGGGAGAGACTTTCAGATACCTGCCGGGAGGTATCTGAAAGTCCGGGAGTGAATGCAAATAGAACCGTTGGGTATGATGTGCCGGTTATGTACAAAAGAGTATCATAAAAGGGTTATTTATTTGAGCTGTCTGCATCGATTACAGATTGGATCTGTTTCATCAGAGTATCATAGTTATCCTGATTATCGATTCCGCCGAGCATCGGATCACCCACGATGTTACCATTTCTGTCGACGAGTATTGTGGTAGGAAATGCCATGATATTGGAGGCATATTTGCCTGCATCTGAAGATGAATCAATAGAAAGATTGCGGTATTTAGCACCCTGGCTTTCAAGAACAGCGGCAGCTTCTTTGATAGCCGATTCATTTCCATCGAAGGTTTCTGTGTTGATGCCGACTACTTCTCCTCCCATTGCCCTGACTGCATCATTTAATTCATTCAGTTTGGATAACTCAGCAACACAAGGTTTGCAGCCGGTAAACCAGAAATTGATGACAGTTACTGCATTTTCGGAAAAAAGACTTTCGTCAACAGAATTACCATCGAAATCCTGACCTGAGAAATTTTTGAATGGTGATGCATCTTCAGAATTAGTATTCTGCCCATTTTTATCGGATTCTGTAGTTTCTTTTTCAATTTCTGCGATCTGTTCTTCGATTTTTCGTATGGTTTCAATATCATCAGTAAGTGTTTTGAATTCGTCATCAGTAAAAGAATCTTTGTTTGATTCAGCGGTATCAGCCAGATAATCAGCATAATTTCCGTTTGAATCTGCAGTGTTTTTATTCATCAGACCAAATAATTTGTCCCATATATCTTTATGCTCTGCAAAGATCCGGTTCTCCTGCTGATATAAATCATCCAGCTTTGTGTTGGAATTGTCCGCAGATGCCGTGCTGTCTTCAGCCGTGGTATTCTGTGGTTCTGTGGTGCTTACAGTTCCTTTTCCGCTGCAGGATGTAAGCAGCAGTGCGATGCTGAGTGTGACAACTGAAATAAATGTAATTTTTGTTTTCATGGATAATTGCTCCTTTTTTAAATTGTAATAAGATTGATAGTTACTGGTTTATGACT
>ENA-USUM01000852-USUM01000852.1-human-gut-metagenome-genome-assembly--contig:-NODE-852-length-18749-cov-13.148190_pt1 | contig 18749 bp, 17 predicted proteins | sample MGYA00250063_ERZ773402 | MGnify/ENA primary metagenome ERZ773402 (study PRJEB29103, sample SAMN06112030) | human gut metagenome | biome: human gut; feature: ankylosing spondylitis patient; material...
GGCAATCAAAGGGCATATCGTCGACACAAGCTTTGTATCTTTCCGCCCGCCGTAAGCGGCAGGCGTCAATCAAGGTGCTGGATCGGAACGGAAATGATAAGGTCATCACGGCCATGGTCTGGAAGACCACCACCGGCGAAACCTTTGAGATGAAGACCATCGACTGATCTGGTGGGGAGCAAAGAATAGCAAAGGGGGAGAGCCGCCGTAAGGCGGTTCTCCCCCTTTGACGCAGTTCCTGCCGCTCTTTGCGTAGACAATTGTATCCGAAAATGGATACGGAAGCGGGAGACGGAAATGTCGATGAAGCGGCACGCCATTTGACAGGAAAGATGACCGACGGCAATGGAAAATGATGGCGGAGGAAGTCAGAGCTTTTTTCATGTGCTGATATTCTTGCGAAACTTTGTTACTTCTGCCGAAATTTTTCTTCGGAAATCTGCTATTTACCAAAAAAACCGGGGTGAAGGTACAAATTCTGCAAAATGACAAAAAAGTTGATGTTTGTGTTGAAATGCAGACGGAACTGTGGTAAAATCATAGAAACATCGGTGTTCACAGAAAGGCAATAAATGTACGCCTGCTGTGTGTACCATGATCTCAGCGGCTGCCGAAAGCGGCCCTCGGAAGGAGCAGGCATGGCTGACAAGAAGAAAAAACAGGCTGGCCGCCGTGCCTATCTCAACGATTTTCATCGGGATCTTACCGGGGCCTATATCTATGACGGCAGCCATTTCCACTTTGCCGGGGACGGCTGGAAGCAGGTGCTCCTGCGTCTGTGGGAGCTGGGGATCGTGCTGGTGGTGCTGGTGCTGGCGGGAGGCTTCTCCGGCGAGACCATGGCCCACTGTGTGTTCCAGATCCTGCCCTATCTCGTGGAGGTGGGGGCCGTGGGCAGCGTCGTCTGGGCGCTGGTGCGGCTGACGTCCGGCGGCGAAACGCTGCGGGCCTACGTCTACAAGGCCACCGTTCAGGCGCTGCCGGGACGGGCTGTGCTGGTGATGTGCGCCGCCGGGGCCGGAATACTGGGAACGGTGTTGTGCATGATCGTCCACGGAACGGCGGGACGGCTGGCGGGGCTGCTGCTGTGCCTTCTGCTGAAGGCGGCGCTTCTGGCCGGGGCATGGCTGCTGCGGCGCTATGTGCAGACCCTGCCGTGGGAAGGGCCGCCGGAGGAGACGGCGGACTGATGTTTTCTGTGTGTGAACGTCGGATAGCGATATCCGTTTTGTTCAAATATATTTAAGGAGGATCCCAATGAAAAAAGTAACTCGTATCCTTGCTCTTGCGCTTTCCGTTGTGATGTGCCTGAGCTTGGTCGTCGGATGCGGCAAAAAAGATGGCGGCAATTCCGGCGCAAAAGACACGCTGGTCGTGGGTTATTCCCCGTTCAGCAGCAAGTTCTCCCCCTTCTTCTCAGAGACTGCTTACGATCAGGATGTTTACACCATGACCGCACTCGGTCTGCTCACTAGCGACCGTACTGGCGCTATCGTTGAGAAGGGCATCAAGGGCGAGACCCGCAACTACAATGGCACCGACTATACTTACTATGGTCCTGCCGACATGACCGTCAGCGAGAACCCCGACGGCACCGTGTACTATGATTTCACCCTGCGTGACGATCTGAAGTTCTCCGATGGCGAGCCCATCACCATCGACGACGTCATCTTCTCCATGTACGTTCTGTGCGACCCCACCTATGACGGTGGTGCCACCCTGTACGCTCAGCCCATTCAGGGTATGGCCGAGTACCGTTCCGGTATGTCCACCATGTCCAAGTATCTGGGCAAGCTGGGTGAGGGCAGCACTGATTTCTCCGTGGTTGACGAGGCCACTCAGAAGGCTTTCTGGGATGCCGTCAACGACGGCGGTGTGAAGTTCGCTCAGGAGATCGTGGACTACATGGTCGCTAACGCCGGTGTTGCCGAGGGCGATGTCAAGGCCGCTGCTGCCGGCTGGGGCTTCGATGGTCTGGCTGACGATGCTACCGCTAAGGATCTCTTCCTGGCCATTGCTGCCAAGTATGACTGGAACTTCTCCGCCATGGAGGCTGAGACTGCCGGTTCCGCTCTGTCCGATCTGCTGCCTGCGGACGTGTACGCCACCTCCACCAAGGCTGTCACCTTCGGTGAGTCCGCTGCCAGCATCACCGGTATCCAGAAGACCGGCGATTACAGCATGCGTGTTGTGCTCAGCGAGGTCTCCGCTACCGCCGTGTATCAGCTGGGCGTTGTGATCGCTCCTATGCACTACTATGGTGAGAAGGACAAGTACGATTACGCCAACAACAAGTTCGGCTTCGACAAGGGCGATCTGTCCCATGTCCGTTCCGTCACCACCCAGCCCATGGGCGCCGGCCCCTACAAGTTCGTTAAGTTCGAGAACGGTACTGTGAACTTCGAGGCCAACGATTCTTACTATCTGGGCGCTCCCAAGATCAAGCACGTCAACTTCCTGGAGTCTCAGGAGACCGATAAGCTCAACGGCGTCGTCACCGGCACCATTGATATCGCCGATCCTTCCTTCAGCGCCGACACCGTGAACGCTATCCAGCAGCAGAACAGCAACGGCGAGCTGAACGGCGACAAGATCACCGTCAACACCGTGGATAACCTGGGCTACGGCTACATGGGCATCTCCTCTGTGGCTGTGAACGTGGGCGGCGATCCCGGTTCCGACGCCTCCAAGAACCTGCGTAAGGGTCTGGCCACTGTGTTTGCCGCTTACCGTGAGCTGAGCGTCGAGTCCTACTATGGCGAGCGTGCCAGCGTGATCAACTACCCCATCTCCAACACCTCCTGGGCTGCTCCTCAGGCAACTGACGCCGGCTATCAGGTGGCCTTCTCCGTGGATGTCGATGGCAAGCCCATCTACACCTCCGGCATGAGCGCCGATGACAAGTATGCCGCCGCTAAGACCGCTGCTCTGGGCTTCTTCCAGGCCGCCGGCTATACCGTCGAGAACGGCAAGATCACTGCCGCTCCTGAGGGTGCCAAGATGCAGTATGAGGTTCAGATCCCTGCCGACGGTACCGGCAACCACCCCTCCTTCATGATGGTCACCGAGGCTAAGAAGGCCCTGGCTGAGATCGGTATGGATATCGTGGTCACCGACCTGTCCGATTCTACCGCTCTGTGGGATGGCATCCGGGCCCGTCAGGTAGATATGTGGTGTGCCGCTTGGAACGCCACTGTGGATCCTGATATGTATCAGATCTACTACGCCGACGTTGCCGACTTCAACGGCGACATGGGCAATGGCTACAACCCCATGGGTGGTCCCGATCAGGGTAACTCCAGCTACATGTACTGCGTCGCTGACGAGGAGCTGGATAACATGATCCTGGAGGCTCGTAAGTCTCTGGATCAGTCCTATCGTAAGACCCTGTACAAGGCTTGCCTGGACACCATCGTTGACTGGGCCACCGAGGTGCCTGTCTATCAGCGTCAGAACGCTATCATCTTCAGCACCGAGCGTGTCAACATCGACACTGTGACTCCCGATATCACCACCTTCTATGGCTGGATGAGCGAGATTCAGAACATGGAGCTGAAGTAAGCAATTTGCTTATAATGGCATCCGGTCAGTCCTGCTGACTGACTGAGCAGACCCGGCGAACCGGTGGCCACTGCGGTCACCGGTTCGCCCCGGCTGCATATCGGGAAGCGACTTTCAAAAAAAAGGCAGGTCGCTGCCTGATGTGCAGTGGGCTTTGCGGCATGGCGTCTGAGCGGCGCCGGCCCGTTGTATCATCAGAACGGAGGTTGAATTTGTGCGAAAATATGTTTTGAAAAGAATACTGATTTCCATTGTGATCCTGTTCTTTGTTTCGTTCATCATCTATGGCTTGATGCGCTGTCTCCCGACGTCCTATATCGAGAGAATGGCACAGCAGAAGGCTATGGCGCCCGGCTCCAAGGGCTATGAGGAGTGGCTGGCCCAGCTGGAAGAGATGTATCATATGAACGGCGGGATCATTTCCGGCTTTTTTGCGTGGATGGGCGAGATGTTCACTGGCAACTTCGGTGACAGCTGGCTGTACACGGTGCCGGTGCTCCAGAAGTTTAACGACACGGTGTGGCTGTCCTTCATCATGGGCGGTATCGCCTTCATTCTGGAGATCATCATTGCCATCCCCCTGGGCGTGCTGGCTGCCACCAAGCAGTACAGCAGGACGGACTATGCCATCTCCATTTTTGCGTTGGCCGGTATCTCCCTGCCTACGTTCTTCTTTGCGTCCCTGCTGAAGCTGGTCTTTTCCGTGAAGCTGGGCTGGTTCGACCTGTACGGTCTCATCGGCCGTAACTACCAGCAGCTGTCTGCGGCCGGTCAGTTCTGGGACAAGGCGCATCATCTGGTGCTGCCCATCGTGACGCTGGTGGTCATCAGCGTCGGTTCCCTGATGCGCTATACCCGCACCAATATGCTGGAGGTGCTGAACGCCGACTACATCCGTACCGCACGGGCCAAGGGCCTGTCCGAGCGGAAGGTCATCTATCACCACGCCTTCCGCAACACGCTGATCCCGCTGGTCACCATCATCGGCGGCAGTCTGCCGGGTCTGTTTTCCGGTGCTCTGATCACCGAGACCCTGTTCGGCATCCCCGGCATCGGCTTGACCTCGTATAATGCCATGGTGGGCGGCGATATCCCGTTCTCCATGTTCTATCTGACGTTTTTGGCGATTCTGACCCTGCTGGGCAACCTGATCTCCGACGTCCTGTATGCGGTGGTCGATCCCCGTGTACGTATCGCTTAAGAAAGGAGGAAATAAACGATGGCAGATCATAACGAGAATCTGAAGGATACTTTGAATGAAGAGATCGAGCACGCCGACCAGAAGCCGGCGGAGGAACACTATTCTCTGAACGATGACCGCCGTGTGAAGGTGCTGTCCCCCGGTATGCTGGTGGCCAAGCGCTTCTTCCGGAACCGTCTGGCGGTGACCGGTATGGCGATCCTCTTGTTCATGTTTGTTTTCTCCTTTATCGGTGGACTGATCTCCCCCTATGAGCAGGATAAGTTCTTCTACGCCGATAAGACCATCCGCCGGGAGTTTGCGGCGGTCATCAAGAATACGGAGTTCCGCTATTCTTCGGCGGACGATTCCGTGTTCGGCCTGCCTGCTCAGGCGCAGGCTATGCTGGCCATCCAACAGCAGAAGGACGGCTTTACCTACCGTGACAACAGATTCACCCTGACCAAGGAGGCGGAGGACTTTTACAGCGTCTCCGTAAATGGTCAGGTGGTGGGTCTTGCCTACAAGAGCGTGGTGAGTCCCTCCGCTTCGGACGCCACCCTGTCCTTCGAGTTCACCTATCAGGCCCTGAAGGCCTATCTCACCGACGGTGCGGATACCTTCACGGCGGACGGCAAGACCTACACCGTGGATGAAAGCGGCAGCGTCATGGACGGCGCCACCGAGGTGGCCTATGTCAGCCCCTACGTGGTGCAGGCTCTGATGCCAGACGTGTTCCTGTCCCGTGACTTCAAGGATAAGCTCATCGACACCATCAACGCCGGCGGCGAAAAGTTCACCTACACCGACGAGTCCCTCATCGTGGATGAGGAGCCCGCCACCGATGAGGAGAACGGTACCAGCAGCGCCATCACCCCCGACGACAGTCAGATGCCTGATGACACGCCCCAGAGCGCTACGGCGGAGTATGATATCTCCTTCGACGCTGCCACCAACAGTTGGTCCGTTCTGCAGGAGCAGACCAGCCGCCAGTACGATAAGTATTCCGCTCCCAGCAAGGAGCACCTGATGGGTACCGACGGCTACGGCATGGATATGCTGACCCGCCTGATGTACGGCGGCCGTGTGTCCCTGATGATCGGCTTCATCGTCATCGTCATTGAGACCGTCATCGGCGTTATCTTCGGCGGCATTGCCGGTTATTTCGGCGGCTGGGTGGATAACCTCATCATGCGTGTGGTGGATATCTTCTACTGCATCCCCTCCATGCCCATCATCATCATTCTGGGTGCCGCCATGGACGCTCAGCGTGTGGATGGCTGGCTGCGAATGATATACCTGATGCTGATCCTGGGCTTCTTGGGCTGGGCCGGTATCGCCCGTCTGGTCCGTGGCCAGATCCTGTCCCTGCGTGAGCAGGAGTTCATGACGGCCACCGAGGCCTGCGGTATCAGCGTCTCCCGCCGGATCTTCAAGCACCTGATCCCCAACGTCATTCCTCAGCTGATCGTCAACTGCACCATGGGCTTGGGCTCCGTGATCATCACCGAGGCCACACTGTCCTTCCTTGGTCTGGGCGTGAAGTTCCCCTTCGCTTCCTGGGGCAACATTATCAGCGACGTGAACAACACCCACGTGCTGACCAACTACTGGTGGGTGTGGATCCCCGCCGGTCTGCTGCTGCTGCTGACGGTTCTGGCCTTCAATCTGGCCGGCGACGGTCTGCGGGATGCGTTCGACCCGAAGATGAAGCGCTGAGAAAGGAGGAGCCTGTATGTCTAAGAAGAATGAGACCGGCTATCTGTCCGCTAAGGAATCCCGGCGCATCTCCCGTGAGAACCGCCGCATCACAGATCAGCTGGAAAAGCGCCATAAGCGCAAGAATGTGCCGGAGTCCGAGTATCTGACTCAGATGAAGGATCCCAACAACGCACTGGAAATCGAGAATCTGCATACCTACTTCTTCTCGGATGTGGGTACCGTCCGTGCTGTGGACGGCGTCTCCTTCGACGTCCCCATCGGCAAGACCGTGGGCGTGGTGGGCGAGTCCGGCTGCGGTAAGTCCGTTACCAGCCTCTCCATCATGCAGCTGCTGCAGCGGCCGCAGGGCCAGATCGTGGACGGCGAAATTCGCCTGAACCTCGGCAACGGCAAGTGCTACGACATCACCAAGACCCCCACGGAGCGGATGCAGAATCTGCGGGGCAACTATATGTCCATGATCTTTCAGGAGCCCATGACCAGCCTGAACCCGGTGTTCCGCATCGGCGCTCAGCTGGACGAGGTCATTGCCCTCCACGACGGCGAGGGCAAGAGCAAGGAGGAGATCAAGGAACGCTCCATCCACCTGCTGGAGATGGCCGGTATCGCCAACTGCGAGGGTGTGTACAATATGTTCCCCCACGAGCTGTCCGGCGGTATGCGCCAGCGTGTCATGATCGCTATGGCCCTGTCCTGCAACCCCAAGCTGATCATCGCCGATGAGCCGACCACGGCTCTGGACGTGACCATTCAGGCCCAGATCCTGGATCTGCTGCGGAATCTGAAAAACAAGATCAATTCCTCCATCATGCTCATCACCCACGACTTGGGTGTTATCGCAGAGATGGCGGACTACGTGGTGGTCATGTACGCCGGTCGTGTGGTGGAGAAGGGCACAGCAGAGGAGATTTTTGCCAATCCCGCCCATCCCTATACCATCGGTCTGATGGCCTCTAAGCCCGTGGTGGGCAAGAAGGTGGATAAGCTGTACTCCATCCCCGGCAAGGTGCCTAACCCCATCAATATGCCGGACTACTGCTACTTCAAGGATCGCTGTGAGATGCAGGTGGAGAAGTGCAGCGGCGAGTATCCCCACATGATCCAGCTCTCCCCCACGCATATGGTCAGCTGCTATCGTTACTTTGACGGAAAGGTGGGTGAATAACCATGGCACACGAGAAGAAAGTCGTTGAAACGCCGGTGGAGTATGATCCCCAGTACATTCTGCAGGTCAAGGATCTGAAGAAGCACTTCCCCATCAAGGGCGGTATGATCAGCAAGACCGTAGGCCATGTGAAGGCCGTGGACGGCGTCACCTTTAACCTCAAGCGTGGTACTACCATGGGTCTGGTGGGCGAGTCCGGCTGTGGCAAGACCACCACCGGCCGCACCATCCTGCGTCTGGCCGGCGAAAAGACCGGCGGTCAGGTGCTGTTTAACGGTAAGGACGTGTATGCCCTCTCTGACAAGGAAATGCGGGATATGCGCACGAAGATGCAGATCATCTTCCAGGATCCCTTCTCCTCTCTGCAGCCCCGTATGCCCGTGGGCGAGATCATCGGCGAGGCAGTGCGTGAGCACGGTCTGGTGAGCAAGGAGGAGTTCGATGATTACATCGATCAGGTCATGGATAACTGTGGCCTGCAGCCCTTCCACAAGGACCGCTATCCCCACGAGTTTTCCGGCGGCCAGCGGCAGCGTATCTGCATTGCCCGTGCGCTGGCCCTGAACCCGGAGTTCATCGTCTGCGACGAGCCTGTGTCGGCTCTGGACGTGTCCATTCAGGCTCAGATCATCAACCTGCTGAAGAATCTACAGGAAAAGTACAACCTGACGTATCTCTTCATCTCCCACGATCTGTCCGTGGTGGAGTACATCTCCGACACGGTGGGTGTCATGTATCTGGGCAATCTGGTGGAGTACGGCGCTACGGAGGACATCTTCCGCAACCCGCTGCACCCCTACACCAAGGCCCTGTTCTCTGCCATCCCGGTGCCGGATCCCACGGTAAAGATGGATCGTATCGTGCTGGAGGGCTCCATTCCCTCCCCGGCGAATCCGCCGGCTGGATGCAAGTTCCATACCCGCTGCGCCAACTGCATGGAGAAGTGCAAGACCGAGGTGCCTCAGCAGCGTGAGATCGAGCCGGGCCACTATGTGGTCTGCCATCTGTACGACGAGGCATGAGCGACCAGCACAAGGAGTGGGAGGACGACGGCCGCACGGTAGCGGATATGTCCGGTTTGGACCGACCGCCCCTGTTCGGTCATAAAGAGGGGACCTCCCGGAAGAAGCAACAGGAGCCGTCCGACGGCGACTATGTGCCGCCCTTGTCCAGAGGCGACCGATGGGCGTTCCTGCTGGGCACCATGAAGGCGTCCCTGCTGATCGCACTGGCGTTTCTGGGCGGCCTCGGCCTGTGTATCTGGCTGTTGACGCTGCTTCTGCACTGAACCACACCGTCCGAAAGGGTGTGCTGCTTCCGGCAGCGCACCCTTTTTCCATACCATACGCTGCGGCTGCTCTCCGGGAGAGCAGCCACCCATGATGAGAAAGGAAGAATAAGATGATCTCTGCAATGCTGCAATACATCCAGCGCAGCCCCGACTGCTTCCACGCCGTGGAGGAGCTGCGCCAGCGTCTGCTGCGGGAGGGCTACACGGAGCTGCGGCCCGGCCGGTGGCAGCTGACGGCAGGAGGGAAGTACTTCACCACCAAGAACGGTTCCTCTCTGATGGCTTTCCGCATCCCACAGGAGGCCCCCGCCGGCTTCCTGCTGACCGCCAGCCATTCCGACTCTCCCTGCTTCCGTCTGCGGGATCATGCGGAGCTGACAGGGGAATATATCCGCCTGTCCGCCGAGCGCTATGGCGGCATGATCAATGACAGTTGGCTGGATCGGCCCCTCAGTGTGGCGGGTCGGGTACTGGTCCGCCGGGAGGGCGGACTGGAGGCCCGTCTGGTGGATCTGAAGCGGGATGTGGCCCTGATCCCCCGTGTGGCCATCCACCTGAACCGGGAGACCAACAATGGAGTCAAGTACGACCCGGCCCGTGATCTGGTGGCCCTGTACGCTGCCGGAACCGGCAGCGGCAGCTTCTATCGGGAGGTGGCCAGAACGGCGGACTGCGCCCCGGAGGACGTGGTAGCCGGGGATCTGGTGCTGTACAACAACCAGCCGGGGACCGTCTGGGGGCCGGAGGGCGAGTTCGTGTCGGCCCCCCGGCTGGACGATCTGGCCTGTGTGTTTGCCTGCACCGAGGGCTTTCTGACGGCGCAGGAGCGGGACATGGTGCCGGTGCTGTGCGTGTTTGACAACGAGGAGATCGGCTCCGAGACCAAGCAGGGGGCGGCCTCCGTATTCCTGCCGGAGACGCTGGCGGCCATCTCGGAGGCGCTGGGCCTCTCCGCCGCCGACCACCGGGCGCTGCTGGCGGACAGCATGATGCTCTCCTGCGACAATGGCCATGCCCGCCATCCCAACCACCCGGAGCTGGCGGACACCAACGAGGCCCCGGTGCCCAACGGAGGCGTGGTGGTGAAGCACTCCCCCCGCTACGCCACGGACGGCGTGTCCGCCGCCGTGTTTACGGAGCTCTGCCGCCGGACAGAGGTGCCGGTGCAGCACTACGCCAACCGCCCCGATCAGATGGGCGGGGCCACGCTGGGGAACATCGCCGACACCAAGCTGCCCATCCCCACGGTGGACATCGGCATGGCCCAGCTGGCCATGCACTCCTGCTTCGAGACCATGGGCAGCCGGGACGTGGAGACCTTTGTCCGGGCCGTGCGGGCCTGCTATGAGAGCAGCCTGCGCTTCATGCCGGAGGGTGTGGCGCTGCGGTAACGGGGCAGGGAAGCCCACACACCCCATGAGAAAACCATAAAACTCACATGGCGGCGTAGAAAAACTCTGCGCCGCCCTGTCGTTTATGGGAAATTTTGCAGGTTTTCATGGTAAAACATTCCTGTTATATGGATATTGCTACCGAGCAGTAGATGGGAAAGCATTCGTTTGCACATCGTCAGGTCTTAGAAGATGTGTATGCGGGTGCTGTTTTTTTGGAGGTGGATCTTATGCGGAGAAAGCTGCTTCAATAATTTTAAAGAGCCGAGAGGCTACTGTGGGGCCTGTCGGTGGTATTCATCGTCGGATCCTTCTGCGCCTTTGATCGGGAGAATTATCTGACGCTGGCCGCCTCGCTGATAGGCGTCACGTCGCTGATCTTCAACGCCAAGGGAAACCCCATCGGACAGGTGCTGATGGTGATTTTCAGCCTGCTGTACGGCATCATCTCCCATACCTTTGCCTACTACGGCGAGATGATCACCTATCTGGGCATGACCATGCCGATGGCGGTGCAGCCAGCAAAAACCGGCAGACGCCATGCGTCTGCCGGCTTTTTGAAAGCTATATCCTGAAAAAGCTGCCCATCAGGGCGTGACGGCGCAGGTGTGTCCCAGCGCCTCATAGCTGTCGCCGCAGACCTGCCACGAGCCGTCCGTCTGCCGCCGGAGGGTCAGGGTATGATCCACGGAGGTCCGTGTGGCGGCGATGACGCCCTGCCGCAGGTGATCCACCCGTAGGATCTCCCGAAGGGTCACCTGCACCGTCTCGCCGCTCTGCTGTATGGGGGCAAAGTAGGCGGGGCGGCACTGTACATCGTAAATGACGGCGTACTCGTCCACGGCGGCCTCCGCCAGAGTCTGTGCATCCTCCCGCAGGGGAGCGGTGCAGCGATCCGGGGTAGCGGGGGTTCGCCCGGCCATGACGGCGGCCCGCAGGTCCAGATAATTCTGGATGGCGGCGAGGATATCCTCCGACGGGAGGGAGGCGGTGCCGCAGCCACTGAGGTAGCCGCACAGATCGGACTCCTCGCAGTCGTCGCCCACCACCTGCCAGCCTTGGGCGGTACGGTTCAGGGTCAGATGGTGCAGAGAGCCGTAGCCGAAGGTATCGCCGGTGGTCTGGGTGAGGTCGCTGGAATAATTGGCCTCCACCCGGAGAGAGGCCCACACCTCCACCGCATCCTCGCTGCGGTAAATAGGGTTCATGGGATACACCTGTACCCGCTGCTCCCCCCAGATATAGCTGGACCACAGGAAGCCACGGGTCAGTGCCTCCTGACGCAGGGTGTCCGTGGTATAGGGCTCCTCCGGCAGAGGATCATCGGGTCGGGCCAGAGCGGTGCAAAGCATGGTGGTATAGGAGAGGATGGCCTGCTGCTGTTCCTCCGTCAGGGTCTCCGCCTCCCCGGCCAGCTCACAGGTAATGACCGGCTGGAAGGGCGCACGGCGCAGGGCCTCGTCCTCCGCCGTGGGAGTCTGGGGCGTGGAGGGGTCAGAGGGAGCGGCAGGGGATGTACCGCAGCCGCTGAGAGCCGTTATCAGCAGCAGTAGGACGCACAGAAGAAGTGATAGGCGGCGGAACAAACGGTTCATGGGATACCTCCTTCTTTACACCAGATGACGACAAATTATGACTATAATGTATAATATAGACTGCAATATGTCAAGAAAAAACAGATAATTTCACAAAAAGTGGGCGCTGCAACGCAGCGCCCACCGGCAGAAAAATTTTCGGCAGCCTCACGCCTCCCGGCGAAAGACATGGATATCGAAGCTGATGGTGACCGCCAGCTCCTCCAGCGCCGCCAGACGCTGACAGCCGGACTTGGGAGTTTTCCAGTAGTAGGGGGTCATCTGGAACAGGGCGTGGATATCCTCCTGCCCCAGCACCCGGATGCGGTCCTCCACATGGCGAATTTCGGCGTAGGCGAAGCCCTCGTAGGGAGTCTCCTTCACCTCGTTGGGATAGGGGTGGTCATAGAGCACCTGCTTTAGCTCCCACAGGTGCTTTTCCGACGGCACCACATAGAGAAACGTGCCGCCGGGCCGGAGCGCCCGCCGAAATTCCTCCAGCGCCAGCGGGGAGAAGCAGTTGAGCAGCAGGTCGATAGATCGGTCCGCCACTGGCAGGTGATAGGAGGAGGCCACGGCGAACTCCACATCCTTTTCCCGCTTGGCGGCCCGGCGGAGGATGGCCTTGGAGATGTCCGTCCCCGCCATGCAGGGGGCCTTCCCGGCGTCCCGCAGCGCCCGGTAGACGGCGCTGGTGTAGTATCCCTCGCCGCAGCCGGTGTCCAGCACCGCCGGATGCTCCGGAGCATAGTCCAGTGCCAGACGGCACAGGGCATCCCGCAGGGAGGCGTAGTAGTCCTTGCTGAGAAAGACACTGCGGGCGGCGGCCATGCCCTTGTCGTCACCGGGCATTTTGGAGTGCTTGCGGTTGGCGGGCAGCAGATGGGTGTAGCCCTCACGGGCCACGTCATAGCTGTGGCCCGCCGGACAGCGGTAGCGCCCCGGCTCCCGCTCCAGCGCCGCCCCGCAGATGGGGCAGACGAACAGGCTCATTGCCCACGCTCCTTTCGGACGGTGACGTCGTGGATCCACTGTCCCGTGCGGATACGCAGGGCGCACAGCGGTACCTTCAGCAGGCTCTCCGACTGGATGGCGGCAGCGATCCACCAGTAGTCCGCCTTCAGTACCAGCGCCAGCAGCGCCGTCAGGGGCAGGGCCATGCACCACTGGGGCCCCACGTCCAGCAGGGTGGACCAGAACACGTCGCCGCCCGCCCGCAGCACGCCGGTGACGGCGGAGATAGAGTAGGCGTGGAGGGGGATGGACAGAAAGCCCGTCACCGCCAGCGCCGTGGCGATGGCGGCGGACTCGCCGTAGAGCTTGAACAGCGGGAACACCACCGGCACGAACAGCGTCGGCACCAGCAGCAGAGACAGGATCGTCAGCCCCGCACCCACCAGCGCCGTGAACACCAACAGCGTCCGGCTCAGGTCCATGACCTCCTGATGGCTGCGGCCCTCACCGATGGATTTGCCGATTATCACGGCGGTGGCGGCACCCAGACCGAAGCACACCACCAGGAACAGGCGGTTGAGGTTGCCCATGACGGCGTTGGCCGCCAGCATCTCCACGGAGTTGTCGGTGTAGCCCAGGATCACCGTCAGCATACTGTTGCCGAGGCCCCATGCCGTCTCATTGAGGATCACGGGGGAGGAGTACTTCACGAACCGCCGGAGCATTTCCCAGCCGGGGCGGAAGAAGGCCCGCCACTGGATGGGCAGGAGCCTGCTGCGGACGGCACAGAAGCTGCACACGGCGAACTCTGTGATGCGGGCCAGCAGGGTAGCCACGGCGGCACCCTGAATGCCCAGCGCAGGCAGGCCGCACTTGCCGAAGATCAGCAGGTAGTTCAGCCCCGTGTTCAGCACCGTAGACATGGCGAACAGCTTCATGCCGAAGCCGGCGTCCTCGGCGCTGCGCCGGGCGCTGACATACAGGGACGAGAGCATATTGAACACATAGGAGATGCCGATGAGCTTCAGATACGGCGCACCCAGCACCGACAGCTCATGGTTATTGGACAGCAGATCCATGATCTCCACCGGCCACAGGTACAGCACCGCCGCCAGCACCACCGTCAGGCCGGTACCCAGCATGGCCGCCACGCCGATGGCACGGCTGATGTGCTCCATATCCCGCTTGCCCCAGTACTGGCTCACCAAAATGCTCAGGCCGCTCTGCACGCCGAACACGATGGAGATCAGCAGGAACACCGGCACGTTGGCGGTGGTGACGGCGGCCATCTGGGTGTTGCCCAGCCAGCTGACCATCAGCGTGTCCATCAGGCCCAGTGTAAAGGTGATAAGGTTTTGCAGGGCGATGGGGCCGGTCAGACCCCACAGATACCGGTAAAAGCCCGGTTCACGTTTCAGACATTGCAGCATGGTATCCCTCACAGCATGGAAAATCTCGTATTTTTGTGGCGCAGCAGCGCCTCGTACAGGGCGTCGATGTCACCCTCCGTGGTCTCCGGCCCGAAGCTGAGCCGCAGCACCCCGGCGGCGGTCCTTTTATCCAGCCCAAGGGCGGCATAGCCACGGCTGGCCTTGCCCAGGTGACAGGCGGAGCCTGCGGACAGGCAGATGCCCTGACTGCCCAGATCGTTGATGACGTTGGCACTGGGATAGCCCACCAGCGACACCGCCAGAATGTGGGGGGCCTCGCCGCTGCCCACCGGCACCACGCCGGGGATGCTCAGCAGCCGCTCCCGGCAGTAGGCCTTGATGCGGGCCATGTGGGCAAGCTTTTCCTCCAGCCCCTCCTGCCGCAGCGCCACGGCCTTGGCAAAGCCCGCTATCTGGGCGGTGGCCTCCGTGCCGGAGCGCAGCCCCTCCTCCTGCCCGCCGCCGGCCAGCAGGGGCCGCAGGTTCCGCAGGTCCGGACGGACGTACAGAGCGCCGATCCCCTTGGGGCCGCCGATCTTATGGGCGGACAGGCTCATCAGATCCACGCCCCACCCCGCCGGAGCGCAGGGAACCTTCAGAAAGCCCTGCACGGCGTCGCAGTGGAGGAGCGCACGGCTCCCCCGCTCCTTCAGCAGCCGGGCGATATCCGCCACGGGGAAGAGACACCCCGTCTCGTTGTTTACCAGCATCACGGACACCAGTACCGTGTCCTCCCGCAGGGCCTCCGCCACCTGTCCGGCGGAGATATGCCCCGTGCGGTCGGGCTTGAGGTAGGTGACCTCATACCCCTCCTGTTCCAGCTGGCGACAGGGCTCCAGCACGGCGCTGTGCTCCACAGCGGTGGTGATGATGTGCCGCCCCGTGTGTCGGCCCTGCCATGCGGCGGCCCGGATGGCCCAGTTGTCCGACTCCGTGCCGCAGGAGGTGAAGTGCAGGGCCGATGGCTGGCACCCCAGTGCCCCGGCGATGGTGCGGCGTGCCTCCTCCACCAGCTCCTTGGCCTCCCGGCCCAGAGGATACTGGGCGGAGGGATTGCCGAACTGATGGCGCAGCACATCGTACATGGTATCCGCCACAGCCTCCGGCAGGGGCGTGGTGGCGGCGTGGTCCAGATAGATCATAGCGCAGACCTCCCGTTTTTTCAGAAAAACCGGCGCCGGACAGGGGGGAGGGGCAAAGACCCTCTTGCCACCGGCGGCCGGATACCGTATAATGTAGACAAATTCTTATTATATCGGAGAAAACCGCAAAGTGCAAGGAGAATCCCCATGCGAGTTGCTATTTACACCCTCGGCTGCAAGGTCAACCAATACGAGACGCAGGCCATGGAGCAGGAGCTTCAGCGGCGTGGCCACACGCTGGTGGACTTTGAGTCCCCGGCGGACGCCTACATCATCAACACCTGCTCCGTCACCGCCGTCAGCGATAAAAAATCCCGGCAGATGATCCGCAGGGCCAAGAGCCGCAATCCCCAGGCCGTGGTGGCTGCCTGCGGCTGCTATGTGCAGACCCACACCCCGGAGGCTCAGGAGCTGGGCATCGACCTCATCGGCGGCACCGGCGACCGGATGGAGTTTCTGACCCTGCTGGAGCAGGCGGCGGAGGACCACCGCAGCCGTGTGGCGGTGGATGAGGCCCTGCGCCGCCGCACCTTCGAGGTGCTGCCTGCCGGAGGCATGGCGGCCCGGACACGGGCCATGCTGAAGGTGGAGGACGGCTGCGTCAACTTCTGCACCTACTGCATCATCCCCTACGCACGGGGGCCGGTGCGGTCCCTGCCGCTGGAGGAGGCGGTGCGCCAGACGGAGCAGCTGCGGCGGGAGGGCTACCGGGAGGTGGTCTTTACCGGCATTGAGATCTCCTCCTGGGGTCAGGACTTCAAGGACGGCCGCAGCCTCATCGATCTGCTGGAGGCGGTGTCGCAGGCGGCGGGAGAGATGCGCCTGCGGCTGGGCAGTCTGGAGCCCCGCACCGTGACGGAGGATTTCTGCCGCCGGGCCGCCCGGCTCCCCAACCTCTGCCCCCAGTTCCACCTGTCCATGCAGTCCGGCTGCGACGCCACCCTGCGGCGCATGAACCGCCGGTATGACACCGCCCGGTTCCTCCGGTCTGTGACCCTGCTGCGGCAGTACTTTCCCCGGCCCGCCATCACCACGGACCTGATCTGCGGCTTCCCCGGCGAGACGGAGGAGGAATTTTCCCAGACGCTGGCCTTCCTGCGCCGCTGCGACTTTGCCCAGATGCACATCTTCCCCTACTCCATCCGCCCCGGCACAAAGGCGGCGGAGATGGAGCAGGTCCCCGGCCCGGTGAAGGAGGAGCGTGCCGCCCGTGCGTCGGCGGTGGCGGCGGAGCTGCACCGTGCCTATCTGCAGGGCTGCGTAGGCCAGACCTATCCCGTGCTCTTCGAGCAGCGCAAGGACGGCTGCGCCGCCGGCCATGCCCCCAACTATATGCCGGTGGAGGTGCAGACACAGGAGGATTACCATAACACTGTTCGTCATGTGAAGATCACAGGTGTAGTAAACGATATCCTGATGGGAGAGGTGACATAACATGGAACACTTTTTTGCCTATACGTCCCGGATGCGGTTCATCTCCCGCTGGGCGCTGATGCGTAACAGCCAGCCGGAGAACATTCAGGAGCACAGCCATCAGGTGGCAGTGCTGGCCCATGCGTTGGCGGTGATCCGCAACCGCTGCTTCGGCGGTCAGGTGGACCCCGGTACGGTGGCGGTGGCGGCCCTGTACCACGACGCCAGCGAGATCCTCACCGGGGATCTGCCTACCCCCATCAAGTACTACAATCCCGCCATCCGGGATGCCTATAAGCAGGTGGAGCACATCGCCTGCGGCAAGCTGGTGGGGATGCTGCCGCCGGAGCTGCAGCCGGACTTTGCCGAGGCCCTGACCCCCACAGACCCGGAGGTGGAGGAGTTGGTGAAGGCGGCGGACAAGCTGTCTGCCCACATCAAGTGTCTGGAGGAGCTGAAGGCCGGGAATCTGGAGTTCCGCCGGGCGGCGGAGCAGACAGAGCAGGCGCTGGACGATTTCCATCTGCCGGAGCTGACCTATTTCCGGGAGCATTTCCTCCCCAGCTTCCGGCTGACGCTGGATGAGATGGAGTAAGATCAAGCGCAGGGGAGACGGCCTGTCTCCCCTGCGCTTGATTCATTATGAAGCTTGCGCCTTGCGTTCTGCGTATGGCGGCAGGCTTTTCGCAGCTGTGTCCTCCGACCACCCCGCAGCGATCTTCTGCCGTGGCACGGCATCACCCATGCTGCGGCACCGACCATATGATATCCCGCCGAAGCACACCATACATACAGACCTTCCCCGCAAAAAGAAAAGCAGGCGGAAAGCCACGCTTCCCGCCTGTCAAGGACACACGATCATTATTTGCCAGCGGCCACGGACTTGACCTGCTTGACCTCACGGCCATTGTAGGTACCGCACTCCGGGCACATTCTGTGAGGCAGATGCAGCGCACCGCACTTGGTGCAGGCCACCAGACCGGGAGTCGCCAGCTTCCACACGGAGCTGCGTCTCTTGTTGCGTCTTTGCTTGGATACTTTTCCCTTGGGTACTGCCATGTTGACACCTCCTTGGTCTTAACTGCCTGAGCAGTAATTGATAGTATAGAGAAGCGCTTTACTCCTTCTCCTGCAGGAGACTGGCCAGCTTGGCAAGCCTCGGATCCACCTGCTTTTTACAGCGGCAGGGCTCCCGGTTGAGGTTCACGCCGCAGCCGGGGCAAAGACCCTTACAGTCCTCGGAGCAAAGAGTTTTCGTGTCCATGTCGAGAATGAACGCATCTCTGGCCAATTCCGCCAGATCCACCTCGTCGTGCTCCAGCAGGATGATCTCGTCGCTGTCCTCCTCCTGCTTCTCCTCGGCCAGAACGCACGAGTAAGAAACGGACTTGGGCGCATCGAATTCCTCCATGCACCGGTCACACACGCAGTGCAGCGTCGTATGCATCTCCAGCTGGCACAGCAGAACCCCGGCCTGATTCCGAATACGGCCTTCCACAGTGACCGGACGGGTAATAGGCGCAGCGCCGCCGAAATCCAGCTGAGACAGATCCATCTCAAACCGGACCTCCTGACTGGCGTCGGGGGTATGCAGCAGTCGGTTTACATTCAATCGCATAGTACACCTCTTAATGACACGAATAGTATTATAGAGGATTGCACCCGGCTTGTCAAACATTTTCTGCGAAATATTTTGACAATTTCCGAAAATCAGGTACAATAGCCTTAAACAGCATCCATCAAAGGAGGAAACACGCCATGCGGGAGCTGACCATCGGGAAAAATGACGCCGGACAGCGGGTGGATCGCTTCGTCTCCAAGGCTCTGCCGCTGCTGCCGCCGGCCCTGCTGCAAAAGTATATCCGCCTCAAGCGCATCAAGGTCAACGGAGGCCGGGCCCAGCGGGATCAGCGCCTGCAGGAGGGG
>ENA-USUM01000853-USUM01000853.1-human-gut-metagenome-genome-assembly--contig:-NODE-853-length-18713-cov-91.464209_pt1 | contig 18713 bp, 24 predicted proteins | sample MGYA00250063_ERZ773402 | MGnify/ENA primary metagenome ERZ773402 (study PRJEB29103, sample SAMN06112030) | human gut metagenome | biome: human gut; feature: ankylosing spondylitis patient; material...
ACTGGGGTACAAGGGGCTTATTGACCTCGCGTACCGCAGCGGTGAGGTCAGCATCATTCAGGCGCAGGTCGTTTACGAGAACGACGAGTTTGAATATTCCTTTGGCCTTGAGCCGAAACTCAACCACAAGCCCGCCAGCGGTGAGCGTGGCGAGCCGAAATTCATCTACGCAATGTTCCGCACGAAAGACGGAGGATTCGGCTACGACGTGATGAGCGTTGAGGATGTTCGCAACCACGCGAAGCGCTTTTCCAAGGCCTACAGCAACGGGCCGTGGCAAACGAATTTCGAGGAGATGGCGAAGAAGACTGTGCTCAAGCGCGTGCTCAAGTATGCGCCGCTTAAGAGTGACTTTGTTCGCGCGGTGGCGCAGGACGAGACCATCAAAACGAAGATCAGCGAGGACATGTATTCTGTGAGCGATGACACGGTCATCGAGGCGGAGAACTTCACCGTGGACGAGACGACCGGCGAGGTCATCGAAAGCGACGGTGACGCACAGTGAGCATGAACCGCGTGTGCCTGATGGGACGCATCGGGCGTGACTTGGAGCTGAAAAAGACGAACAGCGGCGTATCCGTTGTGTCGTTCCCTCTTGCCGTTGACCGCAACGGCAAAGAGGGCGGCACAGACTGGATTGACGTTGTCGCATGGCGCGGCACGGCGGAGGTGCTCTGCAACTACGCTGATAAAGGTCGCATGATCGGCGTCGAGGGGCGCTTGCAGATGCGCGACTGGACGGACAAAAACGGCAACAAGCGCAGGAGCTACGAGGTGCAGGCTGACAGCGTGTATTTCGCAGACAACAGGCGCTCGGAGGACAACAACACTGCCGCACCGAAATACGCCGCAGAGAGCGCCGCAGGCGGCTTTGCAGAGGTCAGCGAGGACGACGGCGAGCTGCCGTTTTAAGGCGGTGAGACGATGCCGAACAGACTGATTAAAGAGACCATCCGCACCAGCAAAAGAATCAACAGTCTTTCGGATTTTGAATTTCGCGCGTGGACGTACTTGATTACATACGTCGATGACTACGGGCGGGGCAGCGCAGACCCAGAACTTTTGAAAGGGTTCGTGTTTCCCCGTCGAAAGGAAGTAAGGGAGCAGGACATCCAAAGGGCGCTCGCCGCGTTGGAACGCACTGGTAGCATTCTTCTCTATGAGGTTGCAGGGGAACCCTATTTTTGCTTTCCAAACTGGAGCCAGCACCAGAGGATACAGACGAAGAAGTCGAAATACCCCGCTCCGTCGGATGATGATATGTCACGGTGGGCCACGGTTGATCGCGGTGGATCACCGCATGAATCCGAATCCAATCCGAATCCAGAATCTGAATCCAATCCGAAAGATTATTGCGCTGAGCCGCAAGCGGCTGGCGCGCCGCCGGTGATTTCTTTACCGCTGAATGACGGAACCTTTTTCGACGTGTCGGAGAACGACAGGGCCAAATGGTCGCAGCTCTATCCGAACGTTGACGTTCTGCAACAGCTCAGAAACATGGCGGGATGGTGCGATGCGAACCCATCGAAGAGAAAGACGCGCAACGGGATAAAACGCTTTATCACTTCTTGGCTTGCCAGAGAGCAGGACAAGGGGCGCGGACCTGTTGTGCCTGCCCAGCAAGGGAAAAATGTTCAGCCGAGCGGAAACAATGGCTGGATGAAAGACTTCCTGAAAGGGGGCTGAACGCCTATGAGCGGGTATCGCGGGGGCATTTTCAAGTGCCCGTTTTACTCGCGGGACTACCGCGACTACCTCAACTGCGAGGGCGCACAAGTCAAACTGCCAAAAGAAGAGCTTGACGAATACACGCGGCGCTACTGCGCCAACGAAGAATGGCGGCGCTGCCCGATCGCCCGGGCGCTGACGCTGCACTACGAAAGGACGGAGAACCGATGAGCGAAAGAAACAGAGACAAGGTAAAACGGCTTGAGCACGAGCTCGGCAGATACCAGAAAAAAGTCGGCGAGCTGATGAAACTGAACGCGCAGCTTTCCAAGCGCGCCAGTGGCGTTGCCGAAATCAGCATTGCAACCGACGCGCTGCTTGCACAGGTGGCGATTGCCTACGGTGAGGACGCAGTAGACCCCGACACGGGGGCGGTCATCGGCAAACGCCTGATGCTGCCGAAGTTCGACGCACGGGAAACCTATCGCAAGTACGAAGTGCATGCCAGAAGGGACGGCGAAAATTACATCATCGGCGTCGGTTTGCGGGATGATCCTGCGGACGGCAAACGAGAAGCCACCGGGGACGCACCTGAGAGCACGCAGGAGCGCTCGGAATACGAAAAACGTGAAATGACACCCGTGGAGGATAAAAACGCGCAGAGCGCGTCTCATGGCGATTTGCAGGAGACCGACGATGGCACTGACATCAGCTGACCTTGCACGGCTCGGACCGCAGGCGCAGAAGCAGGTGCTTGATAAGTTGGCAGGCATGAAGAAGCCGAAGAAGAACAAGTACGGCAACCGAAAGGTCGTGCGTGACGGCATCAAGTTTGATTCCGAGCGTGAGGCGGCGCGATTCGCCGAGCTGACAGTGCTGCGAGTGATGGGGAAGATTCGCGACCTGCGGCTGCAAGTGAATTTTACCCTCGTGGAGGGATACACGACCATAGAGGGGAAACGCATCAAGCCGATGGTCTACCGCGCGGATTTTGTTTACGAGCGAGCGACCGAGCCGGACTGCAACGGCACGGTGTATTGGCTGCAAGAGGTCGAGGACGCGAAGGGCGTGAAAACGAAGGACTATCTGCTGAAAAAGAAACTGATGCAGGACAAGTACGGCATCACGATCCGCGAGGTGTGAGATGAGCTTTGAGCACTGCCATAGCTGCAAGCCGCCAACGCGGCACGTAGGCTGTCACGGCGATTGCCCGTACTATCAGGCGGATATCGCCAAGGACAACGAGGCGAAGGAAGAAGAAGCTCGCCAAACGCAGGAACGCGGTGCCTATTGGGGCGCGCGGCAGTTTAAGACGAGGCGCTATCAACGAACGAAATGAGGGAGCGAAAAAGATGAATGCAAAAGACACTGCGGAGCGGATCCGCAACCTGAGAAAAGCAAGGGGCATGAGCCAATCGCAGTTTGCCGCCATGTGTGGCATTGAGCAAGGGCAGCTGTGCAATTACGAGTGCGGGCGCATTATGCCGACTATCCCGCTGTGCGAACGTATCTGCGAAGCCGTAGGGCTCCGTGTGATCGACTTTTTGAGCGAGGATAAAGCGCCGAAGGGGCCTATCCCGACCGAGCAGCGCATCGGCGAGCATGTGAAAGCCCTGCGGTTGATGCGTGGGATGAGCCAGACGGAACTTGCAGACAAGTCCGGCGTCACAGACAGAACGATTTCGTCTATCGAGCGCGGCGAGCGATACGGTATAGTCACAACGTATCTCTATCTTGCCGAAGCGCTGGACGTGTCCATCGGGGCACTGTTAGGAGGGGAATGATATGAGCCGATTTGTTATGAGCAAAACGCCGTGGGAGCGCTGCCCGTATCCGGGCCTCAAAGCGGCGCTCGAAAAGACCGACTACAACCAGACCACGCTTGCCGATGCGACCGGCATTTCGGCGACCAACGTGAGCCGGTACGTCAAGGGCGATGTGGATGTGACCGTGCGGGCGTTCCTCGCGTTGGAGGATTTGACGGGGATGACGTTCCGGGAGCTGTTTGGAGAATGCGAGGGGAGCCGTGGAAGGGTATAGCAATCAGCCGATTCCGAAAGAGGCGGCGAAACAGCTCTTAGCCCTCGATCTGGAAGACAAAGAAATCCTAACTTACGAAAAGCTCGACCAGTGGTACACCGCGTGGAACGGAAAGTGCTACGTGTCGTTCTCAGGCGGAAAGGATAGCACGGTGCTGGTATACTTGGCAGCGCGATATCTATCAAGCTTTCGATCCCCGCCATATCCGCTGACGCTGGTATTTGTCAACACGGGGCTGGAATACCCGGAGATACAGAGGTTCGTGAACGAGTACGCGGATTGGCTGCGTGGAGAGTTCCCACGAATCACCGTTGAGCTTGTGCGGCTGCGCCCGAAGATGAATATCCGGCAGGTGGTGCGGAAGTACGGGTATAGCATCGTGAGCAAGGAGGTTGCGGCGTATGTTGAAGAAGCAAGGGTAAAGCCTGACGGACGATCTGCGGCGCGGCTTCGCGGCGAATATTTGCGAAAGGACGGCAAACCGAGCGAATACAACTGCGAAAAGTGGGAATTTCTGCTATACGCACCATTCGCAATATCTTCAAGGTGCTGCGGAGAGATGAAAAAGAGGCCGATGAACGCCTATATGAGAAAAACGCAAAGAGTCCCTACGATGGCGACAATGGCGCAAGAAAGCCGCTTGAGAACTAAAGTTTGGCTGAAAAACGGTTGCAATGTTTTTGAAGGGAAACACCCAGCAGGGAAGCCCATGAGCTTTTGGACGGAGCAAGACGTATTACGGTTTATCGTAGACCGGCAAATCCCTATCGCAAGCGTCTACGGCGATATCGTGGCCAGCGACGGCGAGAACGACTACACCGAAACGCTGATCGACTGCAAACTACACTGCACGGGATGCCAGAGGACAGGGTGCATGTTCTGCGGTTTCGGGGCGCACCTTGAAAAGGGCGAAAACCGCTTCGAGCGCATGAAGCGCACGCACCCGAAGCACTATGACTTTTGCATAGGCGGCGGCGAATGGGACACGGATGGGCTATGGAAGCCAAACGAAAAGGGCCTCGGCTACGGTCGGGTTCTGGATTACATCGGAGTGAGGTATTGAGATGAAGGTTTTAGTTGCCTGCGAGGAATCGCAGGAAGTGTGTAAGGCGTTCCGCGCGTTTGGGCACGAGGCGTATTCATGCGACATTCAGGAGCCGTCCGGCGGCCATCCTGAGTGGCATATCCTGGGCGACGCGTTGGGGGCCATTAAGGGTGGCGCCGTTACCACGATGGATGGGGCGGCACATGATGTAGGCAAATGGGATTTGCTGATCGCGCACCCGCCGTGTACATACCTGACTGTTACCGGGAATCGCTGGTTTAACACGGAAAGATATGGGGAAAAGGCGGTCAGACGGTTGCAGTTGCGGGAAGAAGCTGCGATGTTTTTCCTGGCCTTTGTAAATGCCAACGTTTGTAAAATCGCGGTAGAAAATCCGGTCGGATATATGTCTACACACTATCGTAAGCCTGATTGTATTATCCAGCCGTATGAATTCGGACACCACGCAAGAAAAAAGACTTGCCTATGGCTAAAAGGCTTACCCGCTTTGCGACCGACAAACATTGTAGATGCGGGAGATATTTTGCCAGGCGGATACAGTGTGGGGGCAAGCGCAAACTATGCAAAAGACGAGACCGGTAAGATTATGCGATGGAATGACCCGCGTACGGCAAAAGCAAGGAGCAAAACCTTCCCCGGCATCGCCAAAGCTATGGCGGAGCAATGGGGCGGAGACATTAGGGAGGACGAAGCAGAATGAACAAAGACTTAATGTTTTCATCAAGATCTGAAATGTGGGAAACACCGAAAGCATTTTTCGACGATCTCGATGAACTGTTCCATTTCACGCTGGACGCTTGCGCAACGTCAGAAAACGCAAAATGCGAACGCTATTTCACCCCAGAGATGGACGGACTGAAACAGGACTGGGACGGCGTTGTGTGGTGCAATCCCCCATACGGACGCGGCGTTGGGGCGTGGGTAGAGAAAGCGCATCGAACCGCCGAGGAATCAGACGCAACGGTTGTGATGCTGCTTCCGGCGCGGACGGATACCGCTTGGTTCCACGATTACTGCTACAACGACAAATATGCAACCATCAATTTCGTGCGTGGGAGATTAAAGTTCGGCGGAGAAAAGAACAGTGCCCCATTCCCAAGCATGGTGGTGATTTTTCGCCGACCCGCGAAAGCGCTACATTAGGGAGGCTCAGAGAGAGCTTCAAATTTTAACAAAAATCAGGAGGAATTTCATCATGAACAACAATCAGGACTATATCGTTCGCTGCGACTGCGCAGGCGTATTTTTCGGAAAGATCAAGGAGAGAAACGGCTCCGAAGTCACCATGACTGATGTGCGTAAGCTGTGGAGCTGGGATGGCGCATGCGCTGTGGAACAGCTCGCACAGGACGGCACAAAAACACCGGGCAACTGCCGTTTTACCGTGACGATTCCGTGGATGACCGTGCTGGGAGCAATCCAGATCATCCCGTGCACGGATGCTGCATCGGTGTCGCTTCGAGGCGTAAAGGAGTGGAAGAGATGACGCTTGAGGAGAAGACCAAAGCATTCCTGACGGCAAATTCCGGCTACGGCTACGGCTACGGCGACGGCGACGGCTACGGCTACGGCTCCGGCTCCGGCGACGGCTACGGCTACGGCTCCGGCGACGGCTACGGCTCCGGCGACGGCGACGGCTACGGCTACGGCTCCGGCTCCGGCGACGGCTACGGCTACGGCTCCGGCGACGGCTACGGCTCCGGCTCCGGCGACGGCTACGGCTACGGCGACGGCTCCGGCGACGGCATTAAAAGTTTCAATGGAGAACCAATCTATCGAATTGACGGCGTAAATACGCTGATTCGTTCCGTGCGCGGCAACACCGCGCATGGGGCAATCGTGAACGCCGATTTGACGCTCACACCGTGCTATATCGTCAAGCAGGGAAATGTTTTCGCACACGGCGAAACGCTGCGCGAAGCAATGGAAGCGCTGCGAGGCAAGCTTTTCAAGGATATGCCGGAAGATGAACGCATCGACACGTTTCTGCGAGAAACAGACCGCGAGAAAGCATATCCGACACAGTATTTTTACGACTGGCATCACCGTTTGACCGGCTCATGCGACATGGGCAGAAAACAGTTTGCCCGCGACCACGGTGTTGATCTCGAGCACGGCATAATGACGCTGGCGGAGTTTTTGGAGTTGACAAAAGACGCTTATGGCGGCGATGTGATCCGAAAAGTGATTAGTAAGATGCAGGAGGTGGAGTGATGAAGAGACTGACAAAATATCTCGCAAGCGGCGCAGCGGATTACAATTATCCGGCAGATTGCTACGGTGGCAATGATTGCAATGACCGTGCGGCAAAAAGCGCGTACAGACAGACGTGTGTGGAGCGTCTTGCAGCCTACGAGGACACGGGGCTGACGCCGGAGGAGGTTTTGCCGAAGGATAAGGCGGACGAGATCGCGCTGAAGCTTATGCGACTTGCTGATTTGGAAAGTTTTTGCAGCTATGACCGCCTGCGGGAGCTGGCCGAGGCCGACAAGGACGGGCGGCTGGTGGTGCTGCCGTGCAAGGTGGGGGACACGGTGTACATGATCGAGCGCATTTTTGACATTGATAATGGCGTATGCGATGAGATATGCGCCAGAAAGGTAATAGGATACGGCGGGAACAATCTGAATAAATTGTGGCTCATAGGGAGCGGAGGCATATGCAACGTCTCTATTTTCGTTTCGGAGTTTGGCAAGACCGTATTCCTGACCCGCGAGGAGGCGAAGAAAGCATTGGAGGCGATGAAGAAATGAGTAAGGCTGTCATGCTGAGCATCCGCCCCAAGTGGGTGGAGAAGATCGCCAGCGGCGAAAAGACGATTGAGGTGCGCAAGACGCGGCCAAAGATGAACACGCCGTTCAAGTGCTATATCTACTGCACGCCGCAAGGCTGTAACGAGTTTTTTCGAGTTGATCTTGGGGGTGATGTTGCCAAGTGGAACCGCGGCAAGTGGGCAGACCGCAAGGGCAAGGTCATTGGCGAGTTTACCTGTGACCGGATTTATGAGCTTGCGCCTCTCAACCATGCACCGGATGACGTAGAAAAGCAAGCCTGCCTGACACGGGAAGAAATTGTGAACTACCTAAAGGGGATCGGTTACGGCTGGCATATCGTCGACTTGCGCATTTACGACACGCCGCGAGAGCTGAGCGAGTTCCGTCGAGCGTGCCCGAATAGTTGGTACTGCGAAAGCTGCGCCATGTACTGGGGAAACAACGGCACTTGCGGAAACGAGAGCTTACAGATCAAGCGCGCGCCGCAGAGCTGGTGCTATGTGGAGGCGATGAAGGATGGCAATTAGCAAATCAAAGCGTGAAGCGGTCTACAGAAAGTATAATGGGCATTGTGCGTATTGCGGGCGCGAAATCGCTTACAAGGATATGCAGGTAGACCATTTTCAACCATTGAGGGCGTGAGGGGGGGGTGAGGACGCTGGAACAGATGACCTTGACAACCTCATGCCAGCCTGTCGTATGTGCAACCACTACAAGCGTGCAAATTCACTTGAAACTTTTAGACGGTACATCGAGGAGATTCCTCGCAAACTGCACGATAACTATATCTACAAGGTCGTCGTGGTTTATGGCAATGTCATCGAGGCCGAAAAACCGATTGAGTTTTACTTTTGAAAGGAGATATTAAACCATGCAGTTAGAAGCAGCCGTTGAAATTCAGAAGGCTTACAGCAAGCTCACGTCTGGGCAGGTCCCATTCACCAAGAAGAATATGTGTGCGATTTTGGTGCCACTTAGAGACAAGTACGGCCTGACGGACAGGCAGGTGCTGGCAGTTGCTCGCAACGAATTGTCCTTGGAAGAAATCATGCTGCTCAACCAGACTCAGGAGGAGACGACGCAGCATGGATAAGTACATCTACGGCGAGCCGAAGGAGGGCGCACATGCTGACGATCACGATTAAAGCCAACGTCCCCGCCGCTGACGCGCAGGGCATCAAGGAGCGCATCGCCATGGACATCGAGCGATACGGCGATTGCAAGGTCGTGAGCATCGTAAGCGACCGAAAATACGAACAAATCGGAATGAGGGGAGAACGCAAATGAACGTAAAGAAGTACACCAAAGACCAGATGGCGAAGATGGTGGAGGACGCCGCCGAAAGGCAGGAAGCGGCGGAAGCCGAGGCGGCGGAACATTTTAAGGCCGGCGTAAAACTGGCCGAGGAAAATGAAAAGCTGCGCGGAGAGATCGGCACGCTGACGGAAAAGCTCACCCAGATGCACGGCGAGGCCATCACCCGCGAGAACGTGATCGCAAAGCAGAAAGCAGACGCGGACTGCCTGCGAAACAATCTCGATGCCACCGAGGCGGCACTTGGGCGGGCGAATGCGTGCATTGCTACCATGAAGGTGGAAAGAGACCAGCAAACGAAAGACCTTTTCGCATGGCGGAAAAGCGCGCAGAATCTGCATGACGACCTTTTGAATGCACGAGAGCGCGCACACTATGCAGAAGCCCACCCATGGAAAACCCTGTGGACGTGGCTCAAAAGGAAGCTCAAAATGGCATAAGAAGAGGCAGGGCGAAAGCCCTGCTTCTTTTTGCTGCGGGAGAGAGGGGAAGGGGGGATTATAGGGGGGATAGGGAGAGAGTGCTATACGCAGGATGTATCTATGTTGTGTGTATGTAACTATACAGAGGAGAGCGCAGAAAGGGAAGAGAAAGTTTCCGCGCCCGTGGTGAGAAATAAAAGATGTCGTGTTACCGTCGGAAATAGGAAGCTCGGTTCTCCGAGCGGGGATAAGAATGCTGCGCGATAAGGCCGAGGACGGGGGGCTTGCAGCATAAAAAAGAAAGGCGGTGGCGGCATGGCGAAAATTGGGCATCCTCCAAAATATGCGACGGTTGAAGAAATGCAGGCCGTCATTGACCGATACTTTGAAGATTGCAAGGGTGAGCCAATCATCGGGGACGACGGGATGCCGATTCTCGACAAATTCGGGCAGCCGTTTATCATTCACCAGCGCCCGCCAACGGTAACGGGGCTGGCGCTCGCACTTGGATTTACAAGCCGTCAAGCGCTGCTGAACTATCAGGCGAAGAAAGAGTTCGTTGACACGGTTACGCGCGCGAAGGCCCGCATCGAAGCTTACGCAGAGGAACGCCTTTTCGACCGAGACGGTCAGCGTGGCGCGGAATTCAGCCTGAGATACAACTTCCGCTGGGTAAATGACGAGAAGAAGGACGACGGTGGAGAGAGTGTGTGCGGGGTGGCAGAGCTGCCCGCGGTAATGCCTGTTCCGCAGGACGCGGGAGGTGATGCGAATGGCGAAGCGTAGCGTGGTATGGAAGCCGCAGCCCAAGCAGGCGCTCTTTATGAGCCGCTGGGAGGACGAGGCTCTATACGGCGGCGCAGCCGGTTAGGCGGGGGGAAATCCGATGCGTTGGTCATCGAGGCATTGCGGCAGGTGAATATCCCGTATTACAAGGCGATCATCCTGCGAAAGACCCTCCCGCAGCTTGCCGAGCTCATTGACAAGACGCTGAACTACTACCCGCGCATCTATCCGGGCGCGCGCTACAATGGCAGCAGCCACACGTGGACATTCCCGAGCGGGGCGAAAATACTCTTCGGCTCGATGCAGTACGCAAAGGACAAGATCAAGTATCAAGGCCAAGCGTATGACTTTATCGCATTCGACGAGCTGACCCACTTTACGTGGGAGGAATACAGCTACCTCTTTTCCCGAAACCGACCGAACGGTCCTGGTACGCGTGTATACATCCGCAGCACGGCGAACCCCGGCGGTGTGGGGCACGGATGGGTCAAGGAACGTTTCATCACGGCAGCGCCGCCGATGAGGACCATCCGCGAGGATGCCGTCGTGCGCTTTCCGGATGGACACGAAGAACATCGGCAGAAGAGCCGAATCTTCGTGCCAAGCACGGTATTCGACAATAAGATACTGCTCAAGAACGACGACAGCTATTTGACGCGCCTTGCGTCGATGCCGGAGGCGGAGAAGAACGCACTGCTCTACGGTGACTGGGACACGTTCTCCGGGCAGGTGTTTACCGAGTGGCGCAATGACAGCGAACACTACCGCGACCGCATCCATACGCACGTCATCACGCCGTTTCATGTGCCGAAGGAGTGGCCGATCTGGTGCGCAATGGACTGGGGCTATTCAAGGCCGTTTGCCATCGGCTGGTTTGCGGTCGACCAAGACAGGAGGCTCTACCACATCCGGGAATATTACGGCTGCACGGGCACGCCGAACGAGGGCGTGAAGATGGAGCCGACGGCGGTTGCCCGCGAGATGAAGCGCATTGAGGCAGAAGACCCAAATCTCAAGGGGAGGAGCATCTTCCGTGTGGGCGATCCCGCCATTTGGGGTACGCAGGGCACGGAGAGCATCGGCGCTCTCTTTGAGCGCGAGCGTGTCTACTTTGAGAAGGGGGATAACGCCCGCATCGACGGTAAGATGCAGCTGCACAACCGATTCGCGTTCGATGAGAACGGCGTTCCGATGCTGTATATCTTCGATACGTGCAAAAATTTCATTCGCACGGTGCCAAACCTCGTTTACGACGAAAAGGACGTTGAGGACGTGAACACCGAGCAGGAGGATCATATCTACGACATGACACGCTATGTGTGCATGGAGAATCCCATTGCGGCACGGGTAAATAAGCCGCCGAAGCTGGTCTCGTACGACCCGCTGGACATCAATACGCCGAGCTACGACAGATACGCGTGGTTCCAACACAACTGACAGGAGGGGAAGACATGGCAGGGACGAGAAAATTCCCGCAGACGCAGCAGCAGGCCGACGCGGCTGGCGCTGCTGCGATGTTGGATGCAAAGGCAGAAGCGCCGCTTGTAGGCGCATTCCGCGACAGCGACGCGGCGATGAGCAGCGGCGTAGCCATCGGCAGCAAGGATATCGGTGACGCCGTAGAAACGCTGCAAAAGTACAAGCAGGGCAAGAGCAACTTCGAGAATCGCATTATCAGCGAGGAGCGCTGGTGGAAGCTGCGGCATTGGGAGGATATCCGACGCGGGGCGAAAGATGCGGGGGAATCGCCCGAGCCTGCGAGTGCATGGTTGTTTAACTCGATCATGAATAAGCACGCCGACGCGATGGACAATTACCCCGAGCCCGTATGCCTGCCTCGCGAACAGAGCGACGAGGAAAGCGCGCAGACGCTCTCGTCCGTGCTGCCGGTCATCATGGAATACAACGAATTTGACAGCACATACAGCTTCGAGTGGTGGGAAAAGCTCAAACACGGTGTGGCAATCTACGGCGTGTTCTGGGACAAGGAGAAAGACAATGGGCTCGGCGACATCGCTATCGAGGGTATTGACCCGCTGAATATCTTCTGGGAGCCGGGTGTTGAGGACATCCAGAAGAGCCGCAACGTGTTTACGGTGGCGCTCGTCGACCGCGACATCATCGAGGACGAATGCCCGCAGTTTGCGGATAAGCTCAGCGGCAGCAGCATTGAAACGGCGAAATACGAGTACGACGACACGGTGGACACGAGCAACAAGGTCGCCGTGATCGACTGGTATTACCGCAAGAGGACCGCAGACGGGCGAACGGTGCTGCACTACGCGAAGTTCATCGACGAGGAGCATATCATCTACGCCAGCGAAAATGACCCCGAATATGCGGAGAGCGGCTTCTACGAAGACGGCGAATATCCGTTCGTGTTCGACGTGCTGTTCCCCGAAAAGGGCACACCTGCGGGATTTGGATATACGGCCATTGCAAAGGATCCGCAGCTCTACATTGACAAGCTGTGGGGCAACATCCTCGAAACTTCAATGATGGGCAGCAAGCGCCGGTATTTCGCGAGTGAAAGCCTGAACATCAACGAAGAAGAATTCCTTGACTGGCGCAAGCCGATCATCCACGTGTCCGGACAGATCGACGAGAGCAGGCTCCGCGAGGTAACGACGCGCCCGCTCGATTCCATCTACGCGAATATCGTGCAGATGAAGATCGACGAGATGAAGGAAACGAGCTCAAACCGCGACGTGTCCAACGGCGGCACATCCAGCGGTGCAACAGCTGCGGCGGCTATTTCTGCACTGCAGGAGGCGGGCAACAAGGCGAGCCGCGATATGATTTCGGCGTGCTACCGCGCGCAGGCGAAGATCGTGAAGCTGTGCATCGAGCGCATGCGGCAGTTCTACGACGCAGCGCGCACTTTTCGCATCACGAATGAAATGCCCTACGAGTATGCGCAAATCGGCGTGAACGAGATTGGCGATCAGGTGACGGGCGTGGACAGCCTCGGCAATGACCTGTTCCGCAGACCGGTCTTTGACATCAAGATCAAGGCGCAGAAGAAGAATCCATTCTCCCGCGCAGAACAGAACGAGCGGGCGAAAGAGCTGTATTCGCTGGGATTCTTCTCCCCAGACAGGGCGCAGGAAAGTATGATCGCGCTCGACATGATGGATTTCGAGGGCATCGACAAGATCAAGAGCCAGGTCAACGAGGGCGCGACGCTCTACAACGTCGTGCAGCAGCAGAGCGAGCAGTTGCAAAAGGCTCTCGCGGTTATCCAGCAGCTTACGGGACAGGACATGGGCATCGGAATGGCGGGAGGCACGCAGAGCGGCGGCTCGACACGTAAGAGCGGCAGCAGCGGCGGAATTGAGAGCAAGAACGCCGACGCGCAGAGCGCGCAGACACCGTACATGCAGAAGCTTGCCGAACAGTCTAAGCCGAACATGGACGCGGGCAGCAGCGCGGCGATGCCGGGGGGTGTAAGTGCATGACAATGGTTCGCATCGAGCACGAAATCGGCCGCTACATGATCCTGTGCGAAGGCCATTCGGCGGACGAGAAATGCTGCAACTACATTACTGGTGTGATGTACGCTTTCGGTGGCTATGTGAAGAACATGGAAGCCGATGGAGAGTGCGAGGTCTATGGCTTCGAGATAGATGATGGTGCGCCGCGCTTCCTTATCCACTGCGGCGGTGATGAGCGCATCAAGGCGGCATTTCTTGCGGCCTGCATCGGGCTCAAGCAGCTTGAGGTCACGAGGCCGGACGCGATCTGCGTGCACGCCAAAGAAAATTAAAAAAATTTTTCTCACCCGTGGTGAGTTGGAAGAAGCCGCATGTTACGCTTTAGGCGTGCGAGTGGCTTCCTCCTATTCATACGCCCGCGAGGGAGGGGCGGCGTTTTTCTTCATCCTTTCGCCGCTCTCCCCCTCCCCTGCGGGCAATGGGAAGCGCTGCACGGCCTACACGGAGGGCCGAATATCCGCGATTTGACAAGCAGGAGGGATACCATGAACCTCAAAACCACGCTTCGCGTGATCCTGAGCCTCTTTGACGGCGGCGCTGCCGCTGCTGGGGCCGCTGCCGGTGCATCGGGCGGCGCTGAGGGAGGCGCAAGCGCACAGGGCGATACCACACAGGCAAGCTCTTTTCCCACCCGGAAGGGCAAAACGGGCGAATACGCCAACGTCGTGTTCGGCAAGCAGGAGACACCTGACGATACGGGGACCTCTTCTGGTGAGCCGAAAGGCGAGGGCGCGAAGATGCAGCAGCACGACGCCGGGGCTGCGGAAAAAGGCGGGGAAGACCTGAAAAAGGAGTTCCTTGACCTCGTAAACGGCAAGTACAAGGACGTGTACACTGCGGAGACGCAGCGCATCATCAACCGCAGATTCGGCGAAGAGAAAGCCAAAGACCAGAAGATCGCCGATTCGCAGCCCATTATCGATACACTGATGCGCCATTATGGCGTGTCGGACGGCGATATGAGTAAGCTGCGTGAGGCTTTTGAGGGCGATGCGGCGCTCAACAGCGTGCTCTACAACGCGGAAGCGGAGAATATGGGCATGAGCGTTGAACAGTACCGCGAGTATGCACGGATGCAGCAGGAAAACGAAGCGCTCAAACGTCAGGAAGAAGACAGACAGCGCCAGCAGAAAGCCGACGAGACTTATAACGACTGGATTCGTCAGGCGAGCGAGCTGGTCGGAACGGCGGACGCGCCGGGAGAGTACCCTGACTTCGACCTCAAGCGCGAAGTCGCAGAGAATCCGCGCTTCATTGCGATGCTGCGCGCTGGCGTTCCTGTAAAAGACGCTTACGAGGTATCCCATTTAGGCGACATTCAGGCTCGTAGCGCGGCGAAAGCTGCGGCGGAGATGGAAAAGCGCGTGATGGACAACGTCCGCGCGAAAGGAATGCGCCCGAACGAGAATGGAACCACTTCCCAGCCGGGGGTCATTGTCAAGAGTGACCCGAGCAAATTCACGAAGGCCGACCGCGCAGAGATCGCAAGGCGCGTGCGGCGCGGCGAGCGTATCGTATTCTGATGCCCGCCTAATTTACCGACTGCAAGAAGGGAGACAAAACTCTATGAAGAAGTTCAAAAACATTTTCATTCTGCCCGTCATTCTGAGCCTGTTTGAGGGTCAGACGAACGTGACGACCGATGCCGGTCTCTCGGGCGAGATGAAGACCTACTACTGCGACACCCTGATCGACAACGCCGAGCCCGAGCTGGTGCATGACCGCTTCGCGCAGAAGCGCAACATCCCCAAGGGCAAGGGCAAGGAGATCGAGTTCCGCAAGTATGATCCGCTGCCTAAGGCGCTCACGCCCATCACCGAAGGCGTGACCCCCAAGGGCCGTAAGCTGTCCATGACCACGCTGACCGCGCAGGTCGACCAGTACGGCGATTTCGTCGAGATTTCCGATATTCTCGACCTGACCGCCATCGACAACAACCTGCAGGAAGCGACGGTGCTGCTCGGCTCTCAGGCGGGCCGCACGCTCGACACCATCACCCGCGAGGTCATCAACGGCGGCTCTAACGTCCAGTACGGCGAAGGTCAGGTGACGGGCCGCCATCTGCTCGTTGGCGGCGAGACCACGGGCAACCACTATTTCACGGTGCGCGCCGTCCGCAAGGCGGTTCGCTTCCTGAAAACCATGAACGCCCCGCGCTATGAGGGCTCCTACTGGGCCATCATTCACCCTGACTGTTCCTACGACATTCAGGATGACCCTGACTGGAAGCGTCCGCACGAGTACAAGGATACCAGCAACATCTACGACGACGAGATCGGCAAGATCGCTGGCGTCCGCTTCATCGAGACGACCGAAGCGAAGGTGTTCCACGCGGACGATCTGACCGAGGGCGCACGCGACCTGACCGTCAAGAGCGCATCCGGTAAGGTCCTGACCGTAAACGAGACCATCACCACTGCCGACGCTGCAAAGCTGGCTGGACGTGAAGTCGTCATCGATGGTGCGCTCCTTGAGATCGAGAGCGCCTCGGCCGCGGCTGCTGGCAGCGCGACGATCACGCTGAAAGAAGCGCCTGCTGCCACCCCGACGGCGTCGACCGCCATCTATCCGGGCGAAGCCGGTGCGAAGGGCCGCAACGTCTACTCCACCCTCATCATGGGCGCGGAGGCTTACGGTACGACCGAGCTGACCGGCGGCGGTCTTGAGCACATCGTCAAGCCGCTCGGCTCTGCCGGTACGGCTGACCCGCTGAACCAGCGTGCAACCGTCGGCTGGAAGGCAACCAAGGTCGCCGAACGTCTGGTTGAAGCGTATATGATTCGCGTGGAAACGACTTCCACGTTCGATGAGACCCCGCTGACCTAACCACCAAGGGGGCGGCTGTGAACGCCGCCCCCGCTATTGAAACGGAGGAAAGACCGATGAGCGAAGCGAAGAACGCCGTTGCGGCTGTGAACGCCGCCCCCGCAGGCGAGGAGTACGTCAGCGTCCGCCTGTTCAAGGACAGCGGCAAGTACAAGGATGACCTGCTGGTGTGCGTGAACGGCGAAAGCTGCCTGATCCAGCGCGGCGTGACCGTGCAGGTCAAGAGAAAGTTCCTGTGGGCCATCCAGAACCAGATGAGACAGGACGCCTCGACCGCGAATCTCATTCAGACGATGAGCAGCGACTACGTTGAGAGCGCGAAGGCCCACAACGCGTAAGTGAATACGACCGCGAGACACGAAAAATGAGTTGCGACACGGCGCAGCAAGGGACGAAAAAGTCGCTCTTGCTGCGCCGTTTTCCATAAGAGAGGTGACAACATGGTTATTGAAAATGCTTACGCGCTCGAAGAGATCAAGCTCGGGCGCAGGGGCGAGAATCAGGCGCGCAAGGTCGTCTTTGACGTGCTGGGAAAGTGGCGCGAGGGCTATGGCGAGGGCGTGGCGAGCCTGATTGTGCAGCGAAACGGCGATGCGCAGCCGTATCCCGTGACGGTGACAGAAGAAGACGGCGCGCTCGTGTGGCTGGTATCGAGTGTTGATACGGCGGTGGCCGGTGAGGGCGCGGCAGAGCTGCGCTATACCGTTGGCGATACCATTGTGAAGAGCCAGATATATAAAACACGCGTGCGCGAAACGCTGGAAAACAGCGGAGAGGCACCGCCTCCGGCCTATCAAAGCTGGGTCGATGAAGTTTTGCGGGCGGCGGCGGATGCGGAGACGGCGGTTTCCAAGATGCCATACGTCGACGAGACCACGGGCAACTGGTTCAAGTGGGACGCCACGGCGGGCGCTTTTGCCGACACGGGTGTTGCCGCGACCGGTCCGCAGGGCGAAGTCGGCCCCAAGGGCGACACCGGCGCACAGGGACCAAAGGGCGACACAGGCTCGACCGGCCCCAAGGGCGACACGGGCGCAACCGGCGCACAGGGTCCAAAAGGCGAGACCGGCGCAACCGGCGCGACCGGTCCGCAGGGCCCCAAAGGTGAAACCGGCGCGCGCGGCCCGCAGGGAGAGCAGGGCATTCAAGGCGAGATTGGCCCCGCTGGCCCGCAGGGCACAAAGGGCGACAAGGGCGATGCCTTTACCTATTCCGACTTCACGGCGGCACAGCTTGCCGCGCTGAAAGGCGACAAGGGCGATACCGGCCCCCAAGGAGAGAAAGGTGACATCGGCGCGACCGGACCGACCGGCCCCGAAGGTCCGCGCGGCCCGAAGGGCGAACAAGGCCAGCAGGGGCAGACCGGCCCGCAAGGAGAGACGGGGCCAGCAGGCCCCAAAGGGGACACCGGCAAAGGCTTCAAGGTGCTGGGCTATTACGGCACGAAGGCTGCGCTGGACGCCGCGCAGAAAGCGACCGCAGCGGCGGGCGATGCCTACGGCGTGGGCACGGCGGAGCCCTACGACATCTACATTTTCGACGGTATTACCGGCGAGTTCATCAACAACGGCCCCTTGCAGGGCGCGAAAGGTGACACGGGGCCCGAGGGTCCGCAGGGCCCGAAAGGCGATCCCGGCGAGACTGGTCCTCAAGGCCCTGCCGGGGCGGATGGAGCCCCCGGCAAGGACGGCGCAAAGGGCGCGGACGGCCTGCCTGGGAAAGACGGCGCAGACGGTGCGCCGGGTAAGGACGGGACAAACGGACGTGACGGCGTGACGTTCACGCCGAGCATGAGCGACGACGGCGACCTGTCGTGGACGAACGACGGCGGCAAGGCGAATCCGCAGACCGTGAACCTCAAGGGCCCGAAGGGCGACACGGGCGCACGGGGGCCTGCCGGCACTGACGGCGCGAAGGGAGATACCGGACCAGAGGGGCCAAGGGGTCCGCAGGGTGAACAGGGCCCGCAGGGCAAGACTGGTCCGCAAGGTGAAACCGGCCCGCAAGGCCTGACGGGCCCGCAGGGCCCTGCCGGTGCGGACGGCGCGAAAGGTGCGACCTTTACCCCTGCTGTGTCCGCGGCGGGAGACCTGAGTTGGACGAACGACGGCGGGCTTGCGAATCCCGCGACGGTCAACATCAAAGGCCCCAAGGGAGACCAGGGCGAGCGGGGCGAGAAAGGCGATACCGGTGCGACCGGCCCGCAGGGCCCCGCAGGCCCCGTGGACGTGCCCTCCACCACCTCTCTCATCAAGGGCAACGGCTCGGGCGGGCTGGTGGCGGCAACGCGCGGCAGCGACTATATCGCAAGCGGCAACATCAC
>ENA-USUM01000854-USUM01000854.1-human-gut-metagenome-genome-assembly--contig:-NODE-854-length-18701-cov-48.473582_pt1 | contig 18701 bp, 14 predicted proteins | sample MGYA00250063_ERZ773402 | MGnify/ENA primary metagenome ERZ773402 (study PRJEB29103, sample SAMN06112030) | human gut metagenome | biome: human gut; feature: ankylosing spondylitis patient; material...
AGCTGGCTCGTAAGGTGAGCCGTACCAAAACTTCCTTGCGGAAATGTGCAGCGTTATAGTTCATCTGCACCTGAACCGGCAGCTGTGCACCCGGCGCTTGCCGCACCCAAAATAGCCGGTGGAACGTTTATTTAGTTTTGGACATTTTCCAGATAGGTCTCAAATGCCTCGGCAAAGCTGGCGTTCACATCAAAGGGGACAGTGTAGTCTACCTTGGAGGTCACAAGGCAGAGGTCCAGCCGGTTGGAGGTTTCGTCTGCCTGCCGGTTCAGTTTGCTCAGCGCCGCATGGATGACCTTGCGGTCGTAGTTGATGGTGGTCACTCGCTTCACATCGCAGCAGTAGGAGATCTGGTTGCCCTCAGCGTTGAAGCGGTAGCCGGTGCCCCCGCCGGAGAGCAGCTGCTCAGAACTGCGCAGGTCGTTCATCCGTTTGAAGGTGCGGGCAATGCTCTGCCGCGCGGCATTCAGGCTGACCTCGCTGTCCATATCCATGTCCAGCGCATCCTTTGCCTTGCGGATGGCGGCAAACAGGTGGCTCTTCTCCTCCAGCAGATAGAGCATGAACCGGGCAATGTCGGTGATCTGCTCTGCATATTCGGTCTGTGCTACGTCCATAACGGTCTCGTCCTCGGCCTCGGGCATCACCTTATGGCGCAGATAGGTGTTGGCCACCTTGGTCACGTTGGCATCGCAATCCAGAATGCCCTGTGCCTCGTCCAGCAGAGACTGGAGCTTGTTCTGGTAGCGGAATGCTTCCTTCAGGTTCATAGTCGTTCCCTCCATCTTGTCTTTTCTGCTTTCAGCTTACCACAGACTGCCCGCCCGCGCAAGCTTTCCGGTAAAATGAGCAAAACGCCCGCCCCGGCATAACCGGGGCGGGCGCTTTGCATTTGCTGTGACACTTATTGGGATAAGAGATTGGCATTACTCAGCCGGCCACGCGCTCGGTGCGGCCTGCCTCCAGCATATAGCGCAGGAAGCCGGTCACGTCGGCGGGGTCGGTCACGGTGAGGTCAAAGCCCTTCTTGGGGGCAGTGTCCATCATTTGCAGCATGGAGCGTGCGGTAGTGTCCTTTTTCAGGTCGCAGGTCTTGCCGTTGTCCAGATGCAGCAGCACGCTGCCGTGGCTGGCAGAAAGCTGGCGCATGAAACGTTCCTTATCAAAATACTCGATACGAAGCATAGGAATACCTCCTTGATGAAATGGTTTATGTTACACTTGCCGTCCAGTCCTCTTTGGACAGGCGGCGGGAGAATGGCAGTTTTGCCCGGCAGTGGAAACGCTTGCACAGCTTGCGTCCCGGCTGCCTTGGTGCTATACTGAGCTTGGAAGCTCTGATAGGATAATACCACAAAACAATCGCAAATTATAGAACAGAACCGCATAGTATATGCAACAAAACCGGCATTGGCAAAAAACATTCAAAGTATTGCGGAAAGGATTTGGTGAATATGGCATATCAGACAAGCTGTGCATCCTATACCAGCGGCCGGGTGGGGCTGTCCAGCGCTACTGCCGTGGTGGCCGATGCCGCCGGGCGGGAGCAGGCCCAGCACGGCAGCCCGCTGTTCCCTATTGCCTGCTATGCCGAGGATCTTTCCTGTTTTTCGGTGGCGTGGCACTGGCACGAGGAATTTGAGTTTATTCTGGCGGCACTGGGGCCCATCCATGTGGATGTGAACAAGACCCGCCTGACCTTGCAGACCGGGCAGGGGGTGTTCATCAACTCCGGGGCGCTGCACGCGGTAGAGCCTGCCGAGGGCAGGGCGCTGCTGCACTCCGGCGTATTTCAGCCCCGGCTTGTCGGCGGCATGGACACCGTATTCTGGCAAAAACTCATCCGCCCGCTCTTGCAGCCCGGCACACCGCCCTTCTTTTTGCTGGACGAGGCCGTGCCATGGCAGCGGCAGGTGCTGCTCTGCCTACGGGAGGCGTGGAAGGGCGTGGCGGACGAGCCCTTTGACTACGAGAACCGGGTGCGCTACCACCTTACCGCCGCGCTGCGGCTGCTCATTACCCAATGCGTCAGCGGCAAAGTAAAGGTATCGGAGCAGGAGCAGATCGCCTCGGAGCGGATGAAGCAGATGCTGCGCTATGTAGAGGAGCACTACACCGAGGAGCTGACCGTGGAAAAACTGGCCGGCTGCGTTGCCCTGAGCGAAAGTGCCTGTCTGCGCAGCTTCCGGCAGTTTCTGGGTATCACGCCCATCCAGTACGTCAAGCAGTTCCGGGTGGAAAAAGCCACCGAGCTGCTGCGCTCCACCCGGCTCAAGACCGGCGAGGTGGGGCTGGAATGCGGCTTTTCGGACGCGAGCTACTTTATCAAGACCTTCCGGGAGATCAAGCACTGCACCCCTCGGGAGTACCGTATCCGCTTCTGCTGAGCAAAAAGTAAAAAATGCCGGGCAGCTGCAAGCTGCCCGGCATTGCATTATAAAATTATCTTCTGCCAGCGCTCCGGCGGAATGACCGGCTCGGTGACAAAGGCCTCGGGGTTCGGGGCAAGAACATGGCGGGTGACCCGGAAAAGCCCCTCGGCGTCGCACAAAATGCATCTTGCATCGCCAAATTTTGTGTTCCGGGCTGCGCCGCAGTCCAGATACGCCTGTTCCAGCTTGACGAAATCCTCCGAGATGTGCGGCTGCTGTGCGTTGTAGTGGCGGCGCATATAGACGGTGTGCTGCGCCCCGGCTTCGTCCACCACGGTCATCTGCAGGGGCTTGTCGGTCAGGCGGTTCGGCACGTTCAGTACCTCCTCCACGCTATGGATAAAGGTGTTGCGGGCGTGGGTGACCCCCAGCAGCAGCACTTTGCCGTGGGCTGCCCGCAGCCGGTCGTAGCAGCCGCCGGGAGTGCAGGGGGTGTTGGCGTCCAGCTCTCCTTCCAGATACGCAGCCGCCCCCTTGCCGTAAGCCGCCATGCTGTGGGTGGGGTGCAGCGAGCGCACCACCCCGGGGCGCTGCCGGAACAGCTCCGGCAGAATGCCCACACAGCACGGGCTGCGGCGTACATCGAACACTCGGTTTTCCTCGTTGATGAACCGCCATGTGTGGGTGGGCAGCAGCAGCAAGCCCTCCGCAAAAAACTCCATCCATGCGTCCAGAACCGTGTCTGCGCCGCCCTCCACCGGGCCGATGGACTTCATGGAGGAATGGATCAGGATGGTCTCGTTGCCTGTCAGCCCCATTGCTACAAGGTCGTGCTTGAGGTCAGCCTTTGTGTATGCCATGTCGTTTCTCCTTTTCGGGCATTTTGTCTGTACCCAGTTTACCGCCTTTTGTGCGGCAAAGCAAGCACGCACGCAAAAAAGGCAAACACCCTGTTGTATTTGCCGGAGACGAGCCGGTATCTGCGGGGTGTGTGCCCTTGCAGCTTTTTTAGTAAAATCCTGTATACAGCATATCATCTCGCAGCGTTACCGCGAAACAAGCACAGCGCCTTGCAATTATAGCAATTTGACAGTTGTTTCCTGTTTTCTTTGTGCATTTGGTACAACAGTCACTTGATTGCAGCATTTTATCAGCACTTTTCCCGCATTGCAAAGTGGTATATCAGTTTTTCAGTTTCAGGAACAGTTCCGTGCGCGAGTGCGCATTCTTGTATACAAGTATTCAAATCAAGTTCCATTCCAGCATTGACATTCAGTTGCTGTAACGGTACAATGATACTAAGATTACATTTACCGGATAAATGGAGAACAACTATGGCTACATTACAGCACACTGATGAGCTCTATCATATTCTCGAGGACGAGATCTGCGCGTTGAAGATCCTGCCCGGGGAAGCGCTGAGCGAAAACCAGCTGTGCAAGCGGTTCGGCGTTTCCCGCACTCCTATCCGCAGCGTTTTGCAGCGGCTGGAGCAGAACCGCTTTGTGCAGATCATTCCCTGCAAGGGCACCATTGTTACCGCCATCGACACCGGCGTGGTGGACCAGCTCATCTTCCAGCGTGTTGCAGTGGAGGGCATGGTGTTCCGGGATTTTGTGCAGAGCTGCTCGCCCATGGAGATTCTTGCGGTAGAACACCTTTATAATATGCTGCTGGAAGCCGCTGCGGGGCGCAGCGACCCGGAGAACTTTGATTTCAACCACTTCCTCAGCTGCGACCTTGCCATGCACGAGTACTGGTTCCACAAGACCAGCAAGGAGTACCTCTGGGAGCAGATGACCCGTCCGCAGGCAGACTACTCCCGCTTTATCCGTCTGGACATCGTGGGTGCACGCAACGTGTCCAGCGTCGTCAGCGAGCACGCCGAGATGCTGCGCATCCTGCGTGAGAAGGATCTGGACGCCATTGAGCCGCTGATGCGCACCCACCTGTACGGCGGTGTGAGCCGTATGGGCAGCAAGATCTACTCGGACGAATACCGCGGCTACTTCAAGCTACCGGAGAACAAAAAATAAAGAAGGCCGCTGCACAGGAAACTGTGCAGCGGCCTTCTTCTGGTTGCGCCAGCAGGAGTCGAACCTACGATGGGGGAGTCAAAGTCCCCTGCCTTACCGCTTGGCGATGGCGCATCATGCAAAACAGTATAGCATATTTTCCGCTGTTCCACAAGAGGTGCGCCGCATTTTTGCAGCTTTTTCTGTGCGCTGTCTGCCGCACTTGCGGCGGTTTGGGTCGGTTTTTGGGCTTTGCGGCCGGGCCCCTGCGTTTTCCATATTCTTCCATGTTTTTACGAAAGGCAAGTTTTGCGGGACGCGTTTTTCAAAAAACACAGTCCGCAGGGGGCACAAGATTCATATTGCAAAGGTGAAATTTATTTTTTTCCTGATTTTTCTTATTATTTTCTCAAAAGACTGTATTTTTTGTTGCGGTTCTGGTACACTGGATGTGATAAAAATAAGTTGAAGAAACTACGCCGATGTCCGGGCTGTCCCCGGGCGGGGCAGTGTCTCCATCTTTGTGAAGGAAAGCGAGGGATCTCATGAAAAAATTCCTGAAAACGCTGGTGGTCGGGCTTTGCCTGTTCACGCTGCTGTGCTGCGCACTGCCGGCTGCATTTGCCGCCGACAAAACTTCAGGGAGCAAAAAGGAAGAGAACGTGTACGCCATTGGTATGGATGCCCAAGGCGGCATCTGCTCCACCGTGGTAACCTACACGAACCTGTCCGGCAAACTGGAGAGCACGCCCGAGCAGCCTACCATGACGGGCTACTCCTTTGATGGCTGGTACACCGAGCCGGTGGGCGGCAGCAAGGTGACCACCTCCACCGTGTTCACCTCCGACGCCACCATCTACGCCCACTGGACTGCCAAGGTCGGTACTTCTACCGTGCCGCAGCCCACCACCCAGCCTGCCGCCACCCAGTGGCAAAAGTATGTAGGCCCTGCCCTTGTGGCCGGTGCCCTGCTTACCACCCTGCTGGTCGCCACCATGTTCTGAACACTGCTGTAAACACAATGACACCATTGAAGAAAGGGATCTTACCATGACTACTTCTACCATGAAAATGCCCGCCAGCTATTCCGCTATCGAAGCCGAGGAGATGACCTATCTGGACGGCGGCGCCAGCAACGCTTATCAGTCCTTCCTGGACATCGGCAAGGTGTTCAACTACATTGCCCGCATCTTCTCCGGTGCAAGCTCCATCATCAACAATGTTAACGTCATCTACCAGTCCTTTGTATCGCTGAACAGCCTGCTGGGCAGCTTCGGCAAGTAAAAGCATCACCCCAAAGTTCAGATCCGGGAGCCGCGCTTTTTTCGAAAAGTGCGGCTCCCGTTTTTCGTACACGCTGTAATTCAGTGCATTACCGCGCAGCACTTCACGTTCCAGAATTGTGAACAAACTTTTTAAGCTTTTTGGGGGTCAGTGGCCGTTTTTTGGGCTTTTTCTATATAAAAAGCAAAAAAATGCGATATTTTTTTGGCTTTATCTCTTGATTTTGTGTCTGATTTGTTATATTGTTGTTACATGGAATGTGCTAAAATAAGATAGTTTATAAAAGGTCTCTCCAGCTGCGCAAGTTGCGTGGCAACAAGTGAGTTTTCAGGCATTTTCTTTAAGTTTTTTCGGTATTTTCGAAAAAATTTTCATTATCTTTACATTCGGGAGTTTGTACGCAAATGGCAGATCGTGAACTGCGGCGGATGCACCGCGCTGAACTGATAGAGATCATCTATGCGCTGAAGCAGAGCGAGGACCAGCTCAAGGCGCAGAACGCCGCGCTTACCGCGCAGCTGCAGGACCGGCAGCTCCGGCTGGAAAGCGCCGGTTCCATCGCGCAGGCCGCGCTGGAGCTGAACAACGTGTTCGCCGCCGCGCAGGCCGCCGCCGATGACTATCTGCACTCGGTGCAGGCCAGTCTTGCGGACACCAACGCCACCGCCGCCAATACCCTTTCGCAGGCGCGCAGCGAGGCCAAACGCATTCTGGAGCAGGCACAGGCAGACGCCGACAGCCTGAAAGCGCAGGCGCAGCAGGAATGCGACGCCATGACCGCCGCCGCCGCGCAAAAACGCACCCAGACCGAGGCCGACTGCAAGGCCATGGTAGAGCGCGCCGAGCAGGAGGTGCAGCAGCGCTGGCAGGCATTTGACCACAAGGCCAACGAGCTGCTGGACCAGTATCGCAGCACAGACGGCCTGCCTTCGGAGGAAACATGAAAAAACGCGATATCCGGTTCGCTTCCATCCCTTCCACCGAGGAAGTGGCCGCAGAACGTGAGCGTCTTGCGTACCAGAGCCGCTACCAGCGGGTGCTGCGCAGTACGATCTATATTCTGGTGGTGGTGGCCGCAGCAGCCGTGCTGCTGGCTACGCTGTTTCTGCCGGTGCTTCAGGTCTCCGGCGACAGCATGTACCCTACATTAAATGATAAAGACATTATCCTGCTGGTAAAATCCAACCACATTGAAAACGGTGAGTTATGCGGGTTTTACTGGCAGAACAAGCTGCTGCTCAAGCGCATCATCGGGCAGCCCGGTGATGTGATCGATATGGACGTGAACGGCGTAGTCTCGGTAAACGGCGTGGCGCTGGACGAACCCTATGTGGACGCGCTGACCGTGGGCGAATGCGACATCCGGTTCCCCTATCAGGTGCCGGAAAACCGCTACTTCGTGCTGGGCGACCACCGTGCCACCTCCATCGACAGCCGCAGCAGCGTGATAGGCTGCGTTGAAAAAAGCCAGATCGTGGGCAGGGTTTTTCTAAGGGTATGGCCCTTGTCCAGCTTCTCGTTGATCCATTGACCCCGGGAGGAGGTATTTCGTTATGAACGACATTCTTAAAACGTACATGGAGCGGTTCCGTGAGAACCGGCACACCCTGCGGCGCTACACCGCATTTGTGCTGGCACTTGCCATGATCACCACCCTGTTCGTCAACTGGCAGCTGCATGGCGTGGGCATTTCCATGACCGCGCAGTACCAGTGCGGCGAGGAGGAGCACACCCACACCGCGGATTGCTATACCAAGGTGCTCATCTGCGGTTACGAGGAAGGCGAGCTTGAAAATGCGGACGAGGTGGCCGCCGCTGCTGCCACCAGCCAGCCCACCGTTGAGGAAGAGCCCGCGCCGCTGTCGCTGGAGCCGCAGATCGAGTTTGTGCCCCACGAGCACACCGAGGACTGCTACACCGAGGTGCAGACCCTGACCTGCATGGAGGAAGAGCACGTCCACGGTGACGACTGCTTCGACCCCGAGGACGGCACCCTGATCTGCGAGAAATTTGAGCATACCCACGATGAAAACTGCTATACCACCGAGTACGAGCTGACCTGTGGACTGGAAGAGGGCGAGCTTGTGGAGCAGGTGGTGGAGCCCACCCAGAGCGCCGAGCTGGCGGCTATGGCTGTGGCCGAGCCTGTGGCACTGGAACCGGCGGTGGACACCGTGGAGCCCATCTACCACCACCACACTGACGCCTGCTACGAGGAAGTGCTTACCTGCCCCCTGCCGGAGCATCACCACACCGTAGCCTGCCTGAGCGACACCTCCGCCGACGTTGAGACCCCCGAGGAGTGGCAGGCCGTCAACGACGAGGCCGTGATGACCGGCAACTGGGACGAGGACCTGCTCAGCGTGGCAAAGACCCAGCTGGGCTACGAGCAGAGCGAGAAAAACTTCGAGATCGACCCCGCGGACGGCGTGACCCTGCGCTACTACTCCCGCTACGGCCAGTCTTACGGCAACCCCTACGGCGAGTGGGACGTGATGTTCCTCTCCTACTGCCTGAAGTACGCCGGTATCCCCCAGAGCGCCATCCCGCAGGAGGCCAGCGTGCTTTCCCTGCGCAGCTCCATGAGCGACATGGACTGGCTGCTGGACGGCGAGGACGGCAGCGCCGCCAATGTGGGCGACGTCGTTATTTATAATAAGTACGTCACCCGCACCGTGGCTGTGGACAGCAGCGCCGATGGTGCAGCGGACGATCTGGACGACCAGTTCAGCATGGACGCCGAGGGCGAGAACGGCGCAGAGCCTGAAACTTCCGGCGCTTCTGCGTTGGATACCGCCCCCGCCGCCGAGGACGCCCCCGCTGCCGACAGCGTGATTACCCCCGATCTCCCCGACACCGCCAACCCGGAGCAGCCCGCCGCAAAGCCGGTGGACAGCACCGGCACCTCTGCATCCGGCGCGGACACCCTTATCCCCAGCGTGGATTCCCCCGCTGCCGAGCCGCAGACCACCACCGTGACTGACGCTCAGCCCGTGGAGACCGTGGGCATCGTGAGCAGTGTGGACAGCGATGCCGACACCCTGACCGTCATCTCCGGCGACGTGGACGGCAAGGTGGCTGAGGTCACCCTTTCCAACGCCGAGGTTCTGGCCGTGGTGGATGTTGCCGCCGCCCAGTACGCAGACGAGATGCTTACCACTGCCGTTGACGGCGCACTGAAAGCCCCCGGTATGCTTACGCTGGCGGGTGAGCCCACGACCGTAAGCACCACGACCGTTGGCTCTGCCTTGGACGGTACTAATTATGTTACTGATTTCAAGATTCAGAAGCAGCAGGGCAGCCAATACGTTGATGTTGCCACCAGCGTTGTCACTGACCAAATGCACGGCTACCTTGAACTGAAGGATATTCCGGCTCAGGACATTGCAAGCCATGACTACAAGGTTAAAGTAGCTTTGCCGGAGGCTTTTGACTTGCAGAGCGTTGCTTCGGAAACTGGCGACTTGATCGATCCGAACTATACCGGTCCAAAGGGCAGCGTTTGTGGCACCTACCAGTTTGTAAAGGAAAACGGTAAGTGGTACGTCCTGTTCACCTATGACCGTGATTTTATTCATCAGGATCAGGTGTCGAATACCACCAAGGTCAGAAGTACAGTCAACTTTGATTTCCGGTGGGACCAAACCAAGGTCACGACCGGCGGGAGCAATGAGTTTAAGGTCAACGAAAAAGCAAAGGTCACCATTTATATTAAGCGCGAAGAAAGCACCACGCCCGGCGAGGAAAAGAAATTCAGTCTGGATAAACAATCTGCCGGGCTTAAGTACGACGGCAAGAATGCTTACGTTGATTACACTGTAAAACTTACCCTGAAGGAGGACAGAGCAGCCCCCCTGACGCTGACCGATACACTCACAAATCCGTCCGGGGTCACCTTCGACTATGTTGACACCTTCCTCCAAGTTACTGGCCCGGATGGTTCTGCGCCCGACATTTCTTGGGCAGATACCACAGGTAGTACGGGCAAAATGATCACCTTGGGCACTAGTGGTCAGACCCTGCAAAAGGGCACCTATACCATCACTTACCGCGTCAAGGCTGATAATTTTGGCAGCACAAGTTACAACGGGGACGATTTAAAAAACTTTATCAAATTTGGTGATGATGTAGAAGGTACTTCCACCTCTATCAAAACAAAGGATATTGAAAAATCGGGCAAGCTCAGCAAAGACGGCGAGATCATCACATGGACTGTCAAGATCAACAACGGTGACGTCATGCGTTATCTGCCTGCTAACGCTAAATTTACCGATACGATCGACACAAATCAGGAATTTGTTGCCAATTCTTTCAAGGTCAAAAAGACCGATGCAGACGGCAATGAGACCAAGACCAAACCAACAGATGTCTACAACAGTACAGACCACAAACTCACCTACAACCTTGAGCCAGGCTTCAACAAGTATGAGATCACCTACCAGACAAGGGTCACAAAAGCTATCCCTCTGACCGGTCTGGATGTCAAAAACACCGGCAATCTGGAGGGCGGTGGGCTGGACAGCAGCTCTGAAGGCACTGTCCACATCGACTCAGATGTTCTTACCAAAGAGGCAGTTGGTGAGCCGACTAATAATGGTACAGAGGCCACCATGAAGTGGGTCAGTATCATCAACTCGACAGGTGTCAGTGACTATATTTACTACGATTACAGTAACGCGGTGCAGGATGCAGACGGTAAAAACCGCAAGGCGCAGACCATTGAAGAGGGCTCTGTAAAGGTTTACGATTCTAGCCATGTTGATGTTACCAGTAAAGTAAATATCGACTATACCTATACTTGCGGCGACAAAGATGACGCTGGCACAGATCTGGGTCTGTTCAAGATCGACTTTACAAACTCCAATGTGATCGGCCCGCTGACCATTACCTACACAACAAAATGCTTTATCGTCCAGCAGCTGCCAAGCTACGGTGCAACGGTCAAGAACCACTGCCGCATCAATAATGGCACTGTGGCAATCGCTGAGCAGAAAATTACAAAAGGCTCTGACACGATAAGTTACTTCTATAAGTATGCTGGTGATTATAATTGGACGAACATGCAGAGCGGCAGCGGCAGTACTACCCTGCAGCCCGGCCAAAAGCTGCCTTGGACGATCGAGCTCAACGCGGATGGAGTGCTGAAATGGAAAAATGACAAACAATGGGTCATTACCGATACCATTCCCCGCGGTCTGGTTCTGGACGAAAGCAGCGTTCAAATCAAGAACTATGGCGTTGCCCTGCCCGCTACATCTACAGTCACCAAAAACGCAGACGGAACCACCACGCTGGTAATCACCATGTTGCCGGAGTCGTTCAGTTATACAAATAACGGTGTGACTGAGATCCGCAAGCAAATCAATATCACCTACGACACTACGCTGGATCCTAAATGTACCAACATCTGGAATGACAATACCGCATCGTTTAAGAACGTTGCCAAGTTCGAGCGCAACGGCAATACGATAGGTGATACCTCCTTTACCGAAACAGTCGAGCGCAAAGTTGTTGGCAAGAGCGGTACTTTTGACGAAACCACCGGTCTTTTGACCTATCAGGTCAAGCTGAACCCCTACGGTGCAACGCTGAATGGCGGCGAGCCTATGGTCCTGCAAGACGTCATGACCGTGCCCTCTGATTTGTGGGCTGATGGGTCTGGCACCAAGCGTGTAACGCTGGAAGGCATCTCTGTTTTTGATGCCAATCTGCAGGCAGATGGTACGCTGGAAGCAACCACATGGCGTGCAGACCTTACCTGTGTAGCCGGAAAGTTTGATGACGATGCCGCCGGAAATAACGTTGACACGTCCACCTACTATTCCAAGTACAGCAGCAATAGCAGCCACCAGCTTAAGGCATGGACAATGGTACCCGATAGCACCCCGCTTGTGCTGGTTTTCCATTACCGAGTTAATACGGAAGGTCTGGTTAAAGGCAATACCTTCACCTTTGAGAACACTGCAACGCTGAATGGCAAGTGGAAGAACGAGCAATGCAGCACCAGCTTTACTTCCAGTTCGGGAGCTTCTGCCGGTATCGACTTCAACTCCAACCGCTTGACCATCGTCAAGTATTCCGGCACGCCAGACAAGGTTCTGCCCGGTGCAGAGTTCAGTCTGGAAAAGTATAACGGAACCTCTTGGGATAATGTCGGCAACTGCGCGACCAGCACCAGCGGCAACGTAACGCTTGGCAGTCTGGACGTTAACACCTTCTATCGCTTGAAGGAAACACAAGCGCCTGATGGTTATCGGACACCGAATAATTACCATTATTTTGTAATTTCTGACAATAGTCACAGCTACACGGCCTCTGGCGTTCCCGACTTTAAGAGTACAGATACCTTTAGCGAGTACAAGTTGGCTGAAGGGCAGATGTTTGGCAGCTTCTACTACTACTGCGAAAACACCCCCAATGACAACTCTGACTACGTTCTCCCCTCTACCGGCGGCACCGGTACACTCCCGTATACAGCCGTGGGCGGCACAATGATGCTGACCGCGCTGGCATATAGTTTTATCCACCGCAAGCGCAGACGCGAAGGGAGAGCAGATGACTAAACTGCACTTTTCTGCTGGCGTGCCGGGGCTGAGCCCCCGCCCGCCCAGCGCAAAGTTTACGCGATAGACCAAACAAAACTACACCCCTACCCCCTGTGCAAAACGCAGGGGGGCGGCAAGGGGCAGAAAAGAAAGGGGCTTTTTTCATGAAAAAAGCAATGAAAAAACTCATGGCTGCGCTGCTGGCAGTTGCCATGGTGTGCGCCATGGCGATCCCGGCGTTTGCATACAACACTTGGGAGACTGAGGAGGACCTCAACCAACTCCACGGTTACAGCGCTTTCCAGATCTTCAAGGGTGTTATTAGTAAGGACAATGAGACGCTTTCCAACGTTGGGTGGGGCAGCAGCATCACTAAGCCTGACGAGTTTCTGGCGCAGTTGACGGCAGATTCTACCATCGGCGGTGAGTTTAAAACTAATTTCACTGCTCAGGACGTTCTTGCGGTTATCAGCAAATGGCATAATTCCGATGATTACAGCATCGCTTTTGCGCGCGTTGTATGCCACTATCTCTACCCGGATGCCAATGCAAACCCGAAACCCGTCATTACAGATCACACCGGTGGCATCAACATTCCAGAGTCAGGTTATTATCTGATCGTTGATACTACCTACTTTAACCTTCGCGATTTCTATCATGCCTACAATTCCTTCTTCCTGCTGAATGTTCCCCAAGCACCCTATGTCGTTTTAGTTAATCATAAGGTTGTAAAGCCCTATGTTGAGAAGGAAGTTTATGACGATCAGGATGGCACCAACGAAGCAGGTTTTGGTTCCAGCGCTGACCATGCGATCAACGAAGAGTTCCAGTTCAAGCTGATTGCTACCTTGCCCGCAAGCAGAGACAATGGCCGTGCTTACGATTACTATGACGAGTACGCTGTTTTGTTCAATGATACCTTGTCCAAGGGCATTACTTATGACAGACTCGATAGTGTAGTCATTGAATCCAAGGGCATTCCCTATGATATCACCGGCGATTCTTCGAAGTATACCATTGATACTACCGATCTTGAAAGTCATAACTATTTTGTGGTAGGCATTCCTGATGTCAAAACCTGTGTTGAAGATCCAAGGTTCAATTTGAATGACGGCGCTACTATTACGGTCACCTATACTGCACACCTGAACGACAAAGCCGCTGTCAATACTACAAGTGGCTCTACCGATAACAAAAACAAAGTACAGCTCCAGTACTCTAATAACCCCAGAAACAGCGCATACTGGGGCTTCACTCCCGAAAGCGAAGTCCGTGTGTACACCTACCAGCTGAACAACACCAAGTATCACGATGATGATAACGAGAACAACAAGCTGGAGGGCGCTGGCTTCCGTCTGTACAGCGGTGAAGCTTGCAATGATGAAGATGAGATCAAGCTCAAAAAGAATGCTGACGGCACTTACTCTCGCTACTTTGGAACTGAAGATGGCGAAGAAATGTTCTCTGACGACAAGGGCCAGTTTAACGTTAAGGGTCTGGACGCCGGTACTTACTACCTGAAGGAGACCACCCCTCCCACCGGTTACAGTGCCTGTGACAAAACTAAAATCGTCATTTCTGCAACGCACGACGAACACAATGTTAATCTGTCCGGTGAATCCAACCTGAATAATAAAATCATCAACAAAAAAGCCGGCGGCATTACCCTGCCCTCCACCGGCGGCATCGGCACTACCCTGTTCTATGTGGTCGGCGGCGGCCTGATGGTTGCGGCCATCGTTCTGCTGGTCACCAAGAAGCGCATGGAGAACAAGTAAGCTCCATTTCCCCCAAGAACCCGGAGCAAAGGGGCTGCAAGGCCCCCGCTCCTATCCTTATAACATTAGGGAGTAGCCCATGAAAAAGAACAAAAGCACCATCATCCTGATCCTCGTCTTTTTCGTGGGTCTATCCGTGATGTTATACCCCACCCTCAGCGATTACGTCAACCAATTGCATCAGTCCCGTGCTGTGGCCACCTATGCCGAGGATGTGGACAATCTGACCGATGCCGACTACAGCGCCTACTTTGACGCCGCCGATGCCTTTAACGCACAGGTGGCCGCCAACGAAAACGCCCTTTACCGCCCGGATCAGCTTACCGGCTACAACGACACGCTGGATATTACCGGCACCGGCATTATGGGTTACATCACCATTTCCAAAATCGGCGTGGAGCTGCCCATCTACCACGGCACCAGCGACGGCGTATTGCAGATCGCCGCAGGCCACTTGGAGGGCACCAGCCTGCCGGTGGGCGGCGAGAGCACCCACGCGGTCATCTCGGCGCACCGCGGCCTGCCCAGCGCAAAGCTGTTTACCAACCTCGACCAGCTGGAAGTGGGTGATACCTTTACCATCACCGTGCTGGACCGGGTGCTCACCTACGAGGTGGACAAAATTTCCATCGTGCTGCCCACCGAGACCGATGAGCTGAAGATCGCCGAAGGCAAGGACTACGTCACCCTGATGACCTGCACCCCCTACGGCATCAACACCCACCGCCTGCTGGTGCGCGGCCGCCGCGTGGAGACCCCGGATCAGTACAAGCACCTCCGCGTTACCGCCGAAGCGCTTAAAATTGAACCCATTATTGTTGCGCCCATTATGGCGCTGCCCATGCTGCTGATCTTGCTGATCGGTATGCTGCTTTCTACACGCAAACCCAAGAAAACGAGAGGTGAAGAACATGAAAAGCATTGATCTGCGTCATCGTCTGGCGGCTGTGCTGCTGGCTATGTGCCTTGTGGTATGCTGCGCCCTGCCGGCCTTTGCCACCAGTGCCAACATTGTGCTGGGGCGTCTGGGCTCGCTCCACGTCCGTCTGTACGACACCCACAACGATGTGCCCCTGCGCGGCGGCGAGCTGACCCTGTATCAGGTGGCCTCGGTCAAGCGCACAAACGGCAACCTGTACTTTGACTATACCGGCGATTTTGTGGGCTGCGGTGTGGTACTGGGCGACCTTTCCGACAGCACGCTGGCTGACCAGCTGGTAAAGTATCTGCCCGCTGTGCCCGCCATTGCCGCCCAGCAGGACGTGAACGAAGAGGGTTACGCCGACATTACCAAGCTGCCGCAGGGGCTGTATTTGGTCGTGCAGACCGAGGCATCCCACGGCTACGAGGCCATCAAGCCCTTCCTTGTGTCTATCCCCATGCCCGATGGCGACAACTGGATCTACGATGTGGACGCCACCCCCAAGGTAGGCGCTACCATCCCGGAAACGCCGGACATCCCCGACACCCCGGATGTGCCCGACACGCCGGATACGCCCGACACACCGGACACTCCCGATACTCCGGAGCAGCCGGATAACCCCGACACGCCGGTAAGCCCGGACAGCCCTGATAGCCCGGTAAGTCCCGGCAACCCGGACAATCCCGTAAGCCCCGAGAACCCGGATAACCCGGTCTCCCCTTCCACCCCCGATAAGCCTGTTCTGCCCCAGACCGGCCAGTTGAACTGGCCCGTGCCGGTGCTGGCCTGCAGCGGTGTGCTGCTGTTTGCAATCGGTTGGGTGCTGAACCGTCAGGGCAAAAAGGAAAACTGACCCCGTCTCCTTTCTATTCGGCATAGTTTGGCGTTGGGTGCCGAATTTGCTCCCCCGCAAGGGGGAGCATTTTTTATGCCCTTTCCCCTGCCGGGCACAGTACGATTTTGAATGCGCTCCGCGTTGCTCTGCGCATAATCAGCGGAAAATATATTTTTAAATTTGCAATTCTGGAAAATCTGCGGATTTTCCAGAATTGCCTTTTCACGGGTGGGGTTTGGGCACGAACCCTCTCAGGCATCTCGCTTTGCTCGATGCCAGCTCCCCCGAAGGGGGAGCTTTTTGGGTGCTGCCGCAAGGCTGTGCCACAGCACAAAGCGGGCTTGCTCTCTCTGGCATCGCGGAAAAGTTTCCGACTAAACCGCAAAGTATCCGGCAGCGCCAGAGGCTCCCTCCCCGAGGGAGCTGTCAAACCCGCAGGGTTTGACTGAGGGAGTTACACACGCAAAAGAGCCGCTGTACAAAACGTACAGTGGCTCTTGATTTATGCAGTCTGTATTAGATTTTTACTGCTGCTGGGCGGCCTTTTTGGCTTCCAGTGCCAGAATGGCGTCGCGGCGGCTCAGGTTGATGCGGCCCTGCTGGTCGATGTCGGTCACCTTGACCACGATGGCATCGCCCACGGCAACCACGTCCTCTACCCGCTCCACACGCTTGGTATCCAGCTTGGAGATATGCACAAGGCCTTCCTTGCCCGGGGCGATCTCCACAAAGGCACCAAAGTTCATCAGGCGGGTCACCTTGCCCTTGTAGATGGCACCAATTTCGGGATCCTCCACAATGGTCTTGATGGTAAAGATGGCGCGCTTTGCGTCCTCCTGATCCACGGCGGAGACGAACACATGGCCGTCCTCCTGCACGTCGATCTTGCAGTTGCAGGTGGCGCAGATGTCCTGAATGACCTTGCCGCCCTTACCGATCACGTCCTTGATCTTGTCGGTGGGGATCATCATGCTGAACATCTTGGGTGCCCAGCGGCTCAGCTCTGCACGCGGCTCGGCGATCACGGGCTTGATGATCTCGTCCAGAATATACAGACGGCCCTTGCGGCACTTCTCGAAGGCCTCGGCAATAATGTCGTAGGTCAGGCCGTCGATCTTGATATCCATCTGGATGGCGGTAATGCCCTTGCGGGTGCCGCCGACCTTAAAGTCCATATCGCCGTGGAAGTCCTCCACGCCCTGAATGTCCAGCATGGTCATCCAGCGCTCGCCCTCGGTGATCAGGCCGCAGGAGATACCGGCAACCGGAGCCTTGATGGGCACGCCTGCGTCCATCAGTGCCAGCGTAGAGCCGCAGATGGAAGCCTGAGAGGTGGAGCCGTTGGAAGAGAGCACCTCGGACACGCAGCGGATAGTGTAAGGGAACTCCTCCAGAGAGGGCAGCACCGGCACCAGAGCACGCTCAGCCAGTGCGCCGTGGCCGATCTCGCGGCGACCGGGGCTGCGCGGTGCGCGTGCCTCGCCCACAGAGTACGGCGGGAAGTTGTAGTGGTGGATATAGCGCTTGGTCTGCTCGTCGGTCAGGTCGTCCATCAGCTGGTTGTCCTTGGTGCCGCCCAGCGTGCAGGTGGTAAGCACCTGCGTCTGACCACGGGTGAACATACCGGAGCCGTGCACGCGGGGCAGAATGCCCACCTCAGCAGCCAGCGGGCGGATCTCGTTGATGCCGCGGCCGTCCACGCGCTTGCCCTCATCCAGCAGCCAGCGGCGCACCACGAACTTCTGCATCTTGTAGCTTACCAGATCCAGATCAGCGGCGGACAGGTCGGGGTATTCCTCGGCGATCTTGTCCATGATGGGCAGCAGGGCTGCGTCACGCACGTTCTTGTCGTCGGTGTCCATAGCGGCCTTGAAATCGTCCAGGTACTTATTCTGGATGGCGTGGAACACGTCCATGTCCAGACCCACAACCTGGAAGTCGATCTTCGGCTTGCCGCGCTCGGCCACGATCTTGTTGATGAACTCGATGATCTTCTTGATCTCAACGTGTGCGGTCTTGATGGCGGTCAGCATGGTGTCCTCGTCCACCTCGTTGGCGCCGGCCTCGATCATCACGATCTTGTCCATGGTGGCGGCAACGGTCAGGGCAAGGTCGCTCACCTTGCGCTGCTCCTGCGTGGGGTTCAGCACGATCTCGCCATCAACCAAGCCCACCTGCACGCCGCCGATGGGGCCGTTCCACGGGATATCGGACACGGCGGTCACCAGAGAAGCGCCGATCATGCCGGCGATCTCGGGGCTGCAATCCGGGTCAAGGCTCATGACGGTCATGGTGATGCACACGTCGTTGCGCATCTCCTTGGGGAACAGCGGGCGCATGGGGCGGTCCACCACGCGGCTGGTCAGGATAGCGCGCTCGCCGGGGCGGCCCTCACGGCGCATAAAGCTGCCGGGAATGCGGCCTGCGGCGTAGAGCTTTTCCTCGTACTCCACGTTCAGCGGGAAGAAATCCACGCCCTCGCGGGGCTTGGGGCTCATGACCACGTTGCACATCACGCAGGTCTCGCCGTAGCGGATCAGTGCGCTGGCATTGGACAGGCCACACATCTTGCCCATTTCAACCTTGAACGGGCGGCCGGCCAACATGGTCTCGTAGACCTTGAAGTTGTCAAAGGTCTCTTTGCGGGAACCAAATTCGATTGCCATTGTTTCTGCCTCCTTGTTTTTCGGATCGTTCTATCCAAAAAGCCGTGGCGCGCGCATTATAGCAATAAATCCAGCGTCCCTGCCCGCAGGCACGGGCGTTCGATTTACTGCTGCAATACGCTGCCACCGCTATTTTGTGCGCATGGGATACATGGAGCTATCCATAAAGCAAAGGGCAGGTACCTTTGCGGTACCTGCCCTCCGTTAAAATTACTTACGCAGACCCAGAGTTGCGATCAGAGCACGGTAACGCTCGATGTCCTTCTTCTGGAGATAAGCCAGCA
>ENA-USUM01000861-USUM01000861.1-human-gut-metagenome-genome-assembly--contig:-NODE-861-length-18650-cov-15.752059_pt1 | contig 18650 bp, 13 predicted proteins | sample MGYA00250063_ERZ773402 | MGnify/ENA primary metagenome ERZ773402 (study PRJEB29103, sample SAMN06112030) | human gut metagenome | biome: human gut; feature: ankylosing spondylitis patient; material...
GGACTCTGTCCGGCCTCCTTTGTTATGGGCTTATGTATCCATATATGTGTATTCGTCCATGCCCCTCTGTCACTCCGCCCAATGACAGGCCCGGCTGACGGCCTTTTTCCACAGGCGGTACTCATCGTCGCAGTCTGCCTGAGGCCGCTGGGGCAGGAACACCCGCTGGCTGCGCCGCAGGGCCGCCAGCTCCTCCGTATCCCGCCACAGGCCGCAGGCCAATCCCGCCAGCGATGCTGCGCCGAAGGCGGTGGTCTCCACCATGGCGGGGCGGTCCACCGGGATCCGCAGCAGGTCTGCCTGCATCTGCATAAGGATGTCCGACACGCTAGCGCCGCCGTCGGCCCGCAGGGCCGTGATGTCGCACCCGGCATCCTGCCGCATGGCCAGCATCAGATCCGTCACCTGATAGGCGATGCACTCCAGCACCGCACGGGCGATATGGGCCCGGCCCGTGCCACGGGTGATGCCCAGAATGGCCCCACGGGCGTACATATCCCAATAGGGCGCCCCCATCCCGGTGAAGGCCGGAACCACCACGACGCCGCCGGAGCTTTCCACGGATTCCGCCAGCCGGTCACACTCCGGGGCGGAGTCCACCAGCCGCAGCTCGTCCCGCAGCCACTGGATGGTACTGCCACCGTTAAAGACGCTGCCCTCCAGTGCATAGGTGGTTCTGCCCCCTACGCTCCACGCCACGGAGCTTACCAGTCCCGCCCGGCTGCGGACCGGCTCCGCCCCCACGTTCATCAGGGTAAAGCAGCCGGTGCCGTAGGTATTCTTGGCCTCGCCGGGATGGAAGCAGGCCTGTCCGAAGAGAGCTGCCTGCTGATCGCCGGCGGCAGCGCACACCGGCACACCTGCCAGCGTCTCCAAGCCGGGAATCCCCGGCTGCACCGTGCCGTAAACAGCGCTGTTCTCCACCGGCCGGGGCAGCATACAGGCGGGGATCTGCAGCAGACGGCACAGCTCCTCGTCCCAGCACAGCCGGTGGATATCAAAGAGCATGGTGCGGGAGGCGTTGGAGTAGTCGGTGACGTGCTGCCCCGTCAGCTTCCAGATGAGCCACGTCTCCACCGTGCCGAACAGCAGCTCCCCCCGTTCCGCCCGCTGCCGGGCGCCGGGGACGTTATCCAGGATCCATCGGATCTTGGTGCCGGAGAAATAGGCGTCGATGAGCAGTCCCGTGGTGGAGACGATGCGCTCCTCCAGTCCCTGCCGTTTCAGTTCCTCGCACAGCTCCGCCGTCCGGCGGCACTGCCAGACGATGGCGTTGTACACCGGCTGGCCGGTGGCCTTGTCCCAAACGATGGTAGTCTCCCGCTGGTTGGTGACGCCGATGCCGGCGATGCTGCCCTCCGGCAGCCCCCGGATGGCCTCCGCCGCCGCCAGACGCTCCGTGTCCCAGATGGTCATGGGGTCGTGCTCCACCCAGCCTGCCTGCGGATAGATCTGGGGAAAGGGATACTGGGCCTTGGCGGCGATCTGCCCCGCCCGGTCAAATACGATGGCACGGGAGCTGGTAGTCCCCTGATCCAGTGCCAGAATATACGATGCCATAGCCGTCTCCTCTTTTCTTTTTGGTGAGTTTGTGGTATACTGCCAACAGAATGATTCTTATTTTACCATAGGAAGGATGAAATTTCCATGACAAATCTCACCGAGTTCACCTTTCTCTCCAGCGACGGCAAGACCCGGCTCCACGCCATGCAGTGGCTGCCGGTGGAAACGCCTCGTGCCGTGCTGCAAATTTCCCACGGTGTAGCCGAGCATATCGGCCGCTACGACGGCTTTGCCCGCTATCTCAATGAGCAGGGGATCGCCGTGGTGGGCCACGACCATCTGGGCCACGGCGGCTCTCTGCCGGAGGGCGGCACCCCCGTCTACTTTGGCGACGGCACCCCGTGGGAGACGGTGGTGGCGGACATCCAGCTGCTGCACGAGCAGCTGCGGCGGGAGTTTTCCGGTGTGCCGCTGTGCCTCATGGGCCACAGCATGGGTTCCTTTCTGGCCCGCAGCTACCTGATCCGCTATCCCGGCACCCTGCGGGCCGCCATTATCATGGGTACCGGCTGGCAGCCACAGGCCAAGCTGACCGGAGGCCGTGCCGTGGCGGAGGTGGTCTGCGCCGCACAAGGCCCCGCCTCTGCCAGCAAGCTGGTGAATGATCTGGCCTTCGGCGGCTACAACAAGGCCTTTGCTCCCAACCGCACCGGCTATGACTGGCTGTCGGCGGACTCCGAAAATGTGGACCGCTACATAGCCGACCCCCTCTGCGGCGCCGATGCCACGGTGGGGCTGTTCCGTCAGATGCTCCATGGCATTGCCTTCAACCAGAACCCCAAGAACCTGACCCGCATGGACAGCAGCCTGCCGGTGCTGCTGATCTCCGGCGACCGGGACCCGGTGGGCGATATGGGCAAGGGCGTCCGCCGCACCGCCGACGCCTTCCGCAAGGCGGGCCTGTCGGACGTGACTGTGAAGCTGTATCCCGGTCTGAGACACGAGATCCTCAACGAAGGCCCCATGCGCCAGACGGTCTATGAGGACATCTGGCACTGGCTGGAGCCGCATCTGCCGACCCGTTAAAATCTCGCTAATTGAAATACAGTTCACCCGCAAGAGGGCAGCCTGCAGCTGTCCTCTTTTCTTTTTAGAAAAGTACTGGCTCCATTTTGTCATTTCTATCATTCGGTCAGTCAAAAAATACCAGTTTTCAACATTTTTCTCATACTTTTCTCATATCAGACTAATATGTCGTTTTTATAGAGAATTTGTGAGAACTTTTTGAATAAATTACGAAAAATCGGTTGACTTTGCCGTGGAATTGGGGTATATTATAGCCCTCAAACGTACAGGATCCGACATTGTCGAATGCGTCGACGCAGGCTGTGCGTTTTATTCCTGTCCGTACATGACGGGCTTTCGACCGGGAGGTGAGTGAAATGGCCTATATGCGCTTGGGCGATCTGCTGGTGGCGTCCGGGACCATCACAGAGCAGCAGCTGGAGCGTGCTCTGGCGCTCCAGAAGGAGACCAAGCAGCGGCTGGGCGACGCATTGATCCAGAACGGCTTCATCACGGAGGCGCAGCTCATCGACGCTCTGCGTGTGCAGCTGGGCGTGGACTTTGTGGACCTGACGGCCATTTCCATCCCCGTGGAGCTGGCCCAGTATGTCCCCCGGAACATCGCCAAGAAATACTGTGTGGTGCCGGTGAAGCTGGTACGCAACAGCCTGTATCTGGCCATGAGCGATCCTCTGGACTTCGTGGCTCAGGATGAGGTCAAAACCGCCTCCCGTAAGCGCATCATCCCCATGATCGCCACCCGCAAGGCCGTGGAGCAGGCCATCAGCCGCCTGTACGGCAGTGAGGGTACGGCACGGGTCATCGAGGAGATGAAGCGAGAGGCCGGCAGCAGCAGCGATGTCATCCCCGCCCAGATGGCGCAGGACACGGCGGACCCTCAGGAGGCCGCCCCCACCATCCGCTTCGTCAACGCCCTCATCGAGCGGGCCTATACCGAGCGGGCCAGCGACATCCATCTGGAGCCGCAGGAGGGTGAGATGGTGGTGCGGATGCGTATCGACGGTCTGCTCCGCCGCATCCTGACGGTGCCCGCCGACCTGCAGAATACCGTGATCTCCCGCCTGAAAATCATGGGCGGTATGAATATTGCCGAGCATAAGATCCCGCAGGACGGCCACGCCATCCAGTCGGTGCGGGGCCACAGTCTGGACCTGCGTATCTCCTCCATGCCCACGGTGTATGGCGAGAAGATGGTGCTGCGTCTGCTGGACAAGTCCGCTCAGGCCCTCAGCAAATCCCAGCTGGGACTGGAGGGGCAGGATCTTGACAACTACAACGCTCTGCTGCGAAACACCAGCGGCGTCATTCTGCTGGTGGGTCCCACGGGCTCCGGTAAGTCCACCACCATGTGCAACATGATCCGGGATCTGTCCCGTGAGGAGATCAACATCGTCACGCTGGAGGACCCGGTGGAGTACCACATCCCCGGCGTCAGCCAGTGCCAGATCAACGAAAAGACCGGCATGACCTTCGCCAGCGGCCTGCGAGCCATCCTGCGTCAGGACCCGGACATCATCTCCGTGGGTGAGATCCGGGACGGCGAGACGGCCTCCATCGCCATGCGGGCCGCCATCACCGGTCATCTGGTGTTCTCCACTCTGCACACCAACGACGCCGTGTCCGCCGTATACCGGCTCAAGGACGTGGGCGTGGAGCCGTGGCTGGTGGCCAGCGCCCTGCGGGGCGTGGTGAGCCAGCGTCTGCTGCGGAAGGTCTGCCCCCACTGCAAGAAGGGCTATCAGCCCTCCGCCGAGGAGCTGGCCCTGCTGGGGATGCCGGAGGACAGCCATGTCACCTTCTATAAGGGCGAGGGCTGTCCGGAGTGCCATCACTCCGGCTATACCGGTCGCCGGGCCGCTTTCGAGATCCTGATGCTCAGCGGCCGCCTGCGGCGGCTCATCAGTGAGGGCGCCAACGAGGAGCAGCTGACGGAGGAGGCCCGCAAAAACGGCTTCCGCTCCATGAGGGAGAGCTGCCGCCGGCTGGTGCTGGAGGGTGTCACCTCCGCCGAGGAGGCCGCCCGCATCATCAACACCACAGTAGACGAGTAATTGCGTAAAACCCGGCACGGAAGGAGCGGAGACACGCCATGACCACATACCGTTACAAGGGCCAGACCAAGGACGGAACGGCTGTATCCGGCGTCATCCGGGCCTATGACGAGTTCGAGGCCGCCAGCCGCCTGCGGGAGACCGTAGCCGTTATCACCCGGCTGGAGGAGGTACAGGAGAAGAAGGAAAACATCTTCAACCGCCCCATCGGCCTGAAGATCAAGGAAAAGGAGCTGGCCCTGATCTGCTCCCAGTTCGCCATTATTCTCTCCGCAGGGATGTCCATTCAGCACTGTGTGGAGATGGTGGCGACCCAGACCAGGAACCGCCACATTCGCCAGATGCTGGAGAAGGTGGCCGAGGAGGTGGGCGCAGGCTACTCCATGGCCCAGAGCTTTGAAAACAACGCCCCGTACCTCCCCAAGACCTTCGTCGAGACGGTCCGGGCCGGAGAACAGTCCGGCACGCTGGAGGAGTGCTTCCAGCGGCTGCACCGGTACTATGATAAATCCGCCAAGACCAAGGCCAAGGTGGTCAGCACCCTGACCTACCCCGCCATGGTCATTGTGGTGGCCATCGTCGTGTTTATTATCATCATCGCCGTGGCCGTCCCGGCCTTCAACGATGTCTTTGCTGAGATGGACACCCAGCTGCCGGGCATCACCCGTGTGCTGCTGGCCATCAGTGACTTCTTCGTGGGCTGGTGGTGGCTGCTTCTGCTGATCGCCGCCGGGCTGGGCATCGCCTATATGGTGGCCCGCCGCTCCATCCGGGGCCGGAGGGCTATCGCCGCATGGAGCCTCACCAAGGCCCCCCTCCACCGGCTCCACAGCCTCAGCGCCGCCGCACAGTTCGCCCACAGCATGGCCACCATGCTGACGGCCGGCCTGCCGGTCCCCAAGGCCTTGGATGTGACCGGCAACGTGATCAGCAACTACACCTTCGCACTGGCCGTGCAGGAGGTGAAGCAGAAGGTGGAGCGTGGCCGCACCATTTCCGAGAGCATGGGGCAGATCGAGTACTTCCCCAAAATGCTGACGGAGATGGTGGGCGTAGGCGAGCAGTCCGGCTCGCTGGAGGAGACGCTGGACGTCATCGGTGAATACTTTGACAACGAGGTGGAGGTCACCACCGCCCGCCTGCTGTCGGTGCTGGAGCCCATCATCACCATCGCTCTGGCGGTGATCGTGGTGGTGCTGCTGCTGGCGGTGTATCTGCCGCTGTTCACCCTCTACGGCGGAATGTAAGGCCGCCGCACCCAAATTCATATCCTATCCGTATAACAACCCTGTACGGATCAAGATAAAAACCGCAAAAAATAGCAAAAAATAATAGGAGATGTAGAACTATGCTGAAGAAACTGCAGAACAAGATTGTCTTCTCTCTGATGGAGATGCTGATCGTCGTCGCCATCATCGCTGTGCTGGTGGCCATCGCCATCCCCGTGTTCAACGGCGCCCTGACCAAGTCCAAGGAGGCCGCTGACGTGGCCAATGTCCGTGCTACCTATGCCGAGTGGCAGACCGCTATGCTGACCGAGAACACCAAGGCTCCCGCTGATAAGGATGCTTTCCTGAAGGGACCTGATAATGGCACTGCTATCGTCCTGAACTATGGTGACGACAAGCTGGCTTACGATGCTGGTACCGGCACCATCACCTACAGTGCTAAGAAGCTGACCGACGAGAATGGTGCAAAGACCTTCACCTGGACGCTGGGTACGCCCGACATCCACTGACATCCATTTGTCACATTCACACGCAACAGCTCCCGCACCGGCCCGACCGGGCCGGTGCGGGGCGACCCGTCTCTCATCGGGCGGGGATGGCCGTGGGTTGGCGTCCCTCCCCGCTCCGTGAGAGCAGTCCCATCTAAAGGAGAGCTTTCCCCATGCTGTATGCCGATCCCTTCCTAACTGTTTACTGCTGCCTGCTGGCCGCCCTGCTGGGTGCGTGCATGGGCAGCTTTCTGAACTGTGCAGCCTGGCGCATCGTCCATGGGGAGAGCGTGCTGCGTGGCCGGTCCCACTGCGACGCCTGCGGCCATGTGCTGGCGGTGCGGGACCTGATCCCGGTGGTCAGCTATCTGTCTGCCCACGGGCGCTGCCGCTACTGCGGGGCCAAGCTCTCCCGGCGTCACGTTCTGGCCGAGGCCGTCTCGGCGCTGGTGTTCGTGACGCTGCTGCTGCATTATGATATTTCGCTCCAAGCCCTTGAAGGCTGGTGTGTGGCCGGCATCCTGCTGGCCTGCTCCTTTGCGGATTTGGAGGGGTACATCATCCCCGACCGTTTCATAGCGGTCGGCGTTGTGCTATTTATCACCACTCTTTTCTTCGACCCCCAGCCGCTCCGGCGGGCGCTGGACGGCGCCATCGGCGGGCTGGCGGTGGCGGGGGGCGTACTGCTTCTGGTGCTGGGGATGGAGAAGCTGCTGGGCCGTGAGGCCATGGGCGGCGGCGACATCAAGCTCCTGTTCCTGACGGGGCTGTTTCTGGGCTGGAAGCGGAACCTTCTGTGTCTGGTGGCGGCCTGCGTCATCGGCATCGTGTGGGGACTCCTGCAAAAAAAACGGGACGGCGGCGAGGCCATCCCGTGGGGCCCCAGCATCGCCCTTGGCGCTTGGCTGACGGCGCTGTGCGGCCAACAGATCATCGACTGGTATCTGGGGCTGCTGTAATTCTTGAAAGTGAGGACGAGCATTTTGGAAAAGATCGTTGGCTTTGACATCGGTGAGAGCAGCGTCAAGCTGGTATATTTCGCCGGTGCGGACCTGAAAAAGGCCGTCACGGCGGAGCTGCCGGACAACATGGTCTCCGGTTCGAGGATTTTGTCCATGGACGCCATGGCGGACTTTCTGCGCCAGATGGCCAAAAGTAACGGCATCCCCCTGACCCATGCGGCGCTGGTGCTGCCCTCCACGGAGGTGTTCACCCGTGAGCTGGTGATGCCCGCCATGACGGAGCAGCAGCTGCTGTATAACCTGCCCTATGAGTTCCGGGACTATTTGACGGAGGAGAAGAACAAGTACTTCTTCGACTATTCCATGCGGGAGGTGCTGCGGGACGAGTCCGGCCAGCCTACGGAGATGAATCTGCTGGCCTGCGCCACCCTGAAGAGCACCGTGGAGAGCTATCGGGCCATGCTGCGCCGGGCGGGCTTCCGCCTGCGGGTGCTGACCCCCAGCGAGTGTGCGTACAGCGCCGTGCTGCAGACCTACTACCGCCGCACCCAGCAGGAGGGCCGTGACCTGTGCGTGGTAAATCTGGGCCACAGCGCCACCTTCCTGTATATCTACCGGGGCGGCCACTTCGCCAGCCGCCGGGAGATCGAGGTGGGGATGTCCGATCTGGAGCATCTGGTGGCCGATCAGTGCAGCGTGGACGTCCACATGGCTCACGAGTATGTGCGCCAGAACTACAACCATGTGCTGGAGTCGGAGCAGGCCCGTGAGCTGTATGGCCGCATCGCCGTGGAGGTGGTGAAGGCCGTGAACTTCTTCAACTACAACAACCGGGAGCGGGAGCTGACGCAGCTGTGCCTGTGCGGCGGCGGCAGCGCCATTCAGCCGCTGTACGACACCATCGCCGATACCACCGGCATGACGCTGCACACCTCCGCCGAGCTGCTGGGCCAGCGGATGTCCACCGAGGAGCCGTGGATGTACCTGCGGGCCATCGGCGGCGTGGATCTTGGCATCAAGGGGGGCCTGCGATAATGGCAGAAAAGATGAAAAAGGGGCCTTCGGAGGCCGGTCGCAAGACCCTCAAATGCCCCCATAAGCAGGGCATCAATCTGAATATGCGGGAGCAGAAGGGCAATCCCCGTCTGACCCTGCTGGTGGGCTGTCTGGCCATCGTCATTCTGGCGGGCTGCGTGGCCAAGTTCGGCGTCATCGACCAGTACCGCCGGCTGGATGCGGCGCAGGCCGCCTACGCCTCCGTCCACACGGAGTATACCCAGATGCAGGAGCTGCTGAAGGGCTACGACCGTCTGCTGATGGAATACCGCACCTACTCCATGGAGTGGGCCACCGACGGCAGCGAGGACAACGGCACTCTGGTGGATCGCCAGAAGGCGCTGGATCTGCTGGAGCAGGAGATGCTGTCCCGTGGACGGCTGGTCTCCCTACAAGTGTCCGGCAACAAGATGGTGGTGGCCATGTCCGGCATGAGTCTGGATCAGATCTCCCGGATGTTTGACGTGATCCAGCAGTCCCCCATCGTCAGCAATGTGGAGCTGAATCTGGCCTCCACGGAGGACGGCAACGTCTCCACCATTCTGGACTTCACCGTCCGCATCACCCTACGCAGCGCAGAGGAGGCAGACAAATGAACCGGGAACTGACAAGGCGGGAAAAGATCCTGCTGCTGGTGCTGATCGTGGTGGTGCTGGTGGCGGGCTACTGTAAGCTGATCCTCATCCCCATCAACGATCAGGTATCCAGCTATCGGCTGAACAGGGAGGCCGAGCAGACGGAGCTGGACGCCAATCAGGGGAAAATGGCCCAGATGCAGAAGATGCAGAAGGCCATCGAAGAGATCAAGGCGGCGGGCGAGAAGCGCACCATCCCCCAGTACGACAACAGCGGCAAGCTGATGATCGAGCTCCACGAGATCATGAGCGACACGCTGGACTATTCGCTGGACTGCTCTGCGGGTACCGTGCAGCAGGACTATATCATGCTGCGGCCCATCGTCATGACCTTCCGGACCTCCACCTATGCACAGGCCCGGCAGATCGTGGATCGGCTGTGCTCCAGCGAGAACATCAGCCAGATCTCCGATATGAATATGAACACCTATACCGAGGGCCGCAACAGCGGCACTGTGGAGACCACGCTGGTCATCACCTACTTTGAGATCATGTCCTGAGGACGCCGTGGGGCGGGGAGCTTTTTCTATGACTGAGAGAAAACTACAACGGAATAGACGGGGCTTCACGCTGACGGAGGTGCTGCTGGCGCTGGCCATCCTCATCATCCTGCTGGCGCTGGCCATGATCCCCATCAGCCGCCACCAGCGCAATATCCGCCAGACGGAGCTGGATTCCAAGGCGGAGACCATCTATCTGGCGGCTCAGAACCGGCTCTCCCAGCTGCAGGCCAGCGGCCGCAGCGACGAGTACGGCAAGGACCGGGCCACGGCCCTGAACAACATCCCCTGGGACGCCGAGCAGGATAAATACACCACCAGTACTCTGTACTACGTCACCTCCGCCGCCAAAAGCACCGACACCTCCGCCGCCGGGAGCATCCTGCCCCGTGAGCAGGTGGAGGCGGAGCTGTGGGACGCCAACTGGGTCATCGAGTATGACCCCGGCAGCGGCAGTGTTTACGCCGTGTTTTACAGCGAAAAGCCCATGCAGTACAGCTTCGACGCCTTCAACCCCCTGCGCTCACGGGATCGCCGGGTGCAGGAGGGGGCTACCGTGGGCTACTACGGCGGCGACAGCGTCCAGAGCGAGGACACCGGCAAGCTGACCCCCAAGATGGAGATCATCAACAAGGAGCGTCTGCTGCTGAAGGTCACCTGTGACACGCCCCGTGACCCCCTGCACTTCTATGTGACGGTGACGGACGCACAGGGCCACTCCACCGGGCGGATGGAGCTCACCGGCTCCGAAGTCAACGTCTCCTACCGCACCTATACCGTCACCATGGTGCTGGACGACCTGACGGAGGGCAAGCGCTTCTCCCAGCAGCGCCGCTTCCGGCAGCTGACCCCCGGCTCCGACCTGACCCTGAAGGTGGAGGTAGAGAGCGACAGCCGTCTGGTGGACTCCGTCACCGGCAAGCTCACCACCAACAGTCTCTTTGCCGAGGTCCGGGACAGCGGCACCACCGCCGTGGTCACCTATGCCCGGCATCTGCAAAATCTGGACGAGGGCTCCGGTCTGCCCACCGCCATCACACGGGCGCTGCAGGAGCAGGATATCCAGTTCGTCAACACCGGCATGGACGACGGCTGGGACAGCTGCTATCCGGGCCGGAGGTTCACCCCCATCTATAACGAGAACCTCGCCTATTACGACAGCACCGTCGCCGTAGGCACCCAATCCTATCACCCTGTGATCTATGAGCTGCCGGTGGATACCGACGGTGACGGCGGCCTGTTCGAGAGCTTCCGGGGTACCTTGCGAAACATCCGTCTGTGCGGTGCCCAGATCAGCGCCGGCGGCAATGCCGGCGGTCTGTCTGGCTCCCTCCGGGGCGGCACCACCATTGAGGGCTGTCAGGTCTACCTGAGCCCCACCCGTGACAAGCTCAGCAGCAAAAGTGAGCAGGATATCTGGATCAGCGGCGCCACCGCCGGTGGTTTGGTAGGTCGCTGCGACTATGATCTCACCGTCCGCAACAGCTTCGCCTCCTCCGTGCTGGAGGGCGGCCGCTACGCCGGCGGTCTGGTGGGCTATATCAGCGGCACTCGCACCGTCTATGTGGAACATTCCTACGCTGACTGCTACCTCTACGCCTCCGGCACCACCGGCGGCCTCATCGGCAGCTGCATCGGCACGGCGGATATCACCCTGCGGGACTGCTACACCGCCGGCTTCCAGGAGGCCGACGTCATGGCGGGTCTGGTGGGCGGTGAGCTGTCCTACGGCGACGTCATCGACACCTGTTACAGCGCCAGCGCCCGGCTGAACGGCAGTGAAAAGCTCACCTACTCCACCGCCAAGCCTGCGGATGTCACCACCGACAAGCCCGATATCACCAGCACCTACTATATGTCCCACGGCGACCACGACATGGACGGCACGGTCTTTGCCGACTATGAGCAGTGGAGCGGCCGCAGCCGGGCCGACGCCATCGAAAAGTACCTCAACGACGCCTTCACCGCTGAGACCGGCGGCAGCGACACCGTGGCCTACAATCTGGTGGACGGCATGGGTCTGGGCGCTTACTCCTATCCCCGCCTGACGGGGCTGACCCACTACGGTGACTGGCAGGCTCAGTTCGAGGCCGGTACACTGGTGTACTACGAGGTCTATTCCGACGGCAGCTACGGCTTCCGTGGCGCCAACAAATCCACCGTCAAAACCACCGGCACGGTGGCGGGCGACGGATACGGCATGGTGTACAGCACGCTGCCGGAGCAGGATCTGACGGTGCGCTATTCGCTGGGGGGGCGGGAGGTCACCTCTACCCTGTACCGTGCCAACGCCATCGACATGGGCGGGGGCTACTACCTGCTGCCCCTGCCCCGGACACTGGTGAACACCACCGAGGTATCCACGGACTTCTACCGCCGGGTGCAGGTGGAGGACACCACCTACTACTTCAATCCCCATTTCACCTGCTGGGTATCGGAGGGCTCCGAGGCCCCGGAGGCCCCCAGCGAGATCGGCATCCGCACGGCCCGGCAGCTGAATAACCTGAGTCTGTACTATGAGCAGTACAGCCCCCTGCTGGCCAAGGACACCACCTTCCAGCAGGAGCGCAGCATCGATTATTCCGGCTATGACTGGGCAGCCTATGGCCGCAACGATACCGTCGTCACCAGTCAGCAGCCCATCGGCAGCAGTGCCGTCGTCCCCTTTACCCACATCTATGACGGCGGCACCTATCCCATCGCCGCTGTGCCGCTCCAGAGTCCCAACGGCGGCGACTACGCCGGACTCTTCGGCCTGAATCAGGGTAGTCTGCGGAATGTGGTGCTCACCACCGGAGAGCAGGACTACTCCGTGACGCTTCGGGGCATCCTGCGCCTGCGTACCGCCTATGTCGGCGCTCTGGCAGGCCGCAATGACGGCACCGTCTACAACTGCGCTGCGGCGGGCTACTCCGTCACAGCCCACGCCTACCAGGGCAGTGTCCTGTATATGGGCGGCTTCGTGGGCTATAACGCCGGGACCATCCGCTCCGGCAGCGTCAGTACTCCCTCCCTCACCGCCAGCAGCAACTATGCCCGTCTGCTGATGGGCGGCTTCACCGGCGGCAACAGCGGTCTGGTGAGCCAGAGCTACGCCATGGCCAACGTGGAGGTACTCCAGATCCGTGGCGGCGGCGTGGCCCTCAGCGGCTTCGCCGGGGAGAACATCGGCTCGATCCGCAGCAGCTACTGCGCCACGGCCCTTACCTCCCCCGGTGCCGATACCTACGGCTTCGCCCCGGCCACCGGCAGCACCTCCGGCTGCTGCTATCTCAGCGGCGGTACCTATCGCTTCGTGGGACAGGTCCATCTATATGATTACAGCGACCAGTCCGGCGCACGGGCCGTCAATGAGCAGGGACTGAAGGCCCTGACCCTCACCGGCTTCTCTTCCGCCGATGCCAGCCACACCTATCACCACAGCAAAACCCTGAACACCGACGGGCAGGCCTATCCCTATCCCACCAGTCTCACCGGCCACGGCAGCCCCGTCCACTACGGCGACTGGGTGACCCCCGCCGATCTGGGTACGCTGGGCATGGTGTACTGGGAGCACGAGGAGGGCGGCAGTAACCCCGGCTATCACTTCTCATACATCGGCTTTGAAAACGGCGTCCGCAAGGACGGCAGCAGCCTCTGCACCGCCCACGACGACGGCGGCAAGATCACCGCCTACGGCTACGGCTACTACTGGTCCAAGGGCGAGACGGAGCCCCTGCTGGAGACCCAGCGTATCGCTCTGGATGGCCGCAATACCGAGGCGGCGGCAGAGCTGGAAAAGCAGATGCCTCCGTTCAGCTTCGTCACCTATCAGACCTCCGACACCGGTCTGCGGCTCCTCAGCGGCACTACCGGCAACGGCTACTGGTTCCTGTCACAGGGGGATGTATGGTTCACCTACACCGTCAGTCCCTTCTTCGCAGAGTCCTATGCCGTCACCGCCGTCAGCACCGGTACTACCGGCGGCACCACCGGCGTAGAGCCCGGCACGGATGCCCTGCCCTATCAGGTGCGGTCCGTGGAGCAGCTGCAATACATCAACTGGAGCTACTACGACGATCAGGGCAGCTCCACCCGTGACGTGACGGACAGCGGGAGTATGTACAAGTACTACCCCTACCTGCAATATAGCCGTGTCACCTGGGGCTACCAGAGCAAGGAGGATGCCATTGCCGGCGACTCCACCGGCGGCGCCCGTCCCATCCGCACGTGGAAGCAGAGCCATGACCTCAACGGCCAGAGCCTGGCGGATCCCACGGATGCCTCCCTGAATTACAGCTTCCATCCCATCGCCGGCTCTGTCTACGACAGCGGCAGCAGCACCGACTACCGTATGGTGCTGTACAACTGGTTCGGCAGCAAGTACGACGGCCAGAGCTACTACATCAAGAACGTGAACATCGACTCCTACTGCTACAACGTGGGCCTCTTCGGCACCACCGCCGGCGCAGAGATCGCGAACATCGTCCTTTATAGTGACAACGGCGCCGTCATCCAGCGCAATACCGATCCCACGCCCTCCAGCGGCACCCGGACGGTGCGCCAGTATTCCACCTCCTACGCCTTGGGCGGTCTGGTGGGCATCGCCTATGACTACAACAGCAGCATGGGCAACGGCAGCATCACCAACTGCGCCATCGCCGGCTACACTGTGGCCGACAACAGCCGTAACAAGCAGCATCTGGGTGAGGCCGCCATCGGCGGGCTGGTGGGTGTCTCCAGCGTCAACCTCAACAAGTGTTCCGCCGTGGTGGATCTGCAGATCAACTGCACCCACGTCGATACCAACGGCTACATGAACGCCGCCCGCTACGGCAACTATGTGCGTGTAGGCGGTCTGGCCGGCGGTGTGCGCTTTGCGGTAACGGACTGCTACACCGGCGGTACCATCACCGTTGGAGAGGAGACCCTGAAGGAGCGTGTTCCCGTGGGCAGCAGCAACAATGTCTTTGCCGACGGCAGCTCTGCCGTCCAGGTCAAGATGAATTTCGGCGGTGTCTCCGGCCCCGATACCTATGTCTATATCGGCGGTATGGGCGGCAGCGGCTTCTCCGCCAGCTTCACCAACTTTGTCAATCGCTCCGACAGTTCGGATGGTCAGCCCACTTTCAATAACTGCTACACTTACATGGAGTTCCCGGACATGGCGGGTACCATCACCGGCATCTCCCTTATGGGCAGTATTGCCGACCGAGCCGGTGCCAGCACCAATGCAAAGCTCTATATCAATAACTGCTACTACCTCAACAGCAGCAAGAACAGCATTTCTTTCGACGATCTGCCCAAATACTACGGCAAGGGTAATTCCAGAAACAACTCCCTTAGCGGGCTGCTGCGTACAGAAGCGGCACGGGAAAAAATGCTCAACGGCGATCTCAGCTACCTCCGTAATTACGGCTGGAACGGTGGTTCCAACACGTATAGCATCAAGGGCCTGACGGGCCTGACCTATGAGCAGATGTCCCAGCGCACCGGTGCCAACATCGTCACCCAGAACAACGGCACCGGCACTGCACAGCGCTACGATAGCTTCGCCGCCGCTCTGGGCAGCAGCTTTGCGTGGGTCACTACCGAGGAAAACGGCGCCGAGGTCCACGGCAAATACAGCTTCCCCGGCAGTGACGAGGCCCTGCAGGGACAGGACTTCCCCTTCCCCACCGTTCTGGTGCAGGATAACGTCTTTGGCCGGGCCCGTCTACACTACGGCTGGTGGCCGTCATCTGGCCTCTACTGGAGCAAGGGCTTGCTGACGCTGGACATGATCACCGACTACGATGCCGCCGGCGGTGAATCCGCCGTGACGCTGGATCTGCGGTTTGAGGGCACGGATCCCGGTACGGAGCTCCCCACCCTGTCCTATACCAAGGACGGCATCGTCACTGCCGAGCTTCAGCCGGACGGCACGGGCCACTACAAGGTCCGCATCGTGGGACAGGCCATCGGCTCCACCGAGATCATCGCCACACTGGGGGATTACACCGCCCGTCTGGCAGTGGACGTCACCGCCAAGCTCTCCATCTCCGTGGATCAACTCTCCGTAGAGCAGTATGTAGGCGAGAGCACTACCCTCACCCTCACCGCACGGGACGGCACCGGCCAAGTGCTCACCGGCGTCAAATGGGACGTGGTCAGCGGCTCTGACCGGGTGGTCACGCTGTCCCCGGTAAGTCGGGATCAGCAGGTCACCGTCACCGGTAAGGGCGAGGGCGAGGAGACTCTGCTGGTGCAGGCCGGTGTCACCGTGGGCCAGCGCACCTTCACCAGTGAGCTGCGCCTCACCGCCACCATCCATATGCAGGGCGTGCTGGGCATCGCCCATGTGGGCGATGGAGACGCCGTGTATCGTCAGGGCATCCTGAATCGGGATGCCACCGACTGGGATACCCCTCTCGGCCCCGCCGAGGGCGATGTCCCCGATCACGAGGGTCTGTACCTGTACAGCCGTGGCAAGGCGGCGGACTTCCGGTACTTCACCGTAACGGCCCTTACCGTTCTGGATAGCACCGGCACTTCCCACGATATGCTCTCCACCGCCGATGAGGACTACCGGGTCACCGTAGGCGACGTGGTGGCCGCCCAACAGGACGGCGACTTCAGCTATCGCCCCATCACCATCCACGGACGGCAGCAGGAGACAGTCACCCTGCAGGTGACTCTCACCGACAGCCGCACCGGCCGGCCCTATACGCTGGATATCCCCTATACCCTGACGGCGGAGGATACGCAGATCACCGCCACCTTCGTGGTGGGCCGCCTGCGGCTGGAGAAGGCCGTTCCCTTCGGCCAGCCCGCCGCCGGCTTCCTCCCCACGGAGGAGGAGCTTGTCTCGGCGCTCCGGCCCGTTGTGGGCTGGACCCCCAGTCCCGACCTGCCCCTGTTCCAGGATACCACCTTTGAACCCATCTATCAGGATACGGAGGAGCCCGGTCTGCTCCGCTGGCGCTGGAGCCGATAACCGTTTTGCAGAAAGGAGGCCATTGGAATGAAAAAGTGTACAGACCGGAAGGGCGTCACCATTCTGATGGCCCTCCTCCTGCTGCTGGTGGCCAGCATGGTCAGCGTAGTAATCCTCACGGCGGCCACTACCGCCGCCCGGCACATCTCCAACGACCGCCAGAACCAGCAGACCTATCTCACCGTCAGCTCCGCTGCGGAGCTGTTGCGGGACGATATCCTCTCCTCCGGCTATGAGCAGAAGGTCACCCGCCGCCCCACTGCCACCGGCAGCTATATCGAGCGGGCGGAGGTAACTCAGACCCCCCAGGGGGCCATGAAGGTCTGGCTGGAGCGGGGCATTGAGGCCGTGGGCCGTGGCATCGCCTATACCGACGTCATCACCCTCACCCCGGATGCTGCCAGCGGTCTGGACGCCGTACAGGCGGAGTTCACCATGACCCCTGCCTACGACATCACCGTGACCCTTTCTCTGGCGGACAGCAGTCAGGGCAACTGCCTTATGACCCTCACCCTCAGCGGCGAGCGGAAGCAGCAGGTCACCACCGTCACCGGCGGCAACACCGAGACGGGACAGACCACCGTTACCACCACCACCATCTCTTGGGACACACCGCTCATTGAAAAGGGGGTCACCGGATGAAAAAGCTGCAGAACCAGAAGGGCGAAACTCTGGTGGAGACTCTGGTATCCCTGCTGATCATCGTGCTGGTGTTCGTCTTTCTGACGGGCTCCGCCGTGGCAGCCGCCAAGATCAACGCCAAGATCCGGGACACCGACGTCTCCTTCCGGTACAGCGATGCCCAGTCTGCGGGCAACGTCCGGCTGCGCCTCTCCGGCCGCAGCGGCCAGACCGGCAGCACCTCGGTGGAGGTCTATCAGGAGAACGGCTACCGCTACTATGTGTCGGAGGATACGCCATGAGAAAACTCCGTGACCGGCGGGGCATCACCCTGACCGAGATGCTGTGTACGGTGCTGATCGTGCTGCTGCTGACGGCGCTGCTGGTGGTGGGCATCCGCTTTGCCAGCAAGACCTATACGGAATCCATGCGGCTGTCGGAGGCGCAGGAGCTTTGCTCCACCCTCACCAGCGTCATCAGCGACAAGCTGCGCTTCTGCGGCACCGTGACGCAGGATGAAAACGGCGGCCTGACGCAGATCTTCATCCAAAACGTGGGCAGCGTGGAGGGTAAGGGCGATGCCTTTCAGATCGGTGAAGACGGCCAGCTGGCACTGGGTGACAGCCACCTGCTGGGCTCCGCCTCCTACCCCAAGGGGCTGAAGGTGAAGTCCTTTACCCTGCGCTACGATGCCTCCACCGACATTTTCTCCGTCACCCTGGAGATCGGGGACCGCTCCCGGCAAACCCTGTCCCAGACCTCCTTCGAGGTCAAGCGCATCAATCGCACCGTGACCTGATGCGCCCACGGCCCGCAAGCGGTAAGCGGCCAAATGCAGAGATAACAAACGAACCCCCTCGGCCATAGCCGAGGGGGGTCGTTTCTGTCTTATTTGTTTTTTTCTGCGGCCGCTGCGGCGGAACCGTCAGCTTTCCGCCTTGACGTCGGGCCTTGCGTCCTCCGTGCGGTACTGGGTCATAAACAGCCGAATGGCCTGCTTCAGCGCCTCCAGCTGGGACTGCAGATAGCATTCATCCTCGAACATGGCGTAGTGGACGCAGGTCTGGATCAGGATGAAGATCAGCGGGGTGATGGTGGTATAGGGGATGCCCAGCTTGGGCTCCAGCGATTTGGCGTATTCGGTGTAGCGGCGGTTGACCCCCTCGAAGAACTGCTTGCCGTAGCGGATATACTTGGGGTGGGTGTAGACCTGATACATCAGGCGGTACTTCTTGCCGTGCTGCCGGGCCGTCCAGTAGGGTATCTCGTCGATGAAGCGCATCAGATCCTGCGGATCGGTGGGGGCCTTGGCCATGAAGTCGTCCTCCACCTTCTCCATGCAGTAGGCGGTGGACTGGACAATGAGATCGTCCAAATCTCTAAAATAGATATACAGCACGGCGGAGCTGCACCCACAGGACTCCGCCAGCTTCCGGATGCCCACGGAGGCCAGACCGTTTTCGGCGTAGCAGTCGTAGCACTTCTCCATCAGCATGATTTTTTTGCGCTGAAATTCCTCTTGATCTCTGGTTCTCACGGTACTTCTCCTCTTGTCATCCCTATT
>ENA-USUM01000867-USUM01000867.1-human-gut-metagenome-genome-assembly--contig:-NODE-867-length-18533-cov-35.484233_pt1 | contig 18533 bp, 18 predicted proteins | sample MGYA00250063_ERZ773402 | MGnify/ENA primary metagenome ERZ773402 (study PRJEB29103, sample SAMN06112030) | human gut metagenome | biome: human gut; feature: ankylosing spondylitis patient; material...
TGAAATGGACGATGCCGAGCTTGAGTTCGCGCACCGGTACTTCTCGTGGAAGCGTGTTCGAGGCGGAGACATCAAGGTCATCCCCAACGAAGAGGCCATTCTGGCCGCACAAAAGGACTTTGGGATTTTCATCATCCTTTCAAATCTTCATGCGAGCCCGTGGGACGCGCTTCGTCGCTACCGTCGCCGCAACGACATTGAAACCTCGTATCGCGTCGTCAAGTCCGACCTTGACGGGCGAAAGCCCCGAGTCTGGACGATGACCAGCGTACGCGGGAAAGAAATCTGCCGACACGTCGCACTCGGCTACCGTTTCGTGCTGCAGAGCATGATGGAGCGCACGGCTCAGGAAGCCGAGCGGCGAGCCAACGATGAGTCGCTCGGGAAGACTGTGCGGAAGCAGTACGAAAAACTGACCGCCTGGATTCGATCGATGACGCTCAAGCAGTTGCTCGATTGGTTCGACTGCGTGGAAAGAGTCGAGGTGAGGAACAGGGTGGCTCAGTACCGTTGGTCTACGGAGACGACGGCCAGAGACCAGATGTTCCTCGAGCTCTTCTTCGGCGAATCTGACTGAGTGTAGATTCCACGGTTTTCAGGTAGTCAACCAAGACTTGTTGCCAAGCCTCTGACTTCAGTCAGGGGTAGTTGACCGGGCTGCGGATGGAAAATATGTGCCTGCGCCATGGTGTCTCCCGGGACGATAGCCATATGCCCGAAAGAACCGCTTCCTTCGGGCTTTGGTTTAAGCTTAGGAGCGCTTTATGGCAGATTCGTGACAGACGGCATCAGCCGTAAGCGTCAGAGGCCTTCGGTCAGAAGGTGTACTTCCCGTCAAGTGTGACCGCATGATTGCGGCGGTCGTTTTCCCCGAGGTCAAGCCGGTAGGTAAGGCCGAGGCTCCCTTTTTCGCCCTGAGCAGCCACACCGAAGGCCATTCTCCAGCAGCGGGTGTCGGCAAAACGCATGCTGTGGGTCACACCCTGAAGGTGCGTCACGGTCTCTCTGTCGCCCGCGGTGGACACAAAGGAGATGTCGGCAAGAGGTTTTACCGTAAAGCCCGCCGCATCAAATTCTGAGGCAACCGTCACGCCCACCGGGAATTCCCAGTAAAGGGCGTTGTCGGGCTGCACGGAAACCGCCGCGTCACTGAAATTGTCGGGATTGATCTTCGTGGCTTTTGCGTCCGCATGCGCAAGGACTTTTACAACGCCTTCGGTGATGAGAAAGTCGCCGCCCGCCTCAGCCGTGAAAATATCCGCGTCCGTGTTGTGTGATTCGCCCGTGGCCGTATCGGTGCCGCCCTTAGCCTTCAGCCAGCTTAAAGCCCCTCGCACGCCGAGAGGCCCCCAGGTCTTTTCGCCGTAAATCCGCACGCCGAAAAATTCCGTCTCACCGTCGAGATTCTTTGTAAGCCCCGTCGTGTCAATGTCGCCTCTGCCGTAAGAGTAGGCAACGCCGAAGAGGGCTGTTCCGGTTTTGATATCCGCGCCGAGATGGAGGGCACCGAGGCGGCTCTTATAGCCTGCGTCATCCCCCATGGCCTTACTTTCAGAGCTCGCCCCGTTTAAATCGAGCCAGACGCTTCCCCCGTCATGACGCGTAAAGAGGCGCGTTTCCCGCACGCGTGCGTCGGTTGCGTCACGCGTGAGGTCAACGGCGTCTTTTTGCGCTGCGGTCACCGCCGCAAAGGCGTGGTGCGTGTCGGCAAAGGACGGGACCGGAGCCAAAGCGCAACAAAGAGATGCGGAGCAAGCGAGAACGGATTTCACGGGAAAAGTCATTTAAAAGGCGTTAACAGCAACTGCAACGGACAAATTTTAGCGGCACCGCGACGATAACGCGCGCCGCTGATCATGACGCATTGTCTCAGAAAATTCTGAAATCCGTCCTTACGCAGCCTCAGAGTTTCTTAAGTGACAATGTAAACGTACCGCTCGGATCGATTTCCGGGAGCCGTTCGCGGTAGGTTTTGAGAATCGCGCTTTCCGGATCGGTATCGGTAAAAGCCTCCGGATAGAAGACCTTCGCAAGAAACTGCGTCATGCGCCAGTCCGTGATGGATCGGAGGCTGCCGTGATCCACCCCGTAAAAGTCGTTGGTTTTCACAGCCCTGAGGTTCTCCCACAAGGGACGCCGTTTAAAGCCCACAAGGCGCCTCACGGCATCTTCGCGCGCCACGGTAAAGCCCATCCGCATCTGATCGGCATGGTCGTTACCCCAGATGCTTCCCCCGATAATGACGATTTCCGGGTTTTTACTGAGCACAAATTCGCGGGTCAGGGCCCCGTAGGGTTCAGGCATCGTTTCGGCAATCCCTGCGGCATTGAGCCGCTTGATGATCGCCCCCCAGAGAATGGTGCTGTTGTAGGAATTGCCGTACTGACCGGGCCCGAGGTTGCCGAGTTCCATATAAACCGTCCGGTGCTTGCGCCCGTCCGGCAGAAGCGCAATACGGTGGGTGATTTCGGTGAGACCCGTGATGCATTCGTCAATGAGGCTATCGGCCACGGCATCCCGCTCAAGAAGTCGCCCGAGAATACGGGTGGAAAGGACGTGGTTTTCCAGTTTCATTGCGTGGTAGTCGATGACGATCACGGCAACACCCACGCGCTCTAAAAGGGCAATACGCTGATTGTTGGCCGCAAACTGCGAGCGGCCGATCAGAATCACATCGGGCTTTAACGCGAGAATCCGCTCGGTATTCAAAATGTCATCGTGGTAGCCGCCGATACTCGGAATCGCAGTGATGGCGGGAAAGGCCTTCGTAAACACCCGGTATTCACCCATGCGCGTACTTTCCCAGTGATCCTGCGTGAGGCCCACGACCTTTGTGAGAGCCCCTGCGCCGCCCACCAGAAGATAGTTGGCGATGTAGTTGGCCACAACGATGCGTTGCGGTGCCTTTTTCACAGTGACGCTGCGGCCGGCCACGTCCTTGAAGGTAAGCGGCCAGGTCCCCGCGGGCGGGAGGCTGTCGGTTTGCGCAAAGAGAGCCCCGGCGGGCAAAAGCCCCAGAAAAGCTACGGCAGAAGAAAATGCAAGCAGTGAACGGCGGTTTGTCATGACGGCGGGTCTCCCTTACAACGGTTTTTGGGCTAGAACAAGAAAATCGGTAATCAGTGTGCGGGGCGCTCCGGAGGTGGGATCCGTCACGGTGAGGCACTGCGGCTCAAGCACCGTCACGCGGCCAAACCCGGCCGCAAGCAACGTTTCCGTATCCCAGCCCGGGCGCGAAATACGGGTAAGCGGCAATGTTTTTGCAATCGATTCCATGGGCGAAGTATCCACGCCGAGTACGAACTGCTTTGCGTGCCCGTAGGAGTGATCGGCTTTTTCTTTGGCCGCAAGCCACAGGGGATCATCCAGATAGCGGTAGTGGTTGCCGTCGGCGTAAAGGAGTTTTCCGCCGGGCTTGAGAATCCGAAACCACTCCCGAAGAGCGGCTTCAGGCGCGGGCAGATTCCAGACGGCGTTACGGGAAAGCACCGCGTCAAACGACCTGTCAGGACAATGCGTCTGCGTAATGTCGGCCTTTTGAAAGCGAACCGTCAGTCTGAGCGCCTCCGCATTGGCGCGTGCTTCTTCAAGCATTCCTTCTGACGCGTCAAATCCGGTGGCCGTAAGCCCCGCGCGTGCGGCGGCAAGCGCGAGAAACCCCGCACCGCACCCCATATCCGCAACAGCAGAACCCGCGGGCAGCGTGAGAAGCTCTTTTATGCGCTTAACCCAGGCTTCCCCCTTCGGGGATTTGATTTCATCAATGGTTCTGAGACTGTAGCCTTCGGCGCGGGTATCCCAGTACCCCGCAATATCTTTTTGAATCGTCATGGTGTCTTTGATTAGTGATGATGCCCGGTGTCAACATCGAGCGGTTTCTGAGGAATGACAACCACACAGTCTTCACGGGTTTTATCGACTGCCGCCTCGATGCGGTAGATATCGCGCATCTCTTCGGGCGTCAGAACGTTTTGGGGCGTGTCATAGCGCCTTACGCCGCCCTCACAGATCATCAGCAGCTTTGAGGAAAAGCGGCTTGCAAGCATCAGGTCGTGCACAACCGCAAGCGCCACGGCCCCGGTCCTTTTCACGTAATCCACTGCAGCCTGCATGACAATGAGCTGATGGCGCATATCAAGGGCACTCGTGGGCTCGTCCAGAAGAAGCACCTTGGGTCCGGAGACAAAAGCCTGCGCCATAAAGACGAGCTGTTTTTGCCCGCCCGAGAGAGAGGCGACCGGTTTATCCGCGAGGGGACTGATCTGCATGGCATGAAGCGTCTGATCAACCTTTTCAAAGACGTCCGGCGTCACGCGCCAGGAGAGGCTTCTTCCGAGCCCGAGCATCACAATCTCAAAGACCGTAAGGCGGCTTGTAACCTGGGTGAGCTGCGGAAGATACGCTACGGCGCGGGAAGAGAAGGTCTCACTGCCGTCGGTAAGCGTAACGGCCCCTGTATGCGGCGTCATGCCCGAGACGGCCTTTAAAAGGGTGGTTTTGCCGGCGGCGTTGCGGCCCGCCACGCACACAAGTGTCCCGCCCTCGATGTCAAAGGTAACGTGTTTGAGAATCGGGCGGCCGCAGTAGGCAACACCGAGGTCCTTAACGGAAAGCCTGAGCGTCATCAGAAGTCCCTCCGGCTCTTTAAAAGAAGTACAAGCAGAAACGGGACTCCCGCAATTGACGTCACAATCCCGATCGGAAGCATTGCCCCGGCGGAGAGCCATTTGGCAACAAGCGAGGAAAGCAGCATGATGAAGCCCCCGAAAAGGATGCTTCCGGGAATGAGCCAGCGCTGATCGTCCCCCAAAAGAAGTTTCGCGCAGTGGGGAGCAACCAGCCCCACAAAGGCGATGGTGCCGATGAAGGAAACGGAAGCCGCAACCAGTACGGACGCAGCAGAAAAGACAATGACGCGCAGGCGGGCGACCGGAACGCCCAAACTTTTGGCACGCTCTTCCCCCACGGAAAGGCTCGTAAGCTGCCAGGCGCAGGGCACCAGAAAAATGAGCCCGAGAAGAAGTGCCGCGCCGGCGGCAGCGGTGGAAAGCCACCCCGCGCGCTCGAGATTACCGAAGGTCCAGCCGTTGATGAGCTGGGCGGTTTCGGGGGAGGCAAGGTAAATCAGAAGCTGCTGCAGCGCCACAAAGAAGAAATTCATGATGATGCCCGCGAGAATCAGTGTGGCGGGCGACATCCCTTTGAGCCTTCCGAGCAAAAGAATGAGAAGGCAGATCACAAGAGCCGCAATAAAGGCCGCAGTGATGGTACCGGCCCAGAGCTCGCCGAAAAGCGTGAGTCCTCCGGTGATCGCGATGGCGGCTCCGAAACTTGCGCCCGAAGTGATCCCGAGCGTGGAGGGGCTCGCAAGCGCATTGGCCGTAATCGTCTGAATGGAAAGACCGGCCAGTGATAAAGAAGCACCGACCAACAAAGCCGTGAGCGCCATCGGCAGACGCAGTGACCAGACAATAACGGCGTTGGGTTCAGTGGAAGCCGGCCCCGCGGCAACCGCCGCAATCACGTCCTTGGCGCTCATGCCGGAACTGCCTGTTGTAAGATCAGCCACAAGCAAGGCCGCAAGAGCAGCTGCCGCAAGAAGAGTAAGAAGCAGCCTGCTTCGCTGGCGTTCACGGTAATGAATATGGCAGGACATTGAATCAGCCGGTGTATGAAGAATTTTTAAAAGATCATACCAAACTGACGCCGCAAGCACATACGCCGAAAGTAGAGGAACAGTGCCAAATCGCCTCAAACGAAGGCCGAAGTTTGTCTTTGAGTGGTTTCTAACGATGTCCCGAACAATTGCCTTAATACTTTTTACCGTCGCCCTTCCGGCGCTCGGCGCTGAAATTGCCGTCAGCGTTCGTGATGCGGACTTTGTCCGCAACGGTTATGCCGAGATTGACATCCGGTTAAAGGACGCAGCTCCTGAGGGGGCGGTGACCCGGTTAGGGATGTAAGGTTTTTTGTGTCCAGACGATAATAGCGCTCCCGTAGGGCGCTAAAGGAATCACCGTGGCACACCGTACACCCAAAATAAACGGAGCCTGATTTCCGTCAAGCATTGCCGGTGTCAGTTGGGAAATGATTTACGGCGTCAGTCGGAAGTCATACTCCGCAAAGAATTCTTTTTACCTGAAAAACTCGGAGGAACTTGGCTAAACTGCTTAGCGTTATTCATGGAAAGTAATAACGGTTTATCCTGATGGCAAAGGAAATTAACGGTGAGAATAATTCTCAATAACGCCCCCTCGGGGGGCATTTTATGCGGGAGTTAATTCCTTGTAGGGAAGTCCTCTCGCGCTTTAAGAGAGGTGATTGTCATGACAGAACTTACTCGTCGTTCTTTCCTTGCCGGCGCAGCTGCCGTGGCGACGGCCCCCGTCGTCGGAACGGCCCATGCCAAAGACACCAAGGTGCCCCGTCCCGACGTGAAGGCGGATTATCCCGCTGCGGGAAAAACGCAGGCCTTGTTTGACCGCGTACCGGACGTTGAACCCGATGTTGCGAACAGCGGTACTTTTGATTTCGGGGTTTTGATATCGCGGAGATCGGGCCTGCGAACCATCTGGGATATGAGAAAAAGCAGGAGCGTGAGCGTGCAAGACGTGATGTTATTCCGGTGGGAGAATGCATTTATTTTGATGAGGCATATGCAAGAGGAATGAAACTGCAGCAGCTTGAACTGTCAAAGCTGGATGTGAATATGTTCGCAGCGATTGACAACAGTCTGATCAATGATGGCTGTGGGCTTTATCGTGGCAGACTGATCCTGCCGTACGAGCACTTATCACGTTTTCAGAATGATTAATGAAAAAATAACAAAAATTTGTCAGTAATTTGTAATAAAAAAAGGAAAACGGAAAAGAACGCGGAATATATATATTGTAATTACTGTGTGGCAGGTTATCCAAAGAGGAGGAACAACATGTCGATACGGGAAGATATTGAACGGATGGAATGTGAGACTTTAAGTCCGTATGCTACGCTCAGTATACATTCAAGAGGACGTGATGATCCGGAGGAGCAGTGTGATATAAGACCTGTATTCCAGCGTGACAGAGACCGGATTTTACACTGTAAGGCATTTCGCCGGTTGAAAAATAAAACACAGGTGTTTCTGACACCCAAAGGGGATCATTACAGAACCAGGCTTTCCCATACATTAGAGGTGTCACAGAATGCGCGCACGATCGCAAAGGCACTGCGGCTCAATGAAGATCTTGTTGAGGCGATCGCCTTAGGGCACGATCTGGGGCATACACCGTTTGGACATGCAGGAGAGTTTGTGTTAAACGGACTTTGTGATGAGGGCTTCCACCACAATGAACAGAGCGTGAGAATTGTGGAGAAGTTAGAAAAAGACGGTAAGGGACTGAACCTGACCTGGGAGGTAAGAGACGGTATCTTAAACCACCAGACAAGGCTGATGCCGCATACCTTAGAGGGAAAGATCGTCCGCCTGTCGGATAAGATCGCCTATATCAACCACGATATTGACGATGCGATCAGGGCACAGATACTGACAGAGGAAAACATCCCATTAGAGCTTCGAAAAACACTGGGATTTTCGACAAGACAGCGTTTAAACACACTGATACATAACATCATCAGCAACAGCGTTGGAAAAGATGATATCATCATGTCAGAGGAAGTGGAACAGGCGATGATCGAACTGCGCAAATTCATGTTCGATCATGTCTACAAAAATCCTGTGGCAAAAGGGGAAGAGACAAAGGCAAAAGCAATGATCGAGCAGTTGTTCTTCTATTATATGGAACATATCGAGCTTCTCCCTGAGAAATATCTGCGCATGCGTGATGCCGGTGAAACAGACCAGCGTATCATCTGCGATTACATCTCCGGCATGACAGACCAGTACGCCATCACGAAATTCAGTGAATATTTTATGCCGCAGGCATGGCAAGTAGATGGATATTAAAGTTACAATTGCGAAATTCATTGAAATTGAAAGTGGTTGCGGCAGATTGGCAGCTGAATAAGAAAGTGCTGGGGAGCCGCCGGTCCTTAGCGACCGTGTTTTGGTCGCTTAGTACCGTTGCGAGCGACACGCAGCGCAAGTGTACTTTCGTTTTAGCTGCCAATCTGTCGCAGATGTTGGAAACTGGAGTTGAATTTCGCAGATGTAAGATGAATATAAACAACGAAAGGAGAAAAAGATGCCGTATTATTCTGATGACATCATAGAAGAAGTGCGTTCCAGGAATGACATTGTTGATGTGATTTCCCAATATGTGCGTCTTTCAAAAAAGGGCAGTACCTATTTTGGACTCTGCCCGTTCCATAATGAAAAAACAGGCTCCTTTTCCGTGTCGCCGAACAAGCAGATGTATTACTGCTTCGGATGCGGCGCGGGTGGAAATGTATTTACGTTTCTGATGGAGTATGAAAACTTTACATTCGGCGAGGCGATGGAAGCGTTAGCCGACCGTGCCGGTGTGGAATTGCCGAAACAGGAATACACCAGCGCACAGAGGCAGGAAGCAGACAAACGAGCAAGACTGCTTGAAATTAATAAAGAAGCAGCAAAGTATTTTTACATGCTGCTGCGTGGGGAGAGAGGTGCGCGTGCGCTTTCCTATTTCCGAAAACGGGAACTGTCAGATGAGACCATGCAGAAATTCGGTCTCGGCTATTCCGATCAGTACAGCGATGATCTTTACCGGTATCTTCGGAAAAAAGGATATGAGGATGACATCTTAAAAGAATCCGGTTTGGTCAGCATCGATGAGAGGCGCGGCGGGTACGATAAATTCTGGAACCGGGCGATGTTCCCGATCATGGATGTCCACAACAAAGTCATCGGTTTTGGAGGACGTGTCATGGGGGATGGCGAGCCGAAATATCTGAACTCACCGGAGACAAAGATCTTTGATAAGAGCCGGAATCTCTATGGATTAAATTTTGCAAGGAGCACCAAGAAACCACAGCTTCTTCTGTGTGAGGGTTATATGGATGTGATCGCCCTGCATCAGGCAGGGTTTGACAACGCGGTTGCATCTTTAGGAACGGCGCTCACAAGTGGACATGCCAACCTGTTAAAGCGGTACACAAAGAATGTTTATCTGACCTATGACAGTGATGGTGCAGGTGTGAAGGCGGCACTTCGTGCAATTCCGATTTTAAAAGAAGTAGGAATCACCACGAAGGTCATCAATATGAAGCCTTATAAGGATCCGGATGAGTTTATCAAGGCGCTCGGTGCAGAGGAATACCAGAAACGGATCGATACGGCGGAAAACAGTTTTATGTTTGAGATCCGTATCTTAGAGCAGCAGTATGATATGCATGATCCCGAGAGCAAGACAAAGTTTTACAATGCAGTTGCAGAAAAACTCTGCACGTTCGGAGAAAAATTAGAGCGTGATAATTATATTGCTGCGGTAGCAGATAAGTATATGATCGGTATCGAAGATCTGCGCAGGCTGGTCAACCAGTATGGTGCAAAGATCGGCATGGCGGCAGGCGGAGCACCTCCTGTGCGTGAAAGATCGGAACTCCGGAGAGAACAGGGCAGCGAAAAGAAAAAAGAAAACGGTATGATACAGTCACAGAAGCTGCTTTTGACCTGGCTGATCGAACATACCGGACTGTTCCCTAAGATTGAGAAATATATTTCGCCGGAAGATTTCACAGAAGAAATTTATCACAAAGCGGCGGAAATATTATATGAACAGTATCGGAATACCGGTACTGTCAACCCGGCAAAAATTGTCAGTATGTTTCAAAATGAAGAAGAACAGCGCGAGATCGCAGGTCTTTTTCATGCCACGATCCGCGGCGTAGAGACAGAAGGAGACAAAGAAAATGGTGGGTATTCCAAAGAAACGTTTGAAAAAGCATTAAAAGAAACTATTGTCCGGGTAAAACAAAACAGCATTGAGTATCACCTGAAGAACATGGCACCGACCGATATGGCGGCGCTGCAACGGTCAGTGGCGGATAAGAAGGCACTTGAAGAATTAGAGAAAGTGCATATTTCCATTGATTAAGGACAAAATAGTAGAAAACCTGAGAGGATGAAACAAAATGGCAACAAAAAAGAAAGAAAACAACGAAAATACGAAGGTTTCCGGAAAAAAAGCGGAGGCATCTGCAGTAAATAATGCGGAAGCAGAAGCAGCAAGAGAAAAATTTCAGGAAAAATTAAAAGAGCTGTTAAGTCTCGCAAAAAAGAAAAAAAATATGTTAGAGTATCAGGAAATCAGTGATTTCTTTGCAGATATGCAGCTTGACTCTGATAAATTTGAGAAAATTCTTGATTTCCTTGAGGCAAATAATATCGATGTTTTAAGAATCACAGATGATGATGCGGATGATGACATTCTGCTTGAAGTGGATGATGATGACGAGATCGAGGTGGAGAAGATCGACCTTTCTGTTCCGGACGGTGTATCCATTGAAGATCCGGTGCGTATGTACTTAAAGGAGATCGGTAAAGTGCCGCTGCTTTCTGCAGAGGAGGAGATCGAGCTTGCGAAGCGTATGGAACTTGGTGATCAGGAGGCAAAAAAACGTCTTGCAGAGGCAAACTTACGTCTGGTAGTCAGCATTGCGAAACGTTATGTGGGACGTGGTATGTTATTCCTTGACCTGATCCAGGAGGGAAATCTTGGTCTGATCAAGGCAGTTGAGAAGTTTGATTACCGCAAGGGATATAAATTCTCAACTTATGCGACATGGTGGATCCGTCAGGCAATCACAAGAGCGATTGCTGATCAGGCGCGTACGATCCGTATCCCGGTACACATGGTTGAGACAATCAACAAACTGATCCGTGTGAGCAGACAGTTACTGCAGGAGTTAGGACGTGAACCGACCCCGGAGGAGATCGCAGCAGAGATGAACATGCCGGTGGAACGTGTGCGTGAGATTTTAAAGATTTCACAGGAACCGGTTTCCTTAGAGACACCGATTGGTGAGGAGGAGGACAGCCATCTTGGAGATTTTATCCAGGATGATAATGTACCTGTTCCGGCAGATGCCGCTGCATTTACATTATTAAAAGAACAGTTAGAAGAGGTTCTTGGCACACTGACAGAGCGTGAGCAGAAGGTACTTACACTTCGTTTTGGCCTTGAGGATGGACGCGCAAGAACACTCGAAGAAGTTGGAAGAGAATTTAATGTCACCCGTGAACGTATTCGTCAGATTGAGGCGAAGGCACTGCGTAAGCTGCGTCATCCAAGCAGAAGCCGCAAGTTAAAGGATTATCTGGAGTAAGATGGTAAAGATATCAGACAGATTAAAAACGGCGGCTTCGTTGATCCGGGAAGGTGCGGTGCTTGCAGACGTGGGGACAGATCATGGTTATGTTCCAATCTACCTGTTAGAGCAAAAGAAGATCAAGAGCGCGATCGCAATGGATATCAATAAGGGACCACTGGAACGCGCAAGGGAACATATTCATTTATATGGTATGGATGCATACATACAGACCAGGCTTTCGGATGGAGTCGCAGCACTAGAAAAGGGCGAGGCGGACTCCATACTGATTGCCGGTATGGGTGGCGGGCTTGTGATGCATATCTTAGAAGAAGGAAAAGATATCTGTCAGGCGGCGGGAGAACTGATCCTGCAGCCCCAATCGGAACTGTGCAGTGTCAGGGAGTATCTTGCCGAAAATGGATATGTGACGGAAGCAGAGCGCATGGTATTTGAGGATGGCAAATATTATCCGATGATGCGTGTACACTATCAGGCAGAGAAAAACGAAGATGCAGATAAAACAATAAAAGATATGGAAAACAGTAAAGAGCAGAAAAAAAGCAGATATAAGGTCGAATGTTTATACGGCAGATATCTGCTTATGGAAAAAAATCCGGTACTGCATCAATATCTGGTGAAAGAACGCCAGGTGTTTGAAAACATTCTGGACAATCTTTTTAAACAGCCTGAATCAGAAAAAATAGCCGTGCGCATGGAAGAGGTAAAAGAAGCGCTTGGTTATAATGAAGCTGCGCTTGCATATTATAGAACGTGAGCTGTTATTGATGGAAACGAGGCTGCGTAGAAAAGCCGGTTTCTGTCAGAAGGGGCGGACAGGAAAAATGACAGCAGGCGAAGAGAATGGAGACCTTGTATATGGGAGAAGAACAGATCGTTGTAAAAATCGGGGAGAAAGAAAAAACATATCCGGCAGGAGTCAGTTTCTTAAGTATAGCACAGGAATATCAGGATCAGTATGAGGATGATATCGTGCTTGCACTGTATAATAACAGACTGCGCGAATTAAAAAAGACCATAAAAAAAGACGGCGAATTGTCTTTTCTTACAACGTCTGATAAGACCGGAAAGCGTGCATACCGCAGAAGTGTTACGCTGCTGATGCAAAAAGCAGTTTACAATCTGTGGGGCAGAGAGCATATTGGCGTTTATGTCAGATATGCCATCGGTCAGGGATATTACTGTGAACTGATGAAAGACGGGGAAAGCTGTAAGATCACGGAGACAATGATCGGGGCATTGAAAAAAGAAATGTACCGTCTTGTGATGGCGGACCTGCCAATCGAAAAATACAGTATGAATACGGATGAGGCAGTAGCTTTGTTCCATGAACTTGGAATGAAAGATAAAGAAAAACTGTTTCGTTACCGCCGCAGTTCCAGGGTAAATATTTACGAACTGGATCATTATAAGGATTATTTTTACGGGTTTATGGTACCGTCGACCGGATATTTGAGATATTACGATGTGACAGCATATCAGGATGGTTTTGTACTTTTATTTCCGGGAAAAGAGGCAAAAAAAGTTTCTGAATTTGTGCCGTCGGATAAATTATTTTTCACGTTAAAACGTTCAAGAGACTGGGGAAAACTGCAGCAGATTGATACGATCGGTGCACTCAATGATGCCATTGCAGCGGGAAAAACGCAGGAGATGATCTTGACACAGGAAGCACTGTTTGAAGAGCGTATCGGTGCACTTGCGGAAATGATCGTTAAGGAAGAGGGAAAGAAATTTATTATGATCGCGGGACCTTCTTCATCCGGAAAAACGACTTTTTCACACCGCCTGTCCATACAGCTTGCAGCAAAGGGATTAAAACCGCATCCGTTTCCGCTTGATGACTATTATGTGGATCGTGATAAATGTCCGCGTGATGAAAATGGTGAACTTGACTTTGAATGCCTGGAATCACTGGATGTAGAGCTTTTCAACCATGACATGAATGAACTTCTGGCAGGAAAAGCAGTCAATCTGCCGATCTTTAATTTTAAGACCGGAAAAAGAGAATACAAAGATAAGATCATGCAGTTAGGAAAAGATGATGTGTTAGTCATTGAGGGGATCCATGGACTGAATGATAAATTGTCCTATTCCCTTCCGGTGGAGAGCAAATTTAAGATCTATATCAGCGCACTAACACAGCTAAATATCGACGAGCACAACTATCTGCCGACCACGGATGGAAGGATGATCCGCCGTATTGTGCGCGATGCAAGAACAAGAGGTACCTCAGCGAAAGAAACGATCGCTATGTGGGATTCCGTGCGCCGCGGTGAGGAGAAGAATATTTTCCCATTTCAGGAGGGAGCGGATGTGATGTTTAATTCCGCATTGATCTATGAACTGGCAGTATTAAAGATATATGCCGAACCGCTGCTTTTTGCGATCGACAAGGACTGTCCGGAGTACCTTGAGGCAAAGCGTCTCTTAAAGTTCCTGGATTATTTCCTTCCGATGTCTCCGGATGGAATCGGGCAGAATTCCATTATCCGTGAATTTATCGGCGGTTCGTGTTTTAATGTGTAAAACATGGAAAAAACCTTGCCTCGGCAGGGCTAAGAGAAAATAAGAAAATCAGGCTTGCACAAATAAGAAAAAAAGTGTATAGTTAATCGGGTGTCATGCTGGCAGAATGTGCCGGAAGACAAATGATGGATTTAAGTAGGACAAATGATCGCGGCCCGTTTATCGGGGTGAGGAAAGTCCGGGCTTCACAGGGCAGGATGCCGGATAACGTCCGGTAGAGGCGACTCTAAGGATAGTGCAACAGAAATATACCGCCCGGTATATGCCGGGTAAGGGTGGAAGGGCAGTGTAAGAGACTACCGCCTCTCTGGTAACAGAGGGGGCATATGTAAACCCCATCCGAAGCAAGACCGAACAAAAGCGTTGACGTGGCCCGCCAGCTTTAGGTAGGTTGCTTGAGGCGGCTGGTAACAGTCGTCCTAGATAGATGATCATTCCGACTGTGGCTTGCTGCAGTTTAGACATAACCCGGCTTATCGTCCTGCTTAAATCAGATATCAATAGATAAGAAGATATCCATATGTGGAAATATAACCAAAATCTAAAATGTTTCTTAAAAGATAATAGGAATGTTGACGTTTGTGAGTATTGGGTTTACCATAGCGTCATGGACAAAAAACGGTGCCAGAAAGGTGCCGTTTTTCCGTACATAAATAAAAATGCGATTGACGGGATACATGCAGTTATATAAGGCTGCATGTGATTACACGCGGTTGTATCTGGGTAGAAAGGGATGTCATAGATGAAAGAAAAATTACGGCAATTTATGATCGGCAGATATGGAGTGGACGATCTTTCACGGGCACAGATTATCGTGTCGATGGTTCTGTTACTTGTATCCACATTTTTATCTGCATTTTTCCGGGTAAATATTTTATACTGGCTTGGCCTCGCATTGTTAATTTATTCCTATTTCAGAATACTCTCACGGAATGTGTCAAAGCGTTACGAAGAGAACCAGAGATATTTAAATGCGAAATACCGGGCAGTGGTAAAGAAAAACAATCTGAAAAAACGCTGGGCACAGCGCAGTACTTACCGTTTCTTTAAATGTCCGCAGTGTAAGCAGACAGTCAGGGTGCCGAAGGGAAGAGGAAAGATCTGCATTACCTGTCCAAAATGTAAAACAGAATTTATTAAAAAAAGCTGACAAAGGAGAAAGGCCTTGTGTTTGGTTATATCAATATCAATCAAAAAGAGCTGACGGAAGAAGGCAAAAAAGCATATCAGGCATATTACTGTGGGCTTTGCAGACAACTGAAATCAAATTGTGGAACCAAGGGACAGATGCTGCTTGCATATGATATGACGTTTCTGATTGTTCTGCTGACCGGTTTGTATGAACTTCCGAATGAAAAAACAAAGTTTACATGTGCGCTGCATCCGACGCAGAAGCGTATTGCATGGATCAATGACGCCACAAAATATGCGGCGGATATGAATCTGATCTTAGCGTACCACAATCTGATTGACGACTGGAATGATGACAGGTCGTATACCAAGAAGGCATTTGCAAAAATGCTGGATAAGGATTATACTCGTATCATGTCAAAATATCCGAGACAGGTAGGTGCCATTGAGGAATATATGAAAAAGACCGGGGATGTTGAGAAACACCAGGAGACAAATCTTGATCTCGTTGCCGGTCTGACCGGAGAGATGGTTGCGGAGGTGTTTTGCTGGAAGGAAGACGAATGGGCAGAGGAACTCCGCACGATGGGATTTTACATGGGAAAGTTTATCTACCTGATGGATGCGTACGAGGATTATGACAGGGATAAGAAGAAAAACTGCTATAATCCGCTCACATTTGTTCAGGAAGAACAGGCGCAGGATCTTGATACCTGGTGCCGGCTGCTTTTGACAAGTATGATGTCAGAGTGTGCGAAATCGTTTGAGCGTCTGCCGATTCTTTTGCATGCGGATATTCTGCGCAATATCCTGTATTCGGGTGTGTGGTCGAAATATGAATATCTGCAGATCAAAAAACGCAGGATTGAGGAAAAAGCAAAGAAAAAAGAGCATAAACAATGAGGTTTGATTTATGATGGATCCATATCAGGTACTTGGTGTGTCACGAAGTGCCTCCGATGAAGAAATAAAAAAAGCATATCGTTCCCTAAGCCGCAAGTATCATCCGGATGCCAATGTCAATAATCCGAACAAGGCACAGGCGGAGGAAAAGTTCAAAGAAGTACAGCAGGCGTATGACCAGATTATGAAAGAAAAGCAGCAGGGAAGCGGCTATGGATATAATTCAGGAAACAGTTACGGATATGGGGGCGGACAGAGTTACCATTATAATCAGAGTAATGAAAATCCGAAGCTGCAGGCTGCTGCAAATTACATAGCAAACCGCTGTTATGCGGAGGCACTTAATGTTTTAAACGGAATTCCTTTTTCTGAGAGAAGTGCACGCTGGTATTATTACAGTGCCATGGCAAATCAGGGGGCAGGAAATAATATCATCGCAAAAGAGCATGCCGCGCGTGCAGTGGAGATGGAACCAAGCAATTTTGAATACCGGCAGTTCCTGCAGCATTTAGAGTATGGCGGAACATGGTATACGAATATGGGAAGCAGCTATGACAGACCTTATTCGAGTGCGGGTAACTGGTGTCTTAGCATGCTGTTTTTAAATATGCTCTGTAACTGCTGTTGTTTAAGGCCGTTTTAGAAGACGGGCTAAAGTCTGACCACAGAAAAACATAAAATGCTGGAACGAAAAATACTGCCGGATCGATGGAACCGGCAGTATTTTTTGTTCTAGTATTTTATTGTTAACGGCGGTTTGGATTTGTATATTTCTCCTCACAGTATTTGCAGCGGTATATTTCTTTTTCAGGGTCAGTCAGAATGAAAATCTGATCTAGTTCCTGTTCGATTGAAGTGATGCAGCGTGGATTTTTACATTTGATCACGTTTTTGACCTGCTTTGGAAGACGAAGTTCTTTTTTGGAGACGATCTTGTCATTCTGGATCACATTGACGGTAATATTATGGTCAATAAAGCCTAAAATATCAAAGTCGAGTGCATCGATCGGACATTCTACCTTTAAGATGTCTTTTTTTCCCATTTTGCTGCTCTTGGCATTTTTGATGATCGCAACCGGGCAGTCGAGCTGGTCTAATTTCAAATCATGATAAATCTGCAGGCTCATGCCTGCCTGAATATGATCAAGGACAAATCCCTCATGGATTCCACTGATATTTAACATTGTTCTCCTCCTTATTCAACCTTAATTTCAAGCAGCGTTAAGATCAGCGCCATGCGCACATAGACAGCATACTGTGCCTGTTTGAAATAAACAGCTCTCGGATCGTCATCTACTTCTACGGAAATTTCGTTGACACGTGGCAGCGGATGTAATACGATCATGTCTTCTGGAGCAAGCTCCATTTTTGCTTTGGTTAAGATATAGAAATCTTTTAAGCGGACGTAATCCTCCTCATTGAAGAAACGTTCCTTCTGGACTCTGGTCATGTAGAGGACATCAAGCTGTGGGATGGCATCCTCTAAACGCTCAACCTCGGTAAAAGGAATATTATTTGCACGCAGGACATCTTCGCGGATATAGCTTGGAATACGCAGTTCTTCCGGTGAGATCAGTACAAATTTAATGCCAGGATAACGGATCAGGGCGCTGATCAGAGAATGGACGGTACGGCCAAATTTTAAATCACCGCAGAGTCCGATCGTCATATTGTCAAGACGTCCTTTTAAGGAACGGATGGTAAGTAAATCGGCTAATGTCTGGGTTGGATGCTGATGACCGCCGTCACCGGCATTGATAACTGGAATTCTTGATTTCTGGGAAGCTACGAGAGGTGCACCTTCTTTTGGATGACGCATTGCGCAGATGTCTGCGTAACAGGAGATAACTCGGATTGTATCGGAAACACTTTCGCCTTTGGATGCGGAACTGGAATCAGCACTGGCGAAACCTAAAACAGAACCGCCAAGATTTAACATGGCAGCTTCAAAACTTAACCGGGTTCGTGTACTTGGTTCATAAAAACAGGTGGCTAATTTTTTGCCTTCACATGCGTGTGCATATTTGTTCGGGTACTTCTCGATATCATTGGCAAGGTCTAAAAGCCTGTCTAATTCATCGACGGAGAAGTCCAATGGGCTCATTAAATGACGCATATAAATCCTCCTTATGTGATGCTGACTTTTTTCAGCATTTTTTCTATCATATAATAATCACCATCTGATTTCAAGAAGAAAAAAATTTACGTTATATTTATAAAATATGCGTCCGTTTTCAGATATTTTCAGACAGGGAAGGTTATATATCAGTAATTGAAAATAAAAATTTCAGGGGGATTCCGAGGTGTTACACCGGATGAGAATGCGCTCAAATAAAAGTCCGGCAGCCATCCACAAGGGAGCATAATCGAGTCGTATGACCCCGTCTATGTTTGTTTTGGCATGACTGTAATCCCAGGGGCACATGCCGTGGCGTTTTAAAAATGTGCCGCTGATGTATTCAAAAGAAAAAATGCCAACGGAATAGATACAGCCGCGAAGAAGTGCCGGAAGATTTTTGATACTGTGGTACAACGGTGCAATTACGGCAGCAGTCCCGTAGATGGGAAACATCCATACGGATGTCCGCCCAATCAGACGTTTATCCTGTTTCAAAAAAGAGCCTGTGGAGGTAAAAAGAATCTCCACCTCTTTCCTGTCGAAAACTCAACTTCCACATTCGGAGCCAACGCCAAATCATATATCATATTATTCTTTAGAG
>ENA-USUM01000892-USUM01000892.1-human-gut-metagenome-genome-assembly--contig:-NODE-892-length-18321-cov-74.389169_pt1 | contig 18321 bp, 19 predicted proteins | sample MGYA00250063_ERZ773402 | MGnify/ENA primary metagenome ERZ773402 (study PRJEB29103, sample SAMN06112030) | human gut metagenome | biome: human gut; feature: ankylosing spondylitis patient; material...
GAAGGGACAGTCGGTAAGCGACATAACACTCGAGGAGGCTCTAAAGCTATTCGAGCTGCCACGCACTCTCGGAGACTACGAGGGCGAGACCGTGACGGTGGCTATCGGACGCTTCGGCCCATACGTGAAACACGGCAAAATGTTTGTCTCGGTGCCTAAGACGCTATCACCGCAAACAATCACCCTCGACGAGGCGGTCGAGCTGATCAAGAACAAAGCCGAAGCAGAGAAAAAACGTCTGGTAAAAACATTCGACGAGGAGCCGGAGATGGAAATCCTCAACGGCCCTTACGGAGTCTATATCTCATACAAAAAGAAGAACTACAAGATTCCGAAGGACAAGGATGCGGCGGCTCTCTCGCTCGATGATTGCCGCGCAATTATCGAAGAGGCGGCAAACGCGCCTAAAAAACCGCGCCGCACCGTGCGCCGCACTACAAAAAAATCATAATCGCGATGACTCCAACATACATCCATCTTGAGTCGATACGCTCCACCAACACCTATCTGGCGCAAAACGCCGAAGGTGCTGTCCACGGCACCGTTGTCTACGCCGACTGCCAAACCGCAGGACGCGGACAGCGGGGCAACTCGTGGGAAAGCGCCGACTTCAAAAACATCACGATGTCGATGTTGCTGCGCCCGGCAAACGTGAAGCCAAGCTGCCAGTTCTGGCTGTCGGAAGCGGTGGCGCTTGCTGTGGTGCACACCCTTGACCGCTACATCGACAACGGCGTAAGCATAAAATGGCCTAACGACATTTACTGGAACGACCGCAAAATCTGCGGAATCCTCGTGGAACACTCGCTGTCAGGCGGAAAAATCGACCACACGATAGCGGGCATCGGACTCAACATCAACCAAGAGAAATTCCTGTCTGACGCGCCCAACCCCGTGTCACTACGCCAAATCATCAGCTGCGACACCCCGCTGCCCGATGTGCTGCACCATCTTTCCGAAGAGCTGCTGCGCCTTGCCGACTCGCTGCCCGACAACGCCGAGTCGCTGCACGCCGAGTTTCTCAGCCGCCTATACCGCCGCAACGGGTTGCACACCTACCGCAACGTAGCCGACCGAACGGCTGACCATCTCGCAGCCGGCGAAGAGTTCTGCGCCGAGATTGCCGACGTGGCTCCCGACGGCATCCTGACCCTCGCCCGCCCCGACGGCTCCCGCCCTCGCTTCGCTTTCAAAGAAGTAGAATTTGTAATCGGGAAATAAGTATACTCTCGCGCAGCCCATTGGCTGAGCCGGTACGTGCCGGAGGCACTGTCTCTTCGGATATACTCTCGCACAGCCCACTGGCTGAGTCGGTACGTGCCGGAGGCTCTGTCTCATCGGATATACTCTCGCACAGTCCATTGGCTGAGGCGGTACGCGCCAGAGGCACGTCACTTTTCGGATATACTCTCGCACAGTCCATTGGCTAAGGCGGTACGCGCCAGAGGCACGTCACTTTTCGGTAACCCGGTACGCGACGCAGGAGCGTGCCGGGACTGTGCATCTCCAAGCCGTCAGCGTGCCGGAGGTACGCCACTGCGCTATTTATTGTTGAGAAATTTGTATTGGCAACAAGATGTGGCTATCTTTACCAAAAAATGCGATGAGTTACACAAATTTACTTTATCATATTATTTTTCGCACAAAAGACAGACTGAAGACTATCAATTTAGTTAATGCCCCATTACTGTACAACTACATTTTCGGCATCTGTCGAAATAAGAACTGCAAACTATACCGAATCGGCGGCGTAACCGACCATATACATATCTTCGCCGGACTCCCACCGACACTGTGTGTCTCAGATTTCGTAAAACTAATCAAGACGGAGTCAAACAAATTCATGAAAAACCATCGCTCCGAATTTCCTAAGTTTGGAGGATGGGGTACAGGATACTGTGCATTGACATATAGCAGCCGTGACCGGGAGATGATAATTAATTACATCAAGCAACAACCAGAACATCATCTTGGCCTCGGATATGCAGATGAATTACGTGCGCTACTTGAAGAGAACGACGTTTCCTATAATTTGGATTACTTCGACAAAGACTGAACATTTGCACGTGAAGCAGTAGCGTACCTCCGGCACGCTGGTTGGTGTAGGGATGCCCTCTGTCCCCGGCACGCTCCTGCGTCGCGTACCGGGTTACGCGGGAATGTCGTGCCTCCGGCACGATCTCTTCGGATATCCTCTCGCGCAGACAGATGGCTGAGGCGGCACGTGCCGGAGGCTCTGTCTCATCGGATATACTCTCGCACAGCCCATTGGCTAAGGCGGTACGTGCCGGAGGCACTGTCTCATCGGATATACTCTCGCGCAGCCCATTGGCTGAGCCGGTACGTGCCGAAGGCTCTGTCTCATCGGATATACTCTCGCACAGCCTATTGGCTGAGGCGGTACGTGCCGGAGGCACGTCACTTTTCGGATATACTCTCGCACAGTCCATTGGCTGAGGCGGTACGTGCCGGAGGCACGTCACTTTTCGGTAACCCGGTACGCGACGCAGGAGCGTGCCGGGACTGTGCATCTCCAAGCCGTCAGCGTGCCGGAGGTACGCCACTACCCACGATTATTTAGAAATAAAAAAGCTCCGCAAGCGATGCTTACGGAACTTTTTGCGCTTCAAGATGGACTTGAACCAACGACCCCCTGATTAACAGTCAGGTGCTCTAACCAACTGAGCTATTGAAGCTTTGAAATTTGCGCTTCAGGATGGGCTTGAACCAACGACCCCCTGATTAACAGTCAGGTGCTCTAACCAACTGAGCTACTGAAGCGGGTTGCTTTTTTGTTTTAGCGTTGCAAAAGTACGACTAAGTTTTTAATTGTGCAATTTTTCAAGCGCAAATTTTCAATATTTTTTTGTCATCCTATCATTTCGTGCGTTTTACCAGCCTCGAACTGTCTGAAAAGCAGTGATATTCCCAGGCAATACTTATCTGAACGCAAAAAATTTGTTGAGCAGAAAGTTGGTGGCACCAAACGGGAAAAGTCCGATGAAGTTGGCGAGGTCCTTGTTGACGCCTACCCACTGCACGAGCACAGCAACGACTCCGAGCTGCACAAGGTAGGCTATGCCGTAGGCGGCAAGAAACATCAACGCCTGACGCCCCATGCGTCCTTCCGTGGAGCGGAACACCCAAATGCGGTTCCAATAGAAGTTGTTGACAAGCGCCAGCACGTATGCCACAATGTTGGCTACATAGAAATTGATGCTGAACAGATGCATCAGCAACCAGCTGACTGCCATTATTATCAGAAAATTGGCGGTGCCCACAATGGCAAACCGTATTATTTCTCCATAACTTTTTCTCATATTGTGGTGACTGCGGCCTTGCGGCGGAATTTACGGATTTGATAAACAAACATTACAACCGCAGCTACGGTGGCAAGGAAGTCGCTCACCGGCATACTTGTCCACACCCCGTCGACGCCCATCCACACGGGCAGCAATGCCAGTCCGGGCAGCAGAAACAACAGCTGGCGCGACAGCGACAGGAAGATGGCTATAAACGCTTTGCCTATCGACTGGAAGAATTGGCAGATGATTATCTGCGCGCCAACTACAGGAAATGAGAGCATACTGATGCTCAATGCCTTGGAGGCTTGCTCCACGAGCAGCGCGCTGTCGGTGAACATCCCGACAAGCATTCCCGGGAAAAACACTGCAAGGACGAATCCCAGCGTTGTCATCGTGCATCCGGCGGCGATGCCGAGCTGCACGCTACGGCGGGCGCGGTCAACGAGCCCGGCGCCGAAATTGTAGCCCGTAATCGGCTGCATTCCCTGCGCTATGCCCATCACAATCATCACGAAGAGCATCTGCACGCGGTTGATGATGCCGAAAGCGCCCACACTGTAGTCGTCGCCGTGCGAAAGAAGTTGGTAGTTGATGAAAATCACTATGCAGCAGGCACACACGTTCATGATAAACGGCGACATCCCGATGCTGAAAATCTGCTTCACTATGCGCTTGCGCAGCTTCAGCGTGGAGCGGTGGAAACGGATATACGTTTTTTTGTCAAGAAAATGGTGCAGCACCCACACCAGCGCCACCGACTGCGACAACAACGTGGCGAAAGCCGCGCCACGGATACCCCAGTCAAATACGAAAATGAATATCGGAGCAAGCACAAGGTTGCACCCCACGGAAAGCATCGACGAGAGCATGGCCTTCTTCGGATAGCCCGTGGCACGCATCACGTTGTTAAGGCCTATCATCATATACGAAACTGGCGTGCCGAGAAGAATCACCTGCATAAAGTCGCGGGCATAGGGGAGCGTTGCCGCGCTGGCACCGAAGAAACGAAGTATCGGGTCGAGAAACAAGAATGTGACTCCGCCATAAAATGCCGCATTGACCACACAAAGAATCACGACATTGCCGAGAATGTCCTCCGCCCCCTTGCGGTCGCGCTGACCAAGGCGTATCGATGAAATCGTAGCACCGCCAACCCCGACAAGCGTACAGAAAGCGACAAGCAGGTTCATCAGCGGAAATGTGATGGCAAGGCCGGAAATGGCAAGCGGACCGACGCCGTGACCGATGAATATGCTGTCAATGATGTTGTAGAGCGACGTCAGCGTCATTCCGATAATCGACGGCAATGAGTACTGAACGAGCAGTTTGCCGATAGGCGCCGTGCCCAGAATATGTGGGTTGTTGTTATCCATACGTTGTTTTAACCTGACAATCTTTTTTCCGGCTGCAAAGTTACGAAAAATCGGCCGTCTACCAATCAATCCCACCAGTTTTGATTTGCGCGTGGAACAGCGTCGTGCCTCCGGCACGACGCTGCGCACGATTATTGTGTTTTCTTACCGCAACAAGTCCTTGTATTTCTCGCCGTTACAACTGACGGTCAGGATTGTGGCCGTGATGATGGCGGCAAGGATTGTGTCGGTGGGGAGGCTGTCGGTGAGCGCCACGGCAAGCACATCGTAGATCATCGCGCCAAGCAGCAGCAGGACAACTCCCATACGCCGCCATAGCAGCAACAGTGCGCATCCGCCCAACGACACCGCATTAAGGAAGCTAAGCATCTGTGGCACATGCGGAAATGCTTCCGTAGGATGAATGCCGAGAATGGTGCGTATCAAGCCGGCTCCGGCAAAGAAATTACCCACGGCACTGAGAGCGTAGACCACAACGCCAAACACCAGCAACCCGAGCACTACAGCATCGTGCTTCTTTCCGGCAGGCATCCCGTCAGCCTGACGCGCCACGCCCACTTTCTCCTCCACAGCATCGTTATCTGCACTGATGCGGCTCTCCACCGCCTCGCGCTGCTCCTGGTCGCGCTGCTCGGCAGCAGCCACCGCCTCGTCGAGCCGGCGGAAGAAGTCCATAAAGTCTATACCGTTGACAAAGCAGAACTCCTCAACGGTCAGTTGGTCGTCGACCGTCGCGGCAGCCTCCTTGAAAATCGACGCCAATGCCGGGTGTTTCAGCACAAGACGCTCTATCTTGGTTTTTGGGTCAAAATTAGCCATAATCGTCGTGTATATACGGCAAAGTTAGTTTTTCTTATCCCTTCGTGCAAAAAATATGTCGCTAAAAACACAACGTTCTGCTCCGCACAACGTCTTTTTATGCGTTGTTTTTTGTTTCCACGGGATAATCGTAGTACCTTTGCAGTGAAATTTGGTTAAAGATTGTGGATAAAGGTTTCCTGGTCTTAATGTTTTAGGTATAAAAATACAAGTTTTTATTTTATGGATTTTCTCAAGAAGGTTAGCTTTCAGCCTAAGTTGATCACTTCGCTGAAAGGCTACAATATGGCACGTTTCAAAGACGATGTCATTGCGGGTATCGTTGTCGGCATCGTGGCTCTGCCTCTTGCCGTGGCATTCGGTATAGCGTCGGGCGTAACGCCGACCGTCGGACTCATCACTGCCGTAATCGGAGGTTTTCTGGTCTCGGCTCTCGGCGGCTGCTCTGTGCAGATTGGCGGACCTACGGGCGCATTTATCGTTATCATCTACGGCATCATCCAGCAGTTCGGACTCACCGGACTCGCTATAGCCACTGTGCTTGCCGGACTGATACTCGTGGCGCTTGGACTGTTTCGACTCGGCACGGTGATTAAATTTATCCCTTATCCAATCGTCATCGGCTTCACTTCAGGTATCGCCGTGACAATCTTCTCAACACAGATAACCGACTTCTTCGGACTTCAGACAGGCGCGCTGCCAGCCGATTTCATCTCGAAATGGGGCGTATACATGACTCATTTCGGCACGACACACCTGCCTACGCTAATCGTGGGCATCGTATCGCTGGCGATAATCATTGCCGCGCCCTACGTGTCGAAGCGTCTGCCCGGCGCGCTGCTCGCCATAATTGTGGTGACAGCCGCGGTGTGGGCCATGCACGAATACTGCGGACTTGAGGGCGTGGAAACAATCGGCGACCGTTTCCACAACCTGTCGGGCACAATCCCGTCGCCACACTCCATCGACATCAACATTGCCACCATCAACGCCCTTCTGCCGTCGGCATTCACCATCGCGATGCTCGGCGCCATAGAGTCGCTGCTATCTGCCACCGTCGCAGACGGCGCAACAGGGTCAAACACCGACTGCAACACCGAGCTAATCGGCCAGGGTGTGGCAAACGTTGTCGTTCCGTTTTTCGGAGGCATCCCGGTGACCGGTGCCATTGCGCGCACAATGACCAACATCACCAACGGCGGACGCACACCGGTTGCCGGCGTAGTGCATGCCGTGGTGCTGCTGCTCATCTTCCTGTTCCTGATGCCGCTCATCAACCTCGTGCCTATGGCATGCCTTGCCGGTGTGCTCATCATGGTTTCATACAACATGAGCGGATGGCGCACGGTGAAGGCGATTCTGAAAACGCCTAAGTCGGACGTGACTGTGATGATTGTGACATTCCTGCTCACCGTTGTGTTCGACCTCACAATAGCCATCGAGCTCGGCTTGCTGCTTGCCATCCTGCTGTTCCTCCGCCGTGTGATGGAGAACACCGAGATACACCATTTCGGCGAGCAAATCGACATTGCCGAAGGTCAGGAAGTCAACACCCACGAGATTCTCAACCTTGAGCAAGGAGTGGAAGTGTATGAAATCGACGGTCCGTTCTTCTTCGGCGTAGCGACAAAATTCGACGATATGATGCGTTCGATGGGCGACAAGCCGCTTGTGCGCATCCTGCGCATGCGCAAAGTGCCGTTTATCGACTCCACAGCCATCCACAACCTTGAGATTCTCATAAAGTCTTCGCAGAAAGAAGGCATCCACGTGGTGCTGTCGGGCGTGCGCGACAACGTGCATCTCGCGCTTGAGAAAGCTCGCGTCGAGGCACTTGTGGGCAAAGACCACGTGTGCGACCATATCACGAAAGCCGTGGCTGTGGCAAACCGCCTTGCCGTGGCTATCCGAGAGAAGGAAATAGCCACTGAAGGAGAGGACTAATAATGAAGACCGCAACACTCGACCGCCTGCACGGCATCGCGCTGATAGCGCTGATGTCGTTGTCGGCATTCTACATCGCCGGCATTCCCGAAGTCAAAGCTCTGTCGCTTAGCCCGCTGATTGTGGGCATAATCATAGGTATGATTTATGCCAACACGCTGCGCTGCCGCATGCCGAAGGTGTGGGAGCCCGGCATAAAGTTCTGCACCAAGCGGCTGCTGCGCCTCGGCATCATCTTTTATGGTTTCCGTTTGACGCTCAGCGACGTAGCGGCCGTGGGACTGCCGGCAGTAACCGTCGACATAATCATCGTTGCCGGCACACTGCTGCTCGGACTCCTCTTCAGCCGATGGATTAAATTGGACCGCGACACCGCCCTGCTCACATCGACAGGCAGCGCAATCTGCGGAGCCGCAGCCGTGCTCGGCGCAGAGCCTGTGGTGCGCTGCGAAAGCCATAAGACGGCGATAGCCGTGTCGACCGTAGTGGTGTTCGGCACCCTGTCGATGTTCATCTACCCGATAATGTATCGCGCCGGACTGCTCGACGGGCTCTCCGACCGCGCGGTGGCAATCTACACCGGCAGCACGCTCCACGAAGTGGCACACGTGGCAGGTGCGGGCAATGCCATGGACCCGACCGACGCCCTCGGCATCGCGGGTACGGCGACAATAACCAAGATGATACGCGTGATGCTGCTCGCCCCTGTGCTTGTGGTTATGAGCCTCTTCCTGTCGCGGAGACAAAACGACGGCGGCAAGCGCAAAATCACCATGCCATGGTTCGCATTTCTGTTTATCGGAGCCATCTGCGTCAACACACTGCTGCAACACCTCTGCGGCGCGGCGACAGTGAAAGACATACCGCTCAACGGTGCAATCGAATATGCCGACACATTCATGCTCACCATGGCGATGACCGCCCTCGGCACCGACACAGGCATCGACAAGTTCCGCCAGGCAGGCGCCAAGCCGTTTCTGCTCGCGGCGATGCTCTACGTGTGGCTCATCGTCGGAGGCTATTTCATCACCCAAGCCGTCACGGCGGCATTCTAAGCATTGTCGCAAGAGCCGTTTCCGCCAGCATAAATTTGCCGCAAATACCCGTGCAACAAACTTTAAACAAAATTTTGTTGCTCAGACGGAGCAAACATTGTAACTTTGCGGTCGAATAAGGAAATTTTTCAGTAACTAATTACTTATTAATATCATACTATTATGGTCAATTACAAAGATCTTGGTCTCGTGAACACCCGCGAGATGTTTGCCAAGGCTATCAAGGGAGGCTACGCTATCCCAGCATTCAACTTCAACAACATGGAGCAGCTTCAGGCTATTATCCAAGCCGCTGCTGAAACTAAATCACCGGTTATTCTTCAAGTATCAAAAGGCGCTCGCAACTACGCCAACCAGACTCTTCTCCGCTACATGGCAGAAGGCGCTGTAGAATACGCAAAGGAACTCGGCTGGGAGCACCCACAGATTGTGCTTCACCTCGACCACGGCGACAGCTTCGAGCTCTGCAAATCATGCGTTGACTTCGGCTTCTCTTCAGTTATGATCGACGGTTCTCACCTCCCTTACGAGGAGAACGTTGCCTTGACTAAGAAAGTTGTTGAGTACGCTCACCAGTTTGACGTAACAGTTGAAGGCGAGCTCGGCGTATTGGCAGGCGTTGAAGACGAGGTTTCTTCTGACCACCACACATACACCGACCCTGAAGAGGTTATCGATTTCGCAACACGCACTGGCTGCGATTCTTTGGCTATCTCAATCGGTACATCACACGGAGCTTACAAGTTCACTCCGGAGCAGTGCCACATCGACCCACAGACTGGCCGCATGGTTCCTCCTCCATTGGCATTCGACGTGCTCGACGCTGTTATGGAGAAACTCCCTGGATTCCCAATCGTGCTCCACGGATCTTCTTCTGTTCCTCAAGAGGAAGTTGACACTATCAACAAATACGGCGGCGCTTTGAAGGCTGCCATCGGTATTCCTGAAGAGGAGCTCCGCAAAGCCGCTAAATCTGCTGTATGCAAAATCAACATCGACTCTGACAGCCGTCTTGCAATGACTGCCGCTGTCCGTCAAGTGTTTGCAGAGAAGCCAGCTGAGTTCGACCCACGCAAGTACCTCGGTCCGGCTCGCGACAACATGAAGAAACTCTACATCCACAAAATCAAATACGTGCTCGGCAGCGAAGGCAAGGCTGAATAATCACGGATAAACGATATTCCAACAGAAATCCCGACAGGCATTGCCCGTCGGGATTTTTTTAGTTTGCCAGGATTTGCCAGTCTGCGGAATTGTCACTATTTTTGTCAAACAATGATACAGCGGATTGTCTGCATACTGATTGTTGTGCTGCTGCAGATGGCAGCCACTTCATGCTCTGCCACAAAGCAGAGCGCCCACACCGTATGCTCGGAACCGACAATGACGCTGAGCGACGACAACGCCGACCGCCATTGCGACTCTGCCCCGTCGGCAAGCGACCTGATGACTCATCAAAAGGCAGGACTGACACGGCCCGCAACCGAGACGTTCGCCGCACAAAGCCGCACACAGGCACGCACAAACCATTGGCAATGGCAACGCTCGTTGCGTTGCGACGCGCGGATGCGCATTCTTGCAGGCAACCGCCGGCACGCCGTCAGCAGCGACGTGCTGTCACAAACCTTCGGCATCGACACCCAGTCTACGGGCTATGTCTTTGTCATACGCCACATCATCATTTAGCGGATTCCTTATTTTTTTACAAATTAAAGCTCGTCACGGTTTCTCTCAGACTCCGCGACACAATACTATTGTCAAACTAAAAAATAAAGAATCATGGAATCAAAATTTGAAATCTTATCATATCAGAACTGCAACGACCTGAAAAAAGCCATAAACCCATCATCTGTGCTCATTGGAGCCTGCACACTGCTATTAGGCCTGTATCTCGCCTTTTTTGTCAGCGTCAGCGACCCAACGTCAAACCTCAACATGCTGCGCCTCGCCGCCGGATGGGTGCTCGCCGGATTCGGTCTGGTGACACTCGTTTTCAACCCTCGCCGATGGGTGTACGACCCGACAGGCAGCCCCGTGGGCAAACGCTCGCTTGATTTCGGTATGGAGCAACTACCGGCATTGCGCCGTATGCTAAAAGACACCGGCTTCGACGATGTGGCAATCAACGACATCAGCAAAGTGCACATCGACTGCTACGCCTCTGCCGACCACCGGTTTGTTGCAATCCAAGTACTGCAATACGGCGCGCTGTCCGACCGTCCGCTCACCCCCGCAGGCTATCTCTACGAAGACCGCGCCGAATCATTCCTAAAGGCATTCACTGCCGAGGCATAACACTGCGCGCTGACATAAAGCAGCGGGACTGCATTTGCAACCCCGCTGCTTTATATTTATATGAATTATTCGTTATTTCACAACAACTTTCCGCACCGTCGCGCCCACTCGCACAATGTAGACTCCGGACGACGGAAGCGTGACGGTTGATTCCGCACCAGCATACACCGTCTGTCCCGAGGCGTTTACAACCTCCATGCGCTCTCCTCCGGCAAGGCCGACGACCGACTGCTCCCGCCCGTTTATGTCCACTCGGAGGCTGTCTGAAGGAATGTCGGCCACGGAGTCATATTCCTTTATCTGGAATTGTCGCCAGAACGGATTGGCGTAATAATATGCGCCCGACCCTTTGGGAACCATGATGAAATAGCCCGGAAAACTTGCCTTCACCGACATCTCTCTCAGCGTGTTGTCTGCATCGGAGACATGCGGCGGACGGTCGGACTCGAATTCTATGACCTTTAAATTTGTCGCCTCCGGGAAAAGACCGGTGACGTCTGTGATGTCGCTCGCGATTCTGACACGCATCAATTCTGGATGCTTGCCAAGATAGGCGTCTTTGTAGAACGGCCGGTCCACTCTGTACTCGCTGCCGACTTCTTTATGCGACGGATATCTGACAAGTTCTATGAGAGATAGCAAGTCTGCCGATTTGCGGTAGACGACATCCGACTCTACGTAATATCTGCTCCGGTCTCCAAGCACGACGGTCTGGTCAAAATAGTTGAATCCGAACCAGAAGGGCTCGTCAAAATCAACATTGCCTAAATTCAGAACGCGGAGGTCGGTGCAGTCGTCAAATGCGCCTGTCTCAAATCTGACGCAGCCTTCCGGCACCGTATACGTCTCCAACGACCGGGGGACGAACTGTAGTGTCGTCGTTGTGCCATCGCCGTAGAACAGGGCGCCGTCTTTGGTCATATATCCTTTCCTGGTCGGAGAATAGTCCGGCCCGTAAAATTTCAGATTTTTCTTATACGACAGTAATTGCGTTTTCAATCTAACGATTCCGTCGGTCTCGACGCAGTCAAATATAACGGATTCAACGGAGCTTCCTCCCCAATACGCATACTCGAGCATTGGTCCATTAAGTATTATGGTCCTCAACTTGGGACATCCAGTAAATCTCGGATAATATTTCCAATCCCCGTAAAGCTCGGATTTCCGAGAAATATTCACCCTAAATGTCTCAAGATCATAAGCTTCCTCGGCAATGTTCGCGAGGCGGCTTACGTCATGGAACCCTTCACTATTATATGTAAACGTTAAATCCTTAAGTCCATAACATTCTATAATTGGAGTTCCACGGACAGTGAACAAATTCAACTCCATTTTTTCAGGCAACTTACAACGCCAAAAGGACTGGCTTATATCATATATCTCGCCAAGGTCTGCTTCGTCAATGGTGCAATATGAAAATGCGTCATATTCTATTATTGACAATGATGATGGAAGTTTGCTGATATGAAAATCCCCGTAGAAAGCATCATGAGAAACATCTTCAACATTTGGCGGAAGTACAACCCTCCTCAAATTCTTTAAATTCCCGTCCTTCTTATAAAACGCTTTGTTACCAATTGTCTCAAGACTTAAGAATTTTGACAGGTCAACCTCCTCTAAATTGTTGCAGTATTTAAAAGTCTTGTCTCCAATGTAATTGGCTCTGCCGCGCCCTTCTATCAAAGGATACGTGAGTTTTGTAAGTTCTGTAGCATAAAAGGCACAGCCGTCACCCACCATTGTGGCATTGCCAAGGTCGAGTATTTGCAAGGAGCCTTTTTCTGAACCGTTGTAATATTCAAGAGTTTCCTCGGATGTGCCCTTTTTGCCCCGAGCCATTATCCGCAAAAAATCGCAGTCATCACCATTAATCTCTCCATACACGGTCAGGGATGTGACTTTTTCCCAATCGTATTGCTGCTTCAGTACATACGGTAAGGACCCGGCAACAGGAACAGTTATCGAGACATCCAGTGCGGATGCCCGAAATACGGCGCTGATGAAAATCACCGAAATAATTACAAATCGTTTCATATCGTCTGCTTTTTTATTGGTTTTTATGTAAAAGTTTGCGCAAGGTGAGTGGAAAGAATTGAGCTCGCTCTTTTTCATTTCCTGAACCGCAGCCTAACTTATGCAAAGTTAGCGCAAAGTGAGTGGAAAGAATTGAGCTCGCTCTTTTTCATTTCCCGAACCGCAGCCTAACTTATGCAAAGTTAGCGTTTTCAAACAAAATAGCAAGTGGAACAAGAAAATTTTTTCAGCACATTACAACATTCAATTTCGTCAAACCTATTCCTCCACCATCGGCTACGAAGACCGCGCCGAATCATTCCTAAAGGCATTCACTGCCGAGGCATAACACTGCGAACTGACATAAAGCAGCGGGAGCATCAATCGAAAGATTGGTGCTCCCGTCTTTTTTCCAAAGTCCCCATTGCCTAATAGAGCAGCAGGAACGTCACACTGACAAGAATTGCCGAGCCTACAACAATGCTCCACACCACCGCCGACGATGGTTGTTTCTGCATCAAGGGTTTCTTTTCTGTCGCATGTGCAGACTCTACAGCCTCGCTGCGGTCTGTTTCTTCTTTCAGATTCAAATGTACAATGATTTTTGAATCACTCTTCGCGTTCTCAAACATAACAAATTAAGTTAATCAGCCAAAATAACGATTGCCCATACCATAAATTTCCCAAAATGGAAGGCTATCCCAACCTTTAAATTTAGCCTCTGTTAAACAACTACACGTCGGTCGCTCCGACGCATCATTGCAAATATATATTATTATTCTGAATCATCCAACATTTTTCGCAATATTTTTTTACCAGCACTATTATCTATCCGCCACAACACAATATCCACCAGCGACTTACACGCCATGCTCCTACAGCAACTCCAACGCTATAGCGGCACATGCCTCGGCATCGGCAAGAGCGTTATGGTGTTTTGTCAAGTCGTATCCGCAATAAGCCGCCACAGTGTGCAGCTGATGGTTGGGCAGCACGCCCTTGAGCTTCCGGCGCGACGCGCGGCATGTGCAATAGAACTCATATTCAGGATAGTCCATGACATATTTCTCAAACACCGCCCTCAGACAGCTCTCGTCAAACTGACAGTTGTGAGCCACCAGAGGCAACCCCTCGATAAGAGGCTCTACCTGGCTCCACACATCGGGAAATTCCGGTGCGTCAGCCACATCCTCCAATGTCAGCCCATGCACCCGTGTGTTCCAATAAGAGAAGAAGTAGGGATGCGGATAAATAAGGCTGTAGAACTTGTCGGTAACCTTTCCGTCTCTCACCACAACCACTCCCACGCTGCACACACTGCTGTGGCATTGGTTGGCTGTCTCAAAATCTATCGCTGCAAAATTCTTCATAGTCTGTGTCTGTAACGCCGGCACATGCTTTCCCTCGAGAAAAAGCATGTGCGGTATGTCCTTTCGCAAAGTTACAAAATGGCAGCCCCATTTCACGACTCAAACGCAACATTTTTTATGCCGGAATCCGTTATTCCCGTTTTTTTTGTAATTTCGCCGTATAAAAATAGACTGCTATGCTCGAACTCAAGAATATAAACAAAAGTTTCGGCTCGCTGCAAGTGCTCGACAACGTGTCGGCAACATTCGGCAGAGGTGAGGTGGTGTCGATTGTAGGGCCGAGCGGCGCCGGAAAGACAACGCTGCTCCAGATTGCGGGAACTCTCGACAAGCCCGACTCTGGCAGCGTCGTTTACGACGGTGTCGACGTGTCGGCAATGCCGGAACGCAAACTGTCGGAATTCCGCAACAAGCGCATCGGCTTCGTGTTTCAATTCCATCAGCTGCTGCCGGAGTTCACCGCTTTGGAGAATGTGGCTATCCCGGCGCTGATCCACGGAGAGAGCCGCAGCAAGGCGCAGGCGAGGGCAAAAGACCTGCTCGAGATGCTTGGACTTGCCAGCCGCGCCGACCACAAACCGATGGAGCTGTCGGGTGGAGAGAAGCAGCGTGTGGCTGTGGCGCGCGCGCTCATCAACAACCCCGACGTGATTTTTGCCGACGAGCCGTCGGGCAGCCTCGACTCGCACAACAAGGAGGAGCTCCACCGACTTTTCTTCGACTTGCGCGACCGTTTCAACCAAACGTTTGTCATAGTGACCCACGACGAGGGACTTGCCGCAATGTGCGACCGCACATTGAAGATGCGCGACGGACGGATTATTGACCAAACGACAAACAACCAGCAATGCGACGACTGCCAATAGCCTTCATTCTGGCGATATTCCTGCCTTTGATTTGCGCCTGCGGCGACGAGCCTCGCGATTATGGCGACTTTCTGACCGACATCGTGACCTATGAAGGCTCCAGCGACGACGGCACGGCGATGTTCTCGTTTCAATCACGCGACGATTTGCCGTTGCAGCGTCTCGCCTCCAGCATCAAACTGCCGAGCGACATCGTGGCAGGGCAACGCTGTCTGTTGCGCTACACCGTAGTGGGCAACCTCGCCGACGGCACTCGCCAAGTGCGCGCCGACGGTTTTGCAATCATCCCCACTGATGGGGCTCGCAAGGCACCTCACAGCGATATGTCGACTTTCCCGGAAACCGAAATCTCGGTAACCAGCCTATGGCGCAGCGGCACGTTCATCAATCTGAACGGATGGCTGCCCTACTCCGGCAAAAACTATCAGCTGATGCTTGTCGCCGACGAGCAGACGCTCGGCAGCCCGACAATAGAGGCGCGCATTGTCTACAACACGATGGGCGCACAGACATTGTTCGACCGCCGTGTATATGCCTCTTTCGACGTTTCTGCCCTATGGAGCCGCGCCACATGCCGACGCCTGTCGATCGGCATCGCCGACCGCACATTCGTCTTTGAGAAAAACTGACCGCTCAAGCAAAAAAACGAGCACCGGCGGCGAGCTTCCAATCGATGCCCGCCGCCGGTGCTGTATAATTTATAAAAGCCTGTTGGACTACACGTTGAAACGGAAGTGCATGATGTCGCCATCCTGCACCACATATTCCTTGCCCTCGATGCCGATTTTGCCTGCCTCGCGGCATTGCGACTCGCCTCCGAGTGCCACATAGTCGTCATATTTGATAACCTCGGCACGGATAAAACCTTTCTCAAAGTCGGTATGAATCACTCCGGCACACTGCGGTGCCTTGCTGCCTTTGTGATATGTCCAGGCACGCACCTCAAGCGGTCCGGCTGTGAAGTAGGTCTCCAAGTTGAGCAGATGGAACGCCGAACGGATCAGACGCGACACGCCCGACTCCTTCAAGCCAATTTCCTCAAGAAACATCTGTCGCTCCTCATAAGTCTCAAACTCAGCAATCTCCGACTCTGTCTGCGCCGCCACGATAAGAATCTCAGCATTCTCGTCTTTCGTTGCCTCACGCACCATGTCAACATATTTGTTGCCATTGACAGCCGACTTGTCGTCGACGTTGCACACATAAAGCACCGGCTTGTTGGTGAGCAGGAAAAGGTCGTGGGCGGCATGCTGCTCGTCCTTGGTGTCGAATGTCACCGTGCGCGCCGGCTTGCCCTGGTCGAGAGCCTCCTTGAAGCGGCAAAGCACCTCATACTGTATCTTAGCCTGCTTGTCGCCACCGGTCTGCGCCTGTTTCTGCACGCGCGTGATGCGGCCCTCGATGGTCTCAAGGTCTTTCAACTGCAATTCGTAGTCGATGATTTCCTTGTCGCGCACAGGGTTTACCGAGCCATCGACATGCACCACGTTAGGGTCATCGAAACAACGCAGCACGTGGATTATGGCATCGGTCTCACGGATGTTTGCCAAGAACTTGTTGCCGAGACCCTCGCCTTTCGACGCGCCTTTAACCAGTCCGGCAATGTCGACAATCTCGACCGTGGCGGGCACGATGCGCTGCGGATTGACGATAGCGGCAAGTTTGTTCAAGCGGTCGTCGGGCACACTGATTACGCCGACGTTTGGCTCGATTGTACAAAAAGGAAAGTTTGCCGACTGCGCCTTGGCGTTCGACAAGCAGTTGAAAAGAGTGGACTTGCCAACGTTAGGCAGTCCGACAATACCACACTGTAAAGCCATATATTATATCTTGTTTATTTTCGAATCATTTTGCAAAGATTCTGCAAAGGTACGAAAAAACTGCCGTTTACCGTATCTTTTTGCGAGGGAAAGCGTCGATGAAGCTGCCTGGGGTGATGTTGTAGATGTTCACGCCACGGCTCAGGGCATAAGTCTGCAGGGTGTGGTAGGAGCGGAATGCCACATAGAAACTGTAGACAATCTGATGCAGCGGATAGTTCATATAATCCTTGCGCACACGGGCATGCTCATTGTCGGAATCCTTGTAGAAATGAGGCTGGATGGAAACAACATGGTTGTCGTCGTCAACACTGATGGTCTTCATCCACGAATGGTCGGCGCCTGCCACATAAACCGTCTTGAACCCGGCTGCGATGGCAAGCATCAGCGACGGTATCAGCACGTTGCGCGGACGGGGCATCCCAAGCCCTGCCCGGAAAAGCGCATGGTTGAGCCAACGGCACCCTTCAACGGGGGTCAGATTGTAGCGCTCCACGCTGACGTTGACGTTTGACGCCACCCGGTCAGGAACGGCAGCCTTCACCGGCACCATAAGCGTCATCCTCCAGTCGGCGGAGGCGATAGCGTCCCACAGCGCTGCCACGGCGGGATTGCCCTGCGGATTGAAGAAATGCGGATCGGCAAGCACGTAATAGTCGGGTTTCAGCTGGCGGAACAATGGTGTGTTTGCGGCAAAGTTGACTGCCAGCAGACGACGCGACGCAAGAAAGTCGGAATGGTCGGCAACTGTGTCGTTGAGCGACGGACCGTTGCCAAGCACCACCAGCTCCTCATCCTTCCCTGCCGTAACCGCAACCGACGGACGTCGCGACAACAGCGCCACTTTAGCCAAACTCGCCAGCGATTGGGCGAACGCCGACATCCCGGCTGAAATTTTCTCAATCTTACCCATATCAGGAAACGTTTAAAAAGCGTGCGTCTGACAGCTTGGAGTCAGACACACGCTTCATTTTGTTAATAAAAGAAGATGTAAGTCTTATTTTACTTTGCCAGCCAATTCAGCACCAGCTTTGAATTTGATAGCCTTGCGTGCAGGAATTGTGATTTTTTCTTTAGTCGCAGGGTTGATACCCGTTCTTTCTCCCTTTTCTACAACAGCGAAAGTGCCGAAACCGATAAGAGCCACTTTGTCGTCCTTTGCCAATGCTTCTGCGATAGCCTCCAATGTAGCGTCGAGTGCGCCCTTGGCCTGTACTTTTGTCAATTCTGCCTTTTCAGCAATTGCGTTGATTAATTCTGCCTTATTCATAATAATTTATTTATGTTTATAGTTTTTTAGACAAATGTATACTATTCGATGGAATAAAACAACAAAATAAAAGAAAATAACAAAAACAATAAAAATTTTCAAAATACGCCGTTATATAAATTGTGGGAAACCTTTAAAGATTTTTATAAGACATAAAAAGACCTTGCAGAGTAAAATCTGCAAGGTCAAAT
>ENA-USUM01000893-USUM01000893.1-human-gut-metagenome-genome-assembly--contig:-NODE-893-length-18304-cov-9.361881_pt1 | contig 18304 bp, 10 predicted proteins | sample MGYA00250063_ERZ773402 | MGnify/ENA primary metagenome ERZ773402 (study PRJEB29103, sample SAMN06112030) | human gut metagenome | biome: human gut; feature: ankylosing spondylitis patient; material...
GATTAACCAGAATCTGTTAACCCTTTACACTGCCAAGTGCAACACCCTGTACAATGTGTTTGGATAAGATCAGATATACAATGATAACCGGGAAAATGGAAAATGCGATCATCACATATACCTGCCCCATGTCAAACTTGAGCCAGTCAGCTCCACGTAACTGTGCGATCAGGATAGGAAGTGTCTTTTTCCTGTCATCATGTAAAACCAGCGCCGGTGTGAAATAATTATTCCAGCTGCTTACAAAAGTAAAGATCATCTGCACTGCGATAGCAGGTTTCATCAACGGCATTACGATAGTATTAAATGTATGAAATTCTCCTGATCCATCAATGCGCGCTGCTTCGATCAGTGACAACGGCAATGTACTTTCCATGTACTGTTTCATGTAGAAAAACGTAACCGGAGCGGCAATTGCCGGTACGATCAGAGGAATGAAGGAATCCTCTAATTTCATGCTGGAAACAAGTTTGATAAATCCAAGTGCCGTTACCTGTGTCGGGATCATCATAATCATCAGGATAAACGGATAAATATATTTTTTCAGTTTGAAATCATATGCATGGATCGCATAAGCTGTCATCGTCGAAAAATATACACTGAGTACTGCACTAAGGGAGGAAACGATCAGACTGTTGATCATACCGTTCCACACCGGAAGTGTTCCATTCCTTAAGTTTTTCCAGTTTTCCCAAAGATGGCTGCTCGGAATCAATGTAAAACCTGACTGCAACTCACCGTTTGATCTGGTCGCATTGATAAACAGCACATAAAACCAGAATAAACACAAAACAGAGACAATCGCTAATACAACATATGCAATAAATCTTCTTGCATGAATTCCTACACCTTTTTTTAAATTACGGTTCTCATTCATACTTTTCACCCCTTCCTCTTATCATTGCCGGTTATCTTAAATACTACCAGACTTAAAATACCTGTAATGATAAACAGAACAACTGACAGTGCACCAGCCATACCATAGTTCTTACTATAGAGATGTTTATTTAAGAACATGATCAGCGTCATGGTAGAACGCATCGGGTCACCGGTTCCATTGGTTAATATCTGTGGCACATCAAATAACTGTAAACCACCGATCAGAGATGTGATAACCACATATACAAGGATTGGGCGTAACAGCGGCAGTGTGATCTGCCAGAATACCTGCGAAGAAGTTGCCCCATCGACCTCTGCTGCCTCAAACAGAGAGGTATCGATACCCATCATGCCTGCCATCAGAAGGATCGTCGTATTACCAAACCACATCAGACAGTTCATCAATGCGATCAACCCTCTTGCACTTCCTACATTCGATAAAAATTTATACGGTGTATCAACCAATCCAATCTGCATCAGCATTGAGTTGATGGGTCCTCCATCAGAGAACAACGTAAAGAACAACATGGAAAATGCAGATGCCATGATCAGATTCGGCAGATATACAACTGTTTTAAAGAAACGGGTTCCTTTTAATTTAAGACGTACATCGGAGAACCAAGCGCCAAGTACCAGTGATAAAATGATCTGCGGCACGAAACACATGATCCATAATACCATAGTATTTTTTGTATAAACCCAGATATCTCCATCAGAAAAGAGTTTTTGATAGTTTGCAAGTCCGACAAACTTTGGTCCGACCTGTGTCAGTCCTGACATATAGTTTTCAAAGAAACTGTTGTAAATAGTGCTGACTAATGGGATCAGCTGAAAAATAACGTATACTACAATAAATGGAATCAAAAAGATATACCCCCATTTATTGTACCTTACTACCTTTCCACTACTTTTTTTCATGATAATCTGACCTCCTTTTTCAGAGTGTATTATTTTCATCCACAGAGCTCACAGCATCCTTCACCTTTATCCTGTGTAAACATGCTGTCAGCTCTGCGCTTGGCATTTTAACCTGAATAAACCGCACCTGCCTTCCTTATTGCATTCCGGCAGGCGCAGCTTTTCATTCATAACAACAGAATATCCGCAGAGCGTGCTTTCCATTGTTATTTTTAGATCATTCATCTTCTTAATATGTTAATTCCGGATATTTCTCTAAAACTGATTTGTAAAACAAGTCTAATGCCTCTTCTTTCGTTGCACTTCCTTCAAAATAGTTCTTCATTGCATGCTGAAATTCTTCGTTGCATCCCTGATCGTATGAAGAAAGATTACTTAAATCAAGTTTGGATACACCCTCATTATAAATACCAAGTGGATTCTGTCCGCCTAAGATTTTACTTGCGTAAGAGCTGTCTGCCATCTCAACGATTACATCCTGATTGTTTACAAAGTCATCATCTTTCTCGATGATCTCTCTCATAACATCATCATTGGTTGTCATCTGAAGCAAGATATCTTTTACAAGACTCTGGTTATCCGTTCCTGTTGCTGCACAGATCCATGTACCACCCCAGAAAAAGCCCTGTGGTCCTTCGGTTGCACCCCAGCCGCCGTTGTAACCGATACTGCCTTCGGTATCTGCTGCCATTGAGAAGTTTACTAACCATGCAGGTCCAAAGTAGCAGAATACATTTCCTTCCGGATAGAAGCCTTTCTTCCAGTCATCGCTCCACATATCATATGTTCCTGTTTCTCCCGCATCAACAAGCTCTTTGGAATCATCAACCCATTTCATAATGTTGTCATCAATATTGATCTTGCCATCAACAACCCATTTGGAAGAAACGTTGTTGGAATATACACGGTATGTATCATTTACGGAAGATGTGATGGTGTAGCCGGCATCTTTCATCTTCTTTGCTGTATCATTAAATGTATCCCAGTCTTTCACATAATTCTGAACCTCTGCCGGATCATCAGAACCTAATACTGCTTTTGCTGCATCTCTGTTATAGAATAATACGCCAGGACAGCCCTGCCATGAAAGACCTTTTAATACACCATCAGAATTGGTAACAACATCTTTGGTGTACTGATACTGTTTAGAAAGATCTTCATCGGTAATACCAAGGTCTGTCACTGCCATTGTGTAGTCGGTATCAACATATTTCAATGCATAATCAGCTTCTACCAGGAAGATATCAATTTTATCATCTGCTGCTGCATCAGACTGCTTTAATAAGGCTGCATCCAGGTTATTCTGATATGCCATATCATCACTCGGGGTAATGTTCCATTTTACTGTTACATCACCGATCGTACCTGTGGTTGCATCTACCTCTGTATATCCAGGATAATGATCTGTCAGACGACTCTTGAACTCCTCATTCCAGCAGTAGATATTCAATACTTTTCCCTCATCAGAAGTACCTGTCTCTGCGTCTGTACCTGCTGTCTCTGTTACCGGCGCAGTGTCTTCTTTTGCTGTGTCATTGGATTTCTCTGCTGTGCTGCTGTTTGCTGTATTTCCTCCACAGCCTGCCAATAAAGCTGTCCCCATTGCTGCCACAAGCATCATACTTACGATTCTTCGTTTCATTTACTTTTCCTCCCTTTTTATAAGCACCTTTGGAACACTTTATCTTTTGTGTTCCTGTCTTGTTTACAAGTGATATATTACCGGATTTCAGCTCTGCATTATATTAAATCACTTGAAAAAATATCAGATTCATGACATAATAATGCGAAAATAAAAAACAGGAGTAATGCTATGGAACTTTCAAAAGAATGGTATCACACAGAATTAGCCAACAGTGAATACGAGATGCTGCACCGTTCCCCGACTGTTGAATATTCTTTTTACAATGCTGTCAAAACCGGTGACATGGATTCTGTGATACGAAACTGTAAGGAAGATGCCTTCATCGACTTAAAGGGTACCGGTGTCCTTTCCCGTAATCCGCTTACAAATATTAAATATCATTTTGTTGTCACTACCGCTATGATCACGCGCTATTGTATTGATGGCGGATTAGAGCCGGAGCAGGCTTACCGCCTGAGTGATTTTTATATTTTAAGGATGGATTCGTGTACCACCGTCCGGCAGGTGGCAGATCTGCATCATGAAATGGTAAAAGATTTTACCGGAAAAATGATTTTACAGAAAAAAAGTTCTATACTCTCGAAACCGGTCATGCAATGTGTGGATTACATCTATACACACATCAAAGAACGCATTACCATAACCACTTTAGCTGAATATACCGGTCTGTCTGAAAGTTATCTCTCGCGCGTTTTCAAACAGAACCTCGGCATATCCATCAGCGATTATATCCGTGAAAAAAAGATTGAAAAGGCAACTCATCTGCTGCGGTATTCTGACAAACCGATCGTCGACATCGCAAACTATCTTTCTTTCTCCTCACAGAGTCATTTCATTCAGATTTTTGAAAACTATACCGGACTGACGCCCAAAAAATACCGGGATAAATATTATAAATCCATGTGGTAATGCATGTTTTCTAAAAAAAGCAGCATACAAAATCTGTATGCTGCTTCTCTCACCCTATCAGTCATTTTTACATGTTACTCTTGAAAAAACACATCAATTCTGTGACATTTTTTTTGGTCAAGTGTTTCAATCACACTCTTCCTTAACCGTACACCATATTCCGGCTCCGGTTCCAATACGACTTTCTCATCGCACACTGCCCGTCTGATCTGCTCTATTCTTAAGTCCTTCTTTTCCGGATTATGCATTATGATCTCAAATTTCTTCCTGGCAAATTCCAGCTTCAATCCAGCACTGCCTTTTTCATCAAACTGTTCCGGCAGCAGAGATGGTGCGATCACCAGATCTCCAAGATCTCCTTTTACACCAAATACCTCTGTGATCATCGTCAGCATATACCAGCTCGCCGCACCTGTCAGATATGCATAAAGTCCTCTGCCTTCATTATCAAAATACTCCGGCAGTCCCGGGTACATTTTACTGTTTTCAAAATTCATGGCTGCATCAAGCAGTGTCTGCAGTACTTTATGTCCCTCTGATACAAATCCCCTCTTATACATTGCATTTGAATACATGACCGCCATATGTGAAAATACTGCTCCGTTTTCCTTTTCGCCATAGGCAAATCCAAACATTCTTCCGAGATCAAATTTCTCCTCTTTAAAATCTGTATTCAGACGATATCCACCGGCTTTCTGATCAAACAGAAATTTGTCTGCACTCCTGCAGATTTCTTTTACCTGTTCCTCTCCCGCAGTTTTGCTCATGACTGCGAACACCTGTCCTGTCAGCATCATGCGGACTTCATCCTTTTTACTGTACTCAACCGCATTTCCATGATTGTCATAATATCCGTTAAACCAACCCATATCATCCCCGGCACTGATCCATTCTTTCTCTCTGATATGCTGCATCAGCCACTCTGCCTTCTCCACCAGATTCTTTCGTATCTGTTCTGTGGAAACCAGGATCATGCCTCCTTTTACATTATGTTCGCAGAGGCTGGTATATTCGTCCAGCAGTTTCTGCTTTCTGTCCGGACTTTCATATAATTCTGTTCCTTCCGCAAGCAGACATTTCATCTCTTCTGCCATTTCAATTTTACTGATCCCGGTTTTCTCTTCCATATGCTTCAGACAATCTGCAATGTCTTTTAAATTTCCAGCATATGCACACGTAAATGCCACACTCTCGCCTTTTTCCCATGCCATGTCAAGTGCATCATTCCAGTCCGCACCGTGCAGTCTCATCTCATTATGCTCTCCGACATCATAAAAAGCACATAGATTCTGCAGTAAAATATGTTCTAAAATTGTTCCAAAATAAATATTTCCACCTGCTGTGCGCTGTTTATTTCCATATGCATGATCCCAGTTATTATCATGTGCAGTACCTCTTTTTGTCTGCAGATCTTTGAAATAGGTTACCTTCTCCAGCAAAATATCAAGATCTCCTGTCTGATCCAGATATAATTTTGTCGTCACAAACGGCCAGAATGCATGATCCATCCATACGCGTGTAATGTTATTGCGGTCTGCAATAAATTCTCCCTGTCTGCTGCCAATGATCGTTGCATTCGTTCCATCCATCCTTACACCGCCATAATTGTCAACGATCATCTGGCGTACTACTGACGGCTCCATGATCAGCAGAGCAAGACAGTCCTGCCAGAGATCTCTCCAGCCACGTCCTCCTTTGCCATAATCATGATATGGTAAAAATGAACAGCCATAAATGCGGCGCAGAACCGGCTGAAAACAGATCCATTTTAAATAATTATCAATGTTTGTATCACCCGTTGAAAAATCAACATTTACTTTGTCCGTCCAGTGTTTTTTTACGGCTTCAAATGCCTTCTCGATCTGTTTTTTCGTACGGTAAGCAGATGTCATTTTCTCAATATTCTGTTTTTCCCCGGAAACCCCTGCAAGTACCAGATACGTGACTGTCTCCTGTGGTTTTAAGGTAACCGGTGCGAAACGCATTCCACCTGCTGCCTCTTTTCCCTGCAGTTTTGTTCCTGCCAGAACACCGTCCTTATCCATTCTTACCGCTTCGGGATTCAGGTAACTTCCCCCTTCCCCGATAAACATTTCCGTTGTCGGATAGAATTTTTCCGGCGCCTCTCCCTCTCCTGTAGATCCATATACAAAATAGACCGTCTGATTTTTCTGATGGCCCCTCTCATCAAAGGAAAGCACCGGGCACACCTCCACGCCATACGTTTTTGTTTCAATTCTGTGCAGCAGCGACGTCACATGACGATGATCCCTGATATTGTCTGCACTCCGTCCATAAAGCGGAATCACAGCAACCGGTGTAATCTTCTGTTCCTGATCCGCTGTATTGGTCAGTTCTGTCATCATTACTTCCATTGTCCCATCTATCGTAACAAAGGAAGTGGTTTCTGCTTTCATTTCATATTCTCTGGATATTCTCGTCAGTTTCTGCCACATAAAACCAGCTTCTAATATGCTTTCATCCTGATCCTTTGTAAATTTTGCCGCTTCCTGCTTCGCCGAGGAACCACAGACGGACCAGCAGCCCTTATTTTCAATACGACACCAGAAATTTCTCGTATTGCGGTTATTATGTAAATTTTCAATACTGACAGGTTCTAACAGAAAATGATTCTGATCTGTCTTGCTGTCTCCTCCGAGATTTGGCGTGATACTGGATTTTAACCCTGTTTCACCTGCCAGCGGAAGATACAGCCCGCTGTAATTTTCCGGATTATGAATACGGAAGGTTCCATTTTTATCTGTAAATTCTATCTTGTTCATAAGACTCTCCCTTCTTTACATGACATATTTTTTACGACATAATCAGTTCTATGTCTGTCTCATCAGTAAGCACAGTCTGCGGAATATAATTATCTTTCATCTCCTGTCCATTCACGAAAAGTTTTTTGCAGCCGCTCTCGGCATGTCCCGGATTTTTTACGGTAATATGCAGATGACATCCCCTGAAATCCTTATCTATCTCAAACAGTTCCCACTCCTTCGGAATCGACGGTGCAATGCGAAGTCCATAAAGGTCAGGACGCATGCCAAGGATTCCCTCCACACAGCCAACCATAACCGTTGATGCTGTCCCAGTCAGCCAGTGTACATGGGATCGTCCAAAATTCGGACTGTCTTTCCCTTCCGTAAACTGCCCATAACAGTATGGCTCTAATCTGCGGATCTCTGCCTTGTCATTCTGCGCTGCCGGAGCGTTCTCCATAAAATAAGTAAATGCCCTCTCCCCATGTCCTCTTAATGCTTCCGCTAAAATGATCCAGCCCTGCGACTGCGAAAAAATACCGGCATTTTCTTTTGTTCCGGCATTGTAAATAACTGCAAGAGCCCCGTCAAATGCATGTTCATGGTATGGAGGATCCATTAAGATTGCTCCATATTCCGTGTTTAACCTGTCATAAACCTGCTGTAATGCACAGTCTGCCTGTTTCTCATCTGCAAGTCCGCTGATCACCGCCCAGCTCTGAGGGTTTAACCACATATTTGCTTCCGGATCAGTACGTTTTCCAATCGTCTCTCCACTCTCCGTAAATCCACGGATAAATCTGTCTTCATCCCAGCAGAGTTCCTGGATCAGATTTCCTAACTTTTTCTGGTTTTCATCCAGAAATGCAATGTATTCCGTATCCTTTTTATGTTCTGCAAAAATGCGTAAAATTGTCATTGCATAATAAAACTGAAATGCAACAAACGTTGACTCACCATCTTTTCCAAGTCTTAAACAGTCATTCCAGTCTGCATAGAGTCCGGCTGGCATGCTGTGCTTTCCTAGATGGTTCATGGAAAAATCAATCGCACGTTTCAAATGTTCATAAACCGTTCCTTCATCTTTATTTGCAAATGGAATTACCTCATCCATAAATGCAGTATCGCCCGTTTCTGATACATATTTGTATACTGTCGGGAACAGCCAGAGTGCATCATCTGCCCGGTAAGCCGGATGTCCTGTTTCCTGTACATAAGAAGCATCGTCCGGTGTATCTTCATGTCCTGGATTGTGTGTAAATTTAACCAGTGGAAGTCCTCCTCCGTTATCCACCTGTGCGGAGAGCATAAAACGGATTTTATCTACTGCCATTTCCGGTGCCAGATGAATCACACCCTGAATATCCTGTACCGTATCGCGGTAACCATATCCGTTTCTTAAACCGCAATAAGTAAAAGATGCCGCTCTTGACCAGATAAATGTCATAAAGCAGTTATATGCATTCCAAGTATTGATCATAGTGTCAAATTCCTTGCTCGGTGTCTTAACCTGGAAATGGGAAAGTTTTCCATGCCAGTATGCCGTCAGTTCTTCCAGTTCTTTTTTACATACTTCCTCTGTGTTCTCATATCCTGCTACAATTTCAGCCGCCTCATCGTCTTCTTTCATTCCCACAAGAAACGCGATTTCCCTGGTTTCTCCCGGTTTCAGATGAAGTACGGTGGAAATGGCTCCGCAGCCGTTTTCATTATAATTTCCCCTGTTATTTAAAACGCCGTCTTCTACCCCTTTGGGATTTCCATATCCATGATATCTGCCAAGGAATTCTTCTTTTTCTCCACACCAGGAATCAGCTTTTGCCCCAGCAAGTCCGAAAAACCGGTTGATCACGGTCTTATGGTCAATTTCTTTTCCATTTTCAATCTTATCAAGATTTGCATGGATCATCTGGCGGATGCGGTTTTCACAGAAAACTGTCCTTGTGATAAACTGTGAATATTGGAGATTTACCTGATCCTGCTCATAATTACTGTTATTCGTAAATTCCGCATAACCGGTCACGGTCAGCTCCCTTTCCCGGTCAGAATCGTTTGTAATGCCAAGATTCCACACTTCGTATGACTGATCTAACGGAACATAGTACCGCACTTCTGAACTGATACCGTCATACACAGCTTTCATCTTTGTATATGCAGTGCCATGATGGCACTCGCTCTTATAAGTATCTAAACTTTTTCCAACCGGCTGCCATGATGCAGACCAGTAATCTCTGTTTTCATTATCCCTGATATAAATATATCTGCCCGGTTCATCAAACTGGTTAAAGACATACCTTAAAATTCTTCCGTTTGCTCCTGATTTTGCAAAACTATATCCCCCTGCATTATTGGATATAATTGCTCCATACTCCGGCGAACCAAGATAGTTGACCCATGGTGCCGGTGTATCCGGTCTTGTAATTACATACTCTTTCTTCGTCTCGTCAAAATATCCATATTTCATATATGCTTTCTCCTGTTTTGATTTTCTAAGGTTTTCTGCATTAAATATAACCTTCCTTTGAAAATCAGAATACCAGATACGACATTAAAATATCAGATTCATGACCTAACTTTGTTCAGTAAATACGATAATTCCCGGACAGTGCCAGCATGGCAAACAGATACAGGAAATTGTCATAATAACGGCGTTCCCCTGTCCGAAGCGGCGTCTCCCAGAACCTTCTGATGCACTCCTTTGCATTTTCTCCCTTCGCAGCCAGCGAAGCCTCTGCATTTACCGCTATCACCGCAACCGGGTGCAGCGCCCGCTCTCTAAGAAGCGTGCCGTCCGTCAGAAACACACCATCCCAGTGTCCGCTCTGCTTTTCGCAGTAAAAGCTCTGTAATTTTCCCGCAATCTCCTGCTGCCAGGGATCTCTCCCAAACCACAGCCAGTCCATGGCAATATTCGCAATCGTCCGGTACGCATCACTGTAATACCAGTCATGCCTGCCGAAAATCTCCTGATGTCCCTCATGCGGAGTCCCGTCATAATCCGCATACTCCGCCGACAAACCGGTGTCCGGATGACATGCCAGATGCAGATACGCTCTGCTCGCTTCTGCCGCGTCTCTCCAGAACTCCCGGTCATCTTCGTCCGCCCATCTGGCAAATAATTCATAAAAATGCGGCAGATGGTAAGACGGATCGCTGAAATTACAATTTGTAATAAACTTGATCAGATGCCTGGATGTGTCCCACATCGGTTCCCCCGGATGCCCCGGCTCTCCCTTGTGGATGCATTCCCGCAGAATTGCCCGCGCCTCATCTGCATAGTGGAATATTCCGGTTCCATTTCCCCAGCGGTTTGCCGCAAAAAACAGTGCCATGGCAAAATATTCTTCTCCGTCGGGAGCCGGACCTTCCGCATTTTTACTGCCATCTGTTGCACAGGACCACGCAAAATAATTCTTACATGGTCCATCCTCGATGTACATATATGTCCGGGTCCATTTCCACAGCCGGTCAAACTCTTCCCTGCGGTTCATCTGCACACATGCCATCATTCCGTAGGACATTCCCTCTGTGCGCACATCATGATTGCCGGTGTCCTCTATGTATGCCATGTCGGCTCCCACCTCATGATAGAAACGCTCCTCCTCATTCCCATAAAAAATTGTCTCAAATGTCTGCTCCACTCTTCTCTGAATCTCCGCTTCCAGATACCCGTACTCTGCAAACACATTGCGATACTTTCCCGTCTCAAATGCTCCCGCCATCGTTCTACTCCTTTTCTCCTCTTTCCTTTATGTGTGATACGTCTCTTTGGGTCCCAGATAACTTTCCGGGACATCCGTTCCTTCCGGGCGGATCAACAGCTTTTCCAGAACAAACCCAGGTGTGACGGAATAAATGCGCAGACGGTTGATACCACTTCTGCATGAAACCGGAATCTCCTGTCTGCGTATCTGGTCTAATACACCTTTTGCCCAGAACTCTCCCTGATCTCCGATCCGGTATCCCTCAGGTACCGCGTTATAAATCTTGATCTCACCACCGTTATTCTGCACACCGTAGCAGAGTTTCTGATCGTTCGCCACCGGATTGGAGGGCTGCATATAAAGCGTAAGTACATACCCGCCGGGCTTTGATACCCAGAAATGATACTCCAGATACGGTGCATTTTCTCCCGGCACACCATACGCTGTGACCGGAAATGCTTTCATGGCAGACCGCGTTTTTCCATAGTCCCTGATGCATTGAAACCGTACCTTTTCGTTTTTTCCTTCCCGCTTACCATCCGCTGCATATCCATCCTTCCGGTCTGCATAATGCTCTGCCTCCATCACAATATAACCTGCCGTATCCACAAAGGTACCTTCCGGTACTTCCGGCAGATTTTCACATACCGGTATCTCGATCCGGCAGCAGCCGGAAGGCGTTTTTATTTCAAGCACTCCACAAGCAGACGTACCTGTATTTCCATCCCGGTTCATTGCCCAACGCTCCCGGTTTATTACAAGTTCCAGCTTTTCATAATTGTGCTTTTTCCCGTCCAGCACGCCCTGCATCGGCCACACCGAAAGCCATTCCGGTTTTTCTGTGACCTCGTATGCAGCCTCACATTCACTCAGCCCATACAGGGTGATCCCGGCGCTCCTGCACGCAGGGTCTAAAAAATCCGGCAGTTTCATGGATTCCGTAAGCCACGGGCTTCCCTCTGCATGCTGCATCGTCTGATCCACTGTCACAACCAGTCTCGGTTTATCCGCGGGCAGTACCCGGTGAATCACAGGGTTTAAACATTCATCCTCATTCCAGTGCACAAATCCGATATGCTCCGATGCTCCCATGCCATCCCAGCGCCCGTGATCCATCTGATGATATACCGTCACCAGTTCCCGGTCACGCTTCAGACACTGTTCTACCGCATCCCCGTAATCATTCGCGCGAAGTGCTCCAAGCTTTGCCAGATATTGATTCATCCCTGCCAGAAGATGCATCCTGGTCAGATTCAGTGTTCCTGCCGCAGGGTAATAGATGAGCGCCACAAACGCCGCTTCGTATTCCGGCGCATGTTCCTTCATCCACGCATACACACGCTCCGCTTCCGTAAGTATCCGTTTAATCTCCTCCAGTGTATCCTGCGTTTCTCTTCCATGCACCGGGTGATACACCATTGCACGCATTGCCTCAGGTCTTCTCTTTTGTATCAATCTGGTATATCCCTGCAGAACGTCCGCAATCTGTTCCTGTATTTCCTCCGTAAAGCTTCCAAACTGCTGCCTCGTCCACTGTCTGGTATACTCTGCGGTCTGATTGACGGCACCACTTCCCCAACGTCCAAAATCATATGCCATATCCAGAAAATACGACAGTGGGAACTCCTGCGTTGCAATATCCCCCACATTGACAATCCAAAGTTCCCGCACCCCGAATTCATATGCCGTTGTCATCTGTTCCCAGATTTTCGGAAGGTACGAACTGTTGATCCATTCATAGGAAATGGGCCAGCCGTGATAGTCCAGATGATAGTACATCCCATATCCGCCCTTATGCGTCCTCATCTCCTTTGTCGGCAGTGTCCTGAGGTTTCCATAGTTGTCATCACACAGCAGTAAAATAACATCTTCCAGTTCTTCCGATCCCATCAGCCCCGCCGTCTGATCATTTCCATAAAAAAACGCTTCCACTTCCTTGTAGAGAGCAAGCATTCTCGGGACACGCTTTACGTCCTCATCCACACACTCCCGGATCAGCTCATTCTGCGTTTTTAGCACATCGCGCAGCAGTTCAATATTGTCTTCCAATGTTGCTTTTTCTCCGAGAATTGCCGTATCCGCCTCTCCACGCATGCCCAGGGTAATCACATTTTCAAATTTTCCTCTCCGAAGCAGTCCGTCTTTCCAGAACCGGATGATGCCTTCCCGGTTCGTCCGGAAATTCCATGCATCGCCATATACCGAATCTTTTCCTCGCAGGTACTTATACTCCTCCCCCTGTCTCAGACACGGCTCATGATGCGACATTCCCATAATGATTCCGTATTCGTCTGCCAGCTTTGCGTTTGCAAGTCCCGGGCCGTCATCCCCAAATCTGGCGCTCCACATCGCCGGCCACAGATAGTTTCCTTTCAGCCTTAGCAACAATTCAAACACATGCTCATAAACCGAAGTTCCAAATCCCCCAAAGCGCCGGTTGCACCATGTTCCAAATGCCGGCCATTCATCATTGATAAAAAAACCGCGGTATCTTACAGACGGCTCTCCCGCCACACACGCCATCGATGCACGAAGCACCACATGTTCACGGTGAGGTGGCCTGATACCACACCAGTCGACAAACGGAGATACGCCCAGAAGTTCTGACAGATGAAACAGTCCGTAGATCGTTCCACGCTTATCGCTCCCTGCAATCAGAAGAATCTGTGTTCCGTGCCATTCTGGATCATTCAGGAAAAACCAGCCATAACACTCCCGTTTTCCCCGGATCTGTTCCAGACCGATTCTCTTTTCTTCCTCCATCTGCTCCAGAAGTCTGCTTTTTCCAACCGTAGCCGGAACAATCACAGTCTCTGCCCGTTCTGCCACATCCGCAAGTTCTTCCTGTGATGTGCCGTACAGCACCCGCGGGCGTCTGTCCGTTACCAGCTCCACATCGCCGGCAACTTTATCCGCTATCTTCTTTACCCCGGAATCTGCCGCCTCTTCCATCCAAAATATAATCTCTTCCATATTTTCAATCCTTCTCCTTACCGGAAAGAGTTCTTCAGCTGCTCTGCCAGCTGATGTCTGCGGGATGTCCAGTCAGATCCATCCTGTGCCTTTATCATCGCCCGATGCTCTTCTCCCGGTATCACACGGTATTTTTGAATGATCTCCTCCGGAATCCTCGCTTCTTTCCGCTTGCTGCACTTCTGCATCACAAGAATCATTTCCGTCATTTTTCCCTCTGCGATAAGCCGGTCAGCCATGTTGGCGATTTTTCCCTGATGAATCCACACACATTCGCTCTCCCACCGAAAGCTCTCCACAATAAGAACAGGATACCTCTGTTTTGCATGCTTCTCATATCCTGCCGGTGTATACACATAACACAGGCGGTATCCGCCATTTTCTTCCTCCCGGTACCATTCCATATGAAGCATGCCATGCGGCACATTCGCCAGCTGCGGATAACAGAACTCCGGTTCCGGAATCTCAAAATAATTGCATGCAAAACTGCCCTGTCCGTTATATCCGGCATACCCTGCCGGAACTTCCGGATGAATCGTCTCCACGCCGTTGACGATAAAATGTACCTCATGATAGCCGGCAGAAAGTCCTCCTATTTTTCCTCGCCATATTCCTGGCTGCTGCTCCGTTAACGCAGCCAAAATCTCATGCTTCTCCTTAAGCCGGACATCCACACGAGCCGCACCGGGTGCCTCCAGATAGAATTCTGCCGTGCCGTCACTGCACACTTTTACGCCCGGTATGGTCTTTGGATATTTCCCTGCCGGTCTCCCCTGCGCATCCGTTTCAAACCGGATCTGCCGGTGTACCGGATCAAAAAAGAGCATCTGCTCCTCCATGCTCTGGACGGACAGCTGTTTTTCATCCAGGCGGCGCTCCATGCAGCATGCAGATGCCGTTTCTTCCACAGTCTCTGCGCCACAAAACAGAAGCGGCACAAAATCTCTCAGACTCTTTCTCCAGACATGCCATTCATGATAGCCTTCATATACTTTCTTTACGCAAAGCGTTTCTGATTCGCGCATTTTTTTACAGATATCCTCTATTCCGCGCGAAATCTCCTCTTCCCTGCTCCCGCAGGAGAAAAACACAACATCCGGTTTTTCTGCCTCATCCGTGCAGATCCTCTCTGCGTCATAAAGCGATACCCCGGAAAACATTCCAAGTGCCGAAAATTTATCCCGGTGCCTGCATACACTTCTTGCCGCCAGTGCAGACCCCAGTGAAAGACCTGCCAGTGCCCGGTAATTTCTGCCCCGTTTTACCGGAAAATGTGTTTCCACATAAGGAATCAGATCCTCCATCAGCTCTCTGTCAAAATCCCCGGGAAAGAAAACTGCCTCCTCACCCTCGATAAACGCATAATCACAGCTCATCACCACGATCATTTCCCTGCATTTATGCTCCGCGATCAGATTGTCCATGATGTAATTCAGCTTCCCCTGCCAGATCCATCCCGTCTCATTTTCACCGACACCATGCTGTAAATATAAGACCGGATACCGCCGGCTGGGATCTTTCTGGCTTCCATAAGGCGTGTATACATAACATTCTTTCAGGTGACCGTTTACACCGGATGCGTACTTTGCCAGATGCACCGTTCCATGCGGTACCTCTTTCAGATAGTAAAATTCTGCTCCGCGCTCCGGCACCTCAAATGTGTTGATTGTCTCAAAGCAGCCATAAGAAAAACCGGCTTTCGGATGAAACAGTTTCACTCCGTCCACAAACCAGTGATAATAGTGCATTCCTCGCGGGAAGTTCTCTATCTTCCTGTAAAATCCTCCGTTTCCATCCGGCAGGAGTGCAAGCGGCGCCGCATCAAAATAACCGCCCACACCCGCCACTTCCACCGTCTCAGCCGTCGGTGCATACAGATAGAATTCTACCGTCCCATCTTCCCACACCTTCACCGCCTGCCGTTCTTCCGTTATCTCCGGCGCAAACGAAAGTGCCTGCTGCACCAGCGCCTGGTTAAGTTCTGTCCCCATAAAAAAACCTCCCATTCTATAAGATCTTCTGTGAGAATATCGTATAGAATGAAAGGTTCTACCGGCAGATGCGGCGCATCACTTCCTGCTGCAGATCCTCCATCAAAATCTGTGGACTGCAGGCATTGTATGCATCCATGTATTCCTGCCAGGCTGTATCAAAATCCTCTGCCATAATAACCCGCGGAAGCCACTCGTGCTTGATCTCATTGATCTGCTCATATACCATTCCTGCTTCTGTGGTATCAGAAAGCGATGTAGCGTAAGAATACATCGGATACCAGTTTCCCGGTGCCTTATGATTCCCAATCATATCCACATAGCTTTCACAGCCATACGCCCTGAGACATTTCTGGACGTCCCCCGGCTGGCTTTTTAAAAATTCTGCCGGCTGGTATTCCAGTGAAAAAGCATTTTTCCCATCCGGAAGCATTCCCTCCCAACGTGGGAAATACGAGTAATAGCAGAAATAGTCCGATGCCAGCAGATCATCCGAAAAACGCTTTGACTGTTCCTTCGTCAGATAGAAAACCCCTTCCTCATCCACGCAATAGTCCGTTCCTTCCTGCCCCCAGAAACGCAGAATCTCCACCTCCGGCTTTAAAAGATCATTCACAAACTGCAAGGCACCGTCTATGTCTTCACACGAGACCGTAACCGACAGGCCGGAGGACGTATCGATAGATGCCGCTCTCTCGACATGCCACTGGTTCTCCACCCCCTCCTGCATCGTAATCGGAAGCGGTACATAATCGCATCCCTGCTCACTCAATTTCTGTCTGTCATATGCCGGATAAATCGCATAGTAAAACTGCCACCACTGATCCACCATTCCAAGGACCGCTCCGGTGGACAGCTTATTCAGATACTCTTCATAGCTGTTTGTGAACGCCTCCGCATCCAGTATTCCCTTACGATATTCTTCATTTAATTTTTCAAAATAAGCCCGCGCCGTCTCTGTCGTGTTGTAATCCATCACCTGAAAGGTCTGCGGATCGACCATGCAGCAGCCGTCATTAGGATATCCATCCAGAAACTGCGGCACATTCTCCAGGCAGAAATATCTCCAGTCATCGCTAAGAACCGTAAATGGGATATTCCTGGTTCCGTTCTCCATCATGAGATTGGCATTCACATAAGCCTCCAGCAGATCGAAATATTGCTCTACCGTATGAACTTCCGGATATCCTGCCCATTTTAAAACCCTCGTCTGAATCCAGAATGCTTCCCCGTCATGGATCACATCGCTGCTTTTTCCATTTGTCACCCCAAATTGTGGAATCCAGTAAATGTGTCCGTCTTCCTGGCGCAGCATATCCCACTGCTCATTCGTCATGTATTGCCGGATATTGGGATATTCCTCCCAGTACTCATCAATCGGAATCAATGCCTCTGCTTCGTATAAGTTTTTTTCCCCCTGTATGAAGTCCGGATATCTGCCGCTGGCAATGTATGAATTGAGCGCCTGCTCCTTGGTCTGACCGGACAGCCAGAGTTCTTCACACTCTGCTCCTGTCACCTCTGCAATCTTCGCTTTCATGATATTTCCATATTCAAGGCTGTTTCCCTCCGTCGGAAAAAAAGCCGTAAAATGCTTTATCTGCGCTTCTGCCATGCGGTCTGTGTGTGCCGCCATGTTCCACAGCACCAGAAGCAGTACCATTAAGGTCATTCCTTCTGCCAGTCTCTTTTTCATCTGTTTTCCCTCTTTTCCAGTCAATTATACTGTTTTTAAGGGACACCGGCAAGATGGGATTGCATACGCTCCTTCGCTTTTATATGGAATTATTCTTTTACGCCACCGAGTGTAAGACCGGTGACAAAATATTTCTGTAAAAACGGATAGATGCAGATAATCGGCAGCATCGTGAGTATCGTTGCCGCAGAGCGGACTGACGTCGGTGTAACGGTTCCCACTGCATTCTTCATGGCTTCTGCCGAAGTTCCCTGATTCGTGACGGATGACAGCAGCTTCATCAGCTCATACTGCAGCGTCGTCAGATCAGAATTCATGCGGTTGTACAGCATGGCATCAAACCAGGAATTCCATTGTCCGACTGCAACGAACAATGCCACCGTCGCAAATACCGGCTTGCAGAGCGGACAGTAAATCTTTAGAAAAATTGTCGTATATCCGGCACCGTCTAACTGTGCGGATTCTTCCAGACTGTCCGGTATACCATTCATGTAAGTGCGGATTACCAGCATATTAAACGCACTTACCATGCCCGGAATTACATACACCCAGAAACTATTGGTAAGACCGAGTCCTTTGTAAAGCAGGAATGTCGGAATCATTCCTCCATTCACATACATTGTAATGACCCAGAACAGGGAAAGGCTTCTCTTAAACAGAAATCTTTTTCTGCTGACAACAAACGCCAGAATCGCGTTTGCAGCCAGTGCCAGCACTGTTCCGATAACTGTTCGCGCAACCGTGACATATGCACCGGTAATCAGATTATCTTTCTGCAATACCGTGATATACTTTTTCCATGTAAATTTTCTCGGCCACAGATA
>ENA-USUM01000935-USUM01000935.1-human-gut-metagenome-genome-assembly--contig:-NODE-935-length-17964-cov-7.882932_pt1 | contig 17964 bp, 17 predicted proteins | sample MGYA00250063_ERZ773402 | MGnify/ENA primary metagenome ERZ773402 (study PRJEB29103, sample SAMN06112030) | human gut metagenome | biome: human gut; feature: ankylosing spondylitis patient; material...
GGCTTTTCCCTTTTTCCGCTTCCTTCGCAATTATGAACTCCGTGTAAATTCGCATATAACTCGTAAATATATTTATATAAATCTATTGACAAAATTTGTTCACGTGCTATGATAGCATCCAGAAAAGAAAAGAACCCCAAGGAGGCGCATGATGAAGAAAAATCTTTACAGTCTGACGCTGTCAGACGATGTGGTGCGCGAGGTCGACGCGCTGGCCCACCGGATGGGCACGAACCGTTCAGCGCTCGTCAACCAGATTTTGGCCGAGTACGTCTCCGTGCCGACGCCTGAACGCCGCTGGAACGATATCTTTGAGGCCATTGAAGAGCTGATGACGCCCACGCGCGAGCTGGTGCCGTTCTTCGCCCCCGGCTCGTCCACGATGTCGCTCAAATCGAGCCTATCGTATAAGTACCGCCCGACGGTCAAGTACGAGGTCGATCTGAGCAGCGGCGACGGCCAGACGATGGGCTCGCTGAACATCGTCTTCCGCACGCAGTCGGCGGCGCTGATCTCCGCAATGACGAGCTTCTTCCGGCTCTGGGTGCAAATCGAAGACATGTGCCTCGCACCGCTTCTCGGCAGCTCCATTTCCTGCGCGCTGTACGACGGGCGCTTCGTCCGTCCGCTCGCGATGCCGCGCGGAAAGGCGCTGACTGCCGATGATGTCGCCGGTGCGATCAGCGCTTATGTCCAGCTCTTCGACCGGCTGCTCAAGGGCTATCTCGACGGCTCGCTCTCCGCGAGCGATGTTGAAATGGCTTACTGCGGCGATCTGCGAAGCAGAACGCTGCTGATTTAATCACTTAATTGTAAAAAACACGAATTTGAGGTGAACTTGAATGAATGCTGAAAAATATACGCAAAAGGCTTTGGAAGCCGTCAAGACCGCGCAGAGCATGGCGCAGGAAAACGGCAACCAGTATGTGACAAGCGAGCATTTGCTCTATGCCCTGCTCGATCAGGACGGCGGACTGATTGGGTCACTGTTCGGTAAGATGGGCGTCGATTGCGACGGCTTACTCTCCGAGCTCGACACGCTGATCCGCAATCTGCCCCGCATCTCCGGCGGCAGCGGCGAGGTGTACGCCTCGCCCGAGGTCGGCAAGATCCTGAACCTTGCCGAAAAGACCGCCGAAAAGCTGCACGACGAGTATCTCTCCGTTGAGCACCTGATGCTCGCCTTCTTCTCCGAGGGCTCGCAGAGCGTGCGCCAGCTGCTCTCCGACCACGGCATCACGAGAAGCCGCTTCTCCGATGAGCTTGCGAAGGTCAAGACCTCCCCCGTGACGAGCGACAATCCCGAGGATTCCTACGACGCGCTCAAGAAGTACGGCACGGATCTCGTCGAGCGCGCCCGCACGAAGGAGCTTGATCCCGTCATCGGCCGTGACGCAGAGATCCGCAACGTCATCCGCATTCTGTCGCGTAAGACGAAGAACAACCCCGTGCTCATCGGCGAGCCGGGCGTCGGCAAGACGGCCATCGCCGAGGGCCTTGCCCAGCGTATCGTGCGCGGCGATGTGCCCGAAGGGCTCAAGGACCGCACGATCTTCTCGCTCGACATGGGCGCGCTGATCGCGGGCGCGAAATACCGCGGCGAGTTTGAAGAGCGCTTAAAGGCCGTTTTGAACGAGGTCAAGAAGTCCGACGGCAAGATCATCCTCTTCATTGATGAGCTGCACACCATCGTCGGCGCGGGCAAGACCGAGGGCAGCATGGATGCCGGCAACCTCTTAAAGCCGATGCTGGCTCGCGGCGAGCTGCACTGCATCGGCGCGACCACGCTCGACGAGTACCGCCAGTATATCGAAAAGGACGCCGCCCTCGAGCGCCGCTTCCAGCCCGTCATGGTCAACGAGCCGACGGTCGAGGACACCATTTCCATCCTGCGCGGCCTGAAGGAGCGCTATGAGATCTATCACGGCGTTCGCATCCACGACAACGCGCTTGTCGCCGCCGCGACGCTCTCCGACCGCTATATCACCGACCGTTTCCTGCCCGACAAGGCCATCGACCTCGTCGATGAGGCCTGCGCGATGATCCGCACGGAGATCGACTCGATGCCCGCAGAGCTCGACGATCTGCGCCGCAAGATCATGCAGCAGGAGATCGAAGAGATGGCCCTCAAGAAAGAGGACGACCAGCTCTCCCGCGACCGTCTCGAGGAGCTCAAGAAAGAGCTTGCCGATGAAAAGGAACAGTTCAACGCCATGAAGTCCCGCTGGGAAGCGGAAAAGAGCGGCGTGGACAGCGTGAAGCAGCTCAAGAGCCAGATCGAGCAGATGCACGGCGAGATCGAACGCGCGCAGGCGAACCTTGAGTACGAAAAGGCCGCAAAGCTCAAATACTCTGACCTCCCTGCCCTCGAAAAGCAGCTCAAGGACGCCGAGGCCGCGGCCGAAAAGCACACGGGCGACAACTCCATGGTGCACGACACCGTAACCGAAAACGAGATCGCCGATATCGTCGGCAAGTGGACGGGCATCCCCGTCAGCCGTCTGATGGAGGGTGAGCGCGAAAAGCTGCTGCGCCTCGACGAGATCATTCACAAGCGTGTCGTCGGTCAGGACGGGGCCGTGCGTCTCGTGACCGAGGCCATCCAGCGCTCGCGTGCAGGCATCGCGGACCCGAACCGCCCGATCGGCAGCTTTCTCTTCCTCGGTCCCACGGGCGTCGGCAAGACGGAGCTTGCCAAGTCCCTCGCCGACTGCCTCTTTGATGATGAGCACAACCTCGTGCGCATCGACATGACCGAGTACATGGAGAAATTCTCCGTCTCGCGTCTCATTGGTGCCCCTCCGGGATACGTCGGCTATGACGAGGGCGGCCAGCTCACTGAGGCCGTGCGCCGCAAGCCGTACAGTGTCGTGCTGTTCGACGAGGTCGAAAAGGCGCACCCGGACGTCTTCAACATCCTGCTGCAAATTCTCGACGACGGCCGCATCACCGATTCGCAGGGCCGCACGGTGGACTTTAAGAACACGATCATCATCCTGACCTCGAACCTCGGCTCTTCCGAGCTGCTCGACGGCATCCAGCCGGACGGCAGCATCTCCGAGAGCGCCCGCGCCGCCGTCATGGTCGAGCTGCGCCGCGCATTCCGTCCGGAATTCCTGAACCGTCTTGACGAGATCATCATGTTCAAGCCGCTCACGAAGGAGAACCTCAGCGGCATCATCGACATTCTGATGGAAGGTCTCAAGAAGCGTCTTGCCGACAAGACGCTGAGGCTCGAAGTCACGGATGCGGCCAAGAGCCTCATCATCGAGCGCGGCTTCGATCCGATCTACGGCGCGCGTCCGCTCAAGCGCTACCTCCAGAGCGCGGCGGAGACGCTGATCGCCAAGGAGATTTTGCGCGGCGACCTCGCCGCGGGCAGCACGCTCCTGCTCGACGCCGAAAACGGCGAGCTGAGCTGCCGCAAGAAGTAAATACGCGCGAAAAGCCGCCCACTCGGGCGGCTTTTTCCGTTTCGCTACCGATAGTAGCGGAATACTTGGTGGACTTTTGCGCCAAAAACTGCTACGATAGCGCCATCAAGGCAAAGGAGGCACGATCATGGACAACGAACTCGGCGCGCGCATCCGCGCGCTGCGCAAGGAGCACGGGCTATCGCAGGAGGCGCTGGCGCAGGCACTCGAAGTCTCGCGGCAGGCCGTGACGAAGTGGGAGGACGGCTCGTCGCTGCCGAGCACGGCGAACCTCTTCGCGCTCGCGGGCTTTTTCTCTGTTCCGCTCGCAGAGCTGACCGGCACGCCGGAGAGCACTTCTCCCGCGCCGCCCACAGCTGGTGTATCAGAAAAAGAACGCCGCATGCGCACAAAGGCTTTGACCATCGGCGCGTGTGTGCTGCTCGCTGTCAGCGTGCCGGTGCTCCTCTGGTGCGCGGTGCAGTATTTTACCGCCGGGCCGCCTATTCCCGAGGGAATGAATTACGGCACAGGTCCGGTTGCTAACTGCGAGGCGATCATCGGCTATGCCGACACCCTGACGGCGATCTATGTCGCAAACAAATTCCCAACCTGGCTGTTTTTGAGCGCGGTATCGCTCTTCGCCGTGGGGGCCGGCGTGCTGTCCGGCTTACTATTTAAGCGTTGGAAAGGAAAACCACATGACAGGTAAATGGAGGATTCTGCTGCCGCTGCTGCTCATTTTTCTACTTGTCGGCTGCGGCAAAACGGATGACAGCCTGACCATCGAGGGCCACGACTGGACATACGCAAACGCCATCGACAGCGCGGGACAGCCGCTCGACCTCTCCGTCCTCACCTGCGCCGCACAGGACGGCACGCTGACGCTCACGGATTCAGACGGCAGCACGCAAAGCGGCACCTACACCCTCACCCAGCACGCTGCGAACGACGTCCTCTATGATCTTACGCTGGATAGCGAGACCGGTACGGCGCTTGTCGGCGTCACGGAATACACCGATGCTGCGGGCGGGCAAAGCAGCGAGTATACGCTGATCTTATCGCTGCCAGAGCGGACGGTTTATTTTCGTGCCGATATGGCACAATGAATCAAGGCCGCCCGAAAGGGCGGGGTTTTCCCTGCACCGTGCAGGGGGACGATTAAGGGGGATATTCTCTTTCCTCGGAAAGAGAATATCCCCCTTTGACCCCCAAGAGAAAGGCTTTGATTGGCAATCTGGAGCTCGAACAACTTTCATGCCTCCGGAGTGAAAGTGCCTGCGTGGCGGCATTGCTAACGTTCGCCGCCATTGGTTTTACTATACGATTTGCCTTTGCTTCTATTATCCGCTGCCGCTCTGCCCATCTTATAGAAGTGCGCAGTAATCACCGTCTACCGGAGTGCTCATCAATGCGGCGAGCGCAGCAATGCCGCATTCAGCTGGCAGTCTGCCGCCAAGCAAACGTCACACACGCCTCACGATAGTAAGGCGCGGTTGCAACATGCAACGAAACGCAGGGGTTCATGGCGAAGCCATGTACACCGCACTTACATTGCGCAGCGCGTGCAGTTCTTCAAGCTGCAAACCCGCAATGTCGGGGGTCGAGGGGCCCTCCTCTCGCGTTCTCTTGGGGGTCCAAGGGGGCCATTCTCTCACGTGAGAGAATGGCCCCCTTTCCCGCATTCCCTGCGCCGCGCAGGGAATCCCATTGCTGCCTTCAGGCAGCAAGAATCTGTAAAGCGCTATTGCTTTAATAGTCTTTTAATTTCTTTCTCTGCGAGCGCAGTGCCCCCCTCGAAATCCACGCAGGGATGATATGCGGATTCCAGCGCGTCGTGCGCCTTCTTGGCATTCGACAGCGCGCCCACAGCCTCATCTAAGAGCGACGCTTCCACGTGGCGGGTAAAGCGCAGCTTCGCCTTCTGCGCGCGCGTGAGCTTCTCCTCCGCCATCGCGTCGAGACGCAGGCGGCGGTAGGGCTTCCCGTCGTATGGGTTGCGCGCGTTCGTTGTGATAAACGCCAGCCCTTTTTCCGGGATCAATACGTGATGGAGCTCCCGCGGCCGGTCTGGATTCGGGCAGGCGATGATGTCGAAATGCTTCGCCTGTGCCGCCTGCACGACGGTCTCAAGCATTTCGTTTCCCAGCCCCGCACTGTCGATGATGGCATAGATGCGCGGGCAGAGGGCTTCGACGGTGTCGAACCGGCAAATCTCGCCCCGATGCGTCACACCGCCCAAAAACGCGCGGTCGACGCGCCCGCTGCCGCCTCCCTCACCGCGCAGCTCGCGTGCGAGGATGCCGTCGGTGCGGCGGCGGAGCTTCGAAAAATCCATCTGCGCGTGCATTGCCACGCGGCGCTCGCTCTCCACCTCGCCCATCGCGCGCAGGATGCGATAGGCGCTGCGGTAGTGTGCGCGATATTCGTCGCTCAGCTCGACGATCTCCGCGCGGCGTGCCTTAGCCGCGTCCACATCGTAGAAGCGTGTCAGATCGACATAGCGTTCGCTCGCGACCGCGTAGGTCGGCTCGAGCACATGCGGGCTGGTGCCATCGACAATGGCGGCGTTACGGTCCAGAAAGATCGCGCCGTCGAGTGAATCGGGGTCGCCCGAGCAGTTGATGTACACGATGCGCTCGCCCGCGCGCTCCATCGCCGCGCCCATGCGGCGCATGAAGGTCGACTTGCCGCAGCCCGGGCCGCCTTTCAGAATCATCAGATCGTCGAGCCGACCGCCCAAAAGCTGGTCATAGAGCGAGAAAAAGCCCTCTTCGCTGTTTGCGCCGAGGAAAAAGTACACCGGTTTCATAAGATCCCTCCCAAAATTGGTGCTTTCTCCATAGCGTATGCGTGCGTGGCTGTCCCCGCTTCCCGCCCTTCCCAAATTTTGTTTGTAAGGCAGCATCGTTCCGTCATTCAGGAATGAAAAAAGCTCCGTTTGGGATTCCCAAACAGAGCCTTTTTATGTACTTTCTTACGCCGTGAAGATCTTGTCCTCCGCTCTGCGCGTGTAGTCGCGTTCGAGCATCGCGCGGTGCGAGAGGAACGCGGGATCGTCGAAATACTTCGCGCCCATCGGGCAGTTGCGCACGCAGGAGTGGCATTTGATGCACACGCCCACGACCTCGGTGACATCATCGGGATTGATCGAGCCCATCGGGCAGAGAGAGGCGCACACGCCGCAGTGGATACACTTGTCGAGGTCGGTCTTGGGCTTCGCCTTCAGAAACACCTTCGGTTCGCCATCGAGGCCCAGCGGGCGGTAATACGGCGCGTCGGCGTCACCGTCGACCGTGACGGGCGCGGGATACTCGGTCATCCGCACGATGCGGCCCACGACCGCGGAGCCGAGCTTTGCAAGCTCCGCCATATCGTCGGAATTGGGTCTGCCGTTGGCAAGCGCGTCGGTAAAGGCGTGGCGGCAGGCAAAGGCACCCGCGCCGATGGTGTGGAAGCCGTCCCCTTCGAGGCAGGCGCAGAGCTCGGCAAGGGAATTATCAAAACTGCGGTTGCCGAACGTCACGACCGGCACGGCGAGCGCGCCGTTTCCGTGAAAGCCGGACTTCACAAAGTCGAGCAGCTTATTTGGAAGCTTGCCCGCGTAGGTTGGCATACCGAATACGACAAGGTCGCCCGCGGCAAACTCATACGCTTCCTCGCGCGCGGCGGGCAGCGTGAAATCGCGCACCTCGAGCGGCACGTCGAAGCTGACGGCAAGGGCATTTGCAAGCGTGGTGGTCACCTTTCTGGTGTTGCCGGTGGCGCTGAAATAGACTGCGTAGACCTGAGTGATGTTCATGGGAATCGGCCTTCTTTCTTTATTGTTCGGGGCGCTGCCCGGCTTTACAGGGAAAAATCCTCGGACGTGTACTTGTCGTTCAGCGTGGCGGGACGGGGCGGCACACGCTTGAGCGGATCGTAGCAGAAATGGCGGCAGTGGTCGGCAGAGTCGACCACGCCGCGGCGGGAGCAGATGACCTGCCCTTCGTTGATGACAGATCCGCTCTTGCAGTAGGCGCAGTGCTTTTCAATGTCTTTGCGGAACAGATGGAACATGGTCTCCCTCCCCTTTCTTTTACAGGCTGCGGACGACGAGCTTGCCGTCCTCCATCGACGCATGGATCTGCGTGACGGGGTGCTCGTAGGAGTCGATGATCTGCGCGGCCATGACGTCTTCGAGCTCTTTCTGAATGGTGCGGCGCAGATTGCGCGCGCCGTAGGTCGCGGAGTAGGACTTCTTGACGAGGTAGTCCTCAACATCCTCGTCCCACGTAAAGTGCAGGCCCTTGTCCTCAAGGCTCTTTTGCAGCTCATCGAGCATGATGCGGGCGATGCCGGCGAAGTTCTTCTCGTCAAGGCGGTTGAAGCAGATGACCTCGTCCACACGGTTCAGGAATTCGGGGCGCAGGAACTCGCCGAGCGCCTTCATAGCGCGGTCGCGGTTCTGCTCGTTCACCGTGTGGCCGAAGCCGACAGTGCCCTCCTTGCGCTCGCTGCCCGCGTTGGACGTCATCACGATGACGGTGTTTTCAAAGTTGACCTTGCGGCCGTGGGAGTCGGTGATCTCGCCGTCGTCGAGAATTTGCAGCAGGACGTTCATCACGTCGGGATGCGCCTTTTCGATCTCGTCGAAAAGGATGACGGCGTAGGGCTTGCGGCGAATCTTTTCGGTCAGCTGGCCGGCTTCATCATAGCCGACATAGCCCGGGGGCGAGCCGACGATGCGGGAGACCGAGTGCTTTTCCATAAACTCGGACATGTCGAAACGGATCAGCGCATCGGGCGAATTGAAGAGGTCCTGCGCCAGCTGCTTGACAAGCTCGGTCTTGCCGACGCCCGTGGGGCCGACAAAGATGAAGCTCACCGGCTTATGCTTGGGCGAGATGCCCACGCGGTTGCGGCGTATCGCCGCGGCGACAGCCTCGACAGCCTCGTCCTGACCGACAATGTGCTCTTTTAAGCGCTTGTCAAGCTCGCTCAGACGGCGGAACTCGTCTTCACGGATACGCGAGGCGGGAATCTTCGTCCAGAGCTCGATCACGCGGGCGAGGTTGTCCATCGTGAGCTGCGGGTCACCCTGCGCGCAGAGCTCGTCGAGCTCGGTCTGCGCCTTGATGGTAAGGCTCTTGAGCTCAGCGAGGCGCTCGAAGTCGGGTTCTTCTGCGCCCTGCAAAAGCTCGCGCTCCTTGTCGTAATCCTCGATCTCGCGGTGCAGCTCCATGCGGCGGTTGATGTTCTTGTCGTGCAGGTTCAGATCCGAGCATGCCTCGTCGATGAGGTCGATGGCCTTGTCGGGCAGGAAACGGTCGGTAATGTAGCGCTCGGACAGCAGCACCGCCTGACGCAGAATGCCCTCGGGAATTTTGACGCCGTGGAACTGCTCGTAGTAGTGGGCGATGCCCTTCAAAATTTTGAGCGTGTCCTCCATGTTCGGCTCGTTGACCGTGACCGGCTGGAAGCGGCGCTCGAGCGCGGTGTCCTTTTCAATGTGCTTGCGATACTCGGTGAACGTCGTCGCGCCGATGACCTGAATTTCGCCTCGGGAGAGTGCAGGCTTCAAGATGTTGGCGGCGTTCATGCTGCCCTCGGCGTCGCCCGCGCCGACGATGTTGTGCACCTCGTCGATGACAAGGATGACGTTGCCCATCTTGCGGATCTCCTCGATAAGGCCCTTCATGCGGCTCTCGAACTGGCCGCGGAACTGCGTGCCCGCGACGAGCGCGGTCAGGTCAAGAAGATAGACCTCCTTGCTTCTGAGCTTGAAGGGCACGTCACCCGCGACGATGCGCTGGGCGAGGCCCTCGGCAATGGCCGTCTTGCCGACGCCCGGCTCACCGATCAGGCAGGGGTTGTTCTTCTGGCGGCGGTTCAAAATCTGGATGACGCGTTCGATCTCCTCCTCGCGGCCGATGACCGCGTCGAGCTTGCCGTCGCGTGCGCGCTGGGAGAGATTGATGCAGTAGGAGTCGAGGAATTTGTGCTTGCTCCCCTTTTCGACCTTCTTGTTGCTGCGCGGGCTCTGCGTCTGCTCGGCCTCGTTGCCATTTTGTGCGTCGTTCGCAGCGGGATTTCCGCCGAAAAAGCGGCTCAGGAACGGGAACGTGGCGGTCTTGCCGTCCTCGTCCTCGTTATCGGCGTCCGGATCGTCGGCGTCGGTCAGACCTTCGAGGTTTTCCGCGCCGCCGAAAGCGCCCATCATTTCATTGGAGATATTGTCAAGGTCCTCATCCGTGATGCCCATGCGGCGCATCATCTCGTCCACCTGCGGCAGTCCGAGATTTTTCGCGCATTTGAGGCAAAGTCCTTCGTTGACGTTCTGCCCGTTTTCCTGACGGGTGATGAACACAACGGCGATATTCTTTTTACATCTGGAACAAAGTTGCGGCTGCATAGTATTTCCTCCTTGGGGTAAAGATCAGGGTAACAGCGCGGCGACAAGCCCGCGCGGAGTATGACTCATAAAAAACGATAACAGATACGTGCCCTCGTAGTCGGCAAAGGCCTTGACGCCGAGCTTCGGTGCGACATCGCAGACGAGAAACAGCAAAAGTGCGCCCTCGATCAGGCCCAGCGCGCCGCCGCCGATGGTGTTGAGCGCGTTCAGCACTGGCAAGTCTAACACCTTGTCAATGCCTCCCGTCACTAAGCGGAGCAGCAGCGTGAGCACCAAAAAACACAGCACGAACATGAGCGTCCTCACCACGCTGCCGAGCAGCGTCCTTACGGCGGCAAGCGCTGCGTCGCGCGCGGCATTTCGAAGCGACTGACGCACCGCGCCGTCGAAATCGAAACGCAGCAGCTTTTTGAGAAGGCCTGTCACCGCGAACGGCGAATCGTCCTGCCAAACGTTTTCCGCGTCCTGCGCGGCGTCGCCGTTTTGCGTTTCACCCGAGGCGTCGCTCTCCGCCGGGGTCTCCCCCTCGATCTGCGGGACATCCCCCTGCGGTGTCTGCGATTCGGTATCAAACCACTCCTCCACGCTCTTTTCAAGGCGCGGCATCAGCATGTCGGTCACGGGCTCGGTCAAAGCGTCGGTCAGAAGCGACGCGCCGATCAGCGCGAGCACGATCGCCGCCAGCGCCATAAAGCTGCGGAACAGCCCCCGCTTGGCGCCGAACACGACGCTTAAAATGAGCACGAGCGCGAAGACTGCATCGATCATAAGACCATTATTCACGTTTCCCGCGCTCCTTTCAAGTCATAAATTGTAACATTTTTAGCGTTTTACAGAAATTACGGAATATAAAGCCAGGCGGACGACGAGCCGATCAGCACCGCCGTACCATCCTCGCGCATGATGACAGAGCGCGCGTACTCCGTGGCGTCCAGCCGCGCGTATTCCTGCAGCTGCGGCGTGTAGAGCACCAGACTGTCGCTGTACAGCACGGCGATATACTTCCCCGCCGCGGACATGGACAGAACCTCCTGACTGCTGTTGAGACTTGCCATCTCTGTACCGTCGGACGAGACAGTCACGAGCTTCATGGTGCTGCCCGAGCGGTAGCGGCTCAGCAGCAGCGCCGCGTAGTTGTCGCCGTCCATGCTCGAACCGCGCAGATACGGGTATTCGTAGCGATAGCTGCCGGAAAGCGTACCGTCCGATGAAAAGAGCGTCAAGCTCTCGTCCGTCAGGCACGAGAGCGTACCGGCCACGCTGTCGAGCGATAGCAGGAGCGAGCCCGTGAGTGTGTTGACCGAGTCCGCCTTATCGCTGCCGAGGGAATAGATGCTCACCGTGTCGGTGAATGTGCCGTCCGACTCGCCGAGCGTCACCGCCGCCATGCGCTTGCAGTCGCGCATGACGACCGCGTCGATGACATAGTGCTCCGAGGAGTTGAAGGCAAACGTCTTCTCGCCCGAAGCGTCGTACACCGTAACAGCGGACTTGTAGCCGCTCTTTTCGGCGTTGAGCGCCAGATAGTCCGAGGAATTGACGCTGACCGACAGGATATTGCCGCTGCACTCGCCGCTCATATCGCGCACAAGGCCGCTTGCAGAGTAAATAAGAAGCGTCTGCCCGCCGATATCATAGACCGCGGCGGTCTGGCCGCCGACAGCGATGGCGGGATTCGTGAGCTTCACACTCATGCTGTCCACCACGCTGCCGCTGCTGCTGTAGATCGACACGCCCGTCGTCGAAGCGACGATCAGATGGTCGCCGAGCAGCGCAAAGGTGTTGCTGCGGTCGTTGCTGAACGAGTACATCTCCACCTTGCCCTGCTCATCCTGCGTGACCTTATTGTAGGAGAAAAGGCGGCGCACACTGTCAAGGCTGCTCAGGTCCTTCCACGCCGCGGCGACGACCACGGCCAGCACGACCACAAGCGCCAGAATCACCATCAGCGCCCGCTTGAGCCCGCCGCCGGAGCGGCGCGGGGCCGCCTGCGAGCGCCTCAGCTCCTCGCGTGTTCCCTTTTCCTCTTTGAGATCATTCATTGAGCCGTTCATCCTCATACCAAAGTCTCGTCATGTACAGTCCGCCCGGCGGCACCGTGGGGCCGGCGAGCGAGCGGTCGCCGGAGGCCAGGATCTCGGGGATGTCCTCTGGCGTGAGCTTCCCCTCGGCGGCGTAGAGCACCGTGCCGGTGATCGCCCGTACCATGTTATACAGGAACCCGTCCGCGCAGACCTTGAGCTCCAAAAGATCACCCGAGCGCGACACGCGGCAGTAGTACACGGTGCGCACGGTGGTCTTCGTCTCCGTGCCGACAGAGCGGACGGCGCGGAAATCGTGCGTGCCCTCAAAGGCGCGCGCCGCGCGATCCATCACCTCTTCGTCGAGGTGCTTGGGGTAAAAGTACGCCCGATTGACATAGAACGGGTTTTTGATGCGGGAATTATAGATACGATAGGTGTATTCCTTTTTTTGACACGAGAGGATCGCGTTGAAATCCTCCGCCACCTCAAGCGCTTCGCGCACGACGATATCCTCCGGCGTGTGCGTGTTGATGGCAAACGGCAGGCGCTCGACTGGAATGCGCGACTCGGTATGGAAATTGGCGATGTAGCGCTCGGCGTGCACGCCCGCGTCCGTGCGGCCGCAGCCGACGAGCTTGACGTTCCCGCCGCAGACCTTCGAGAGGCCCTTTTCCATCGTCTCGCAGACGCTTGAGACCGTCTTCTGCACCTGCCAGCCGTGATAGGCCGTGCCGTTATACATGAGCTTGAGGGCGATGTTTCGCATAAAAGCGTCCTTTCTTCTTATCGCAGCGCGATGACCGCGGCCACGAGCACGGCATAATAGCCGAGCACCAGATAGTCGCGCGTCTGGTAGTGCAGCACATTGAGCTTCGTGCGGCCTTCGTCGCCGTGGTAGCAGCGGCATTCCATGGCCGTCGCCAGCTCGTCGGCGCGGCGGAACGCGCTGACAAACAGCGGCACAAGCAGCGGCACGAGCGCCTTGGCGCGCTGCATAAGGCTTCCGGTCTCAAAGTCGGCGCCACGCGCCTTCTGCGCGGACATGATCTTATCCGTCTCTTCGATGAGCGTCGGGATGAAGCGAAGCGCGATCGACATCATCATCGCGAGCTCATGCACAGGGACCTTGATCTTCTTGAGCGGGCCCAGCAGGCTCTCCAGACCGTCCGTCAGGCGGATGGGAGAGGTCGTATACGTGAGCAGGAACGTTCCCATGATCAAAAGCGTGATGCGCAGCATCATCGTGATGGCGGCGCGCACACCCTCGATCGTGATGCGGAAGATCCAAAAATGGCACAGCTCCGTGCCGGGGGTGTAAAAGAGGTTCAAAAGCGCCGTGAACGCGATAATGAACAGCACCGGCTTTAATCCCTTGAAAAGCGCCTTCGCGCCCACGCGCGAGATGCGCACGGCGACAATCAGCGTCAGAATGAGAACGCCGTAGGCAATGTAGCTCTTCGCCGTAAAGAGCGCCACGACGTAGAGCACCGTGACGAGGAGCTTTGTGCGCGGGTCGAGCTTATGGGCGAGCGTGTCGCCTGGGAAAAACTGGCCGAGCGTGATATCCTTCAGCATTTTTTGCCGCCCCCTCTCTTGAGCGCGACAAGCTCTTTGCTGAGCTCATCGACGGTGTAAACGGCGGGGTTGATGGCAATGCCTTTATCGCGCAGCGCCATCGCGACGCGCGTGACCTGCGGCACGTCGAGGCCCGCGGTCATCAGCTCGTCGCCGCGGGCGAAGACCTCGCGCGGCGTGCCGCTCATGAGCACGTGGCTGTCCGACAGGACAACGATGCGGTCGACGTTTTTCGCGATCTCCTCCATGCTGTGGCTCACGAGCACGACGGTCGTGCCGCGCGCGCGGTGGAATTCGCGGATGTTTGAAAGCAGCTCTTCCCTGCCCTGCGGGTCAAGGCCCGCGCTCGGCTCGTCGAGCACGAGCACCTCGGGCTCCATCGCAATAACGCCCGCGATGGCCACGCGGCGCTTCTGTCCGCCGGAAAGGGCGAACGGCGATTTTTCCAGCAGATCGTCAGTAAGCCCCGCAAAGTGCGCGGATTCACGCACGCGGCGGTCGATCTCGTCTTTGGATAAGCCCATGTTCGTCGGGCCGAACGCGATATCGCGGTAAACAGTCTCTTCAAAGAGCTGGTATTCCGGATACTGGAACACGAGGCCCACACGGAATCTCACGTCCCGAATTTTCTTCGGGTCCGACCAGATGTCCTCTCCACCGAGAAGTATCCGGCCGGAGGTCGGCTTGAGCAGGCCGTTCAAGTGCTGGATCAGCGTCGACTTGCCGCTGCCCGTGTGGCCGATGATGCCCAAAAATTCGCCGCGATAGATCGCGAGCGACATATCCTGCACCGCACTGCGGCAGAACGGCGTGCCCTCCCCGTAGGTGTGCGTCAGGTTTTCTACACGAATGATCTCTTCCAAGGTTACAGTCCTCTTAGGTAAAATTTTTCGCAATGACGTCTGCGCATTCCTCTACGGTGATGGCATCCACGGGGACGTCCATCCCCGCCTCGCGCAGGGAAAAGAGCAGCGAGACCGTGTCCGGCACGGCAAGGCCGATGTCCTCCAGCTCCTTTTTGCGGGTGAAGACCTCGCGCGGCTTGCCGTCCATGACGACAAGGCCGTCGTTCATCACGATCACGCGGTCGGCGTACTCGGCTTCGTTCATGTGGTGGGTGATGAGGACGACCGTGATGCCCTGCTCGCGGTTGAGCTTTTCGACGGCCGCGAGCACCTCGCGCCGGCCGATGGGGTCGAGCATGGCGGTCGCCTCGTCGAGCACGATGCACTCGGGTTTCATCGCCAGCACGCCCGCGATGGCGATGCGCTGCTTCTGTCCGCCGGAGAGCAGGTGCGGCGCGTGCTTGACAAACTGCGTCATGCCGACGGCCTCGAGCGCGTCGTCCACGCGCTTTCTGATCTCGGCGCTCGGCACGCCCAAATTCTCGGGAGCGAACGCGACATCCTCTTCGACGACATTCGCCACGATCTGGTTGTCCGGATTCTGGAACACCATGCCCACGCGCCTGCGAATTTCAAGCAGGAGCGATTCGTCCATCGTGTCCATGCCCTCGACATAGACCTTGCCGCCGCTTGGCAGCAGGACTGCGTTGAAGGTCTTGGCAAGCGTCGATTTTCCGCTGCCGTTGTGGCCGAGGATCACGACAAAGCTGCCGCGCTCGATGGTCACATCCACCCCGCGCAGCGCGCGGGTGTTCACCTGGTCTTCCGTGCCCGGATAGGTGAAGGCCAGGTCTTGGGTCTTGATCATTTCCATAAAAGTTGCGTTCCTTAATCGTTATCCCGAAAGAGCCTTCGGGGATTCATCGCCGCAAAGCGGCGGATTCCTTTATTCCGAGAACCAGCGGCCCGTCGCGCCGCAGGGCAGCGCGAGCCCCGTCTCCGTCACGGGCAGGCCCAGCTCGTCCCACGTGACCTTGCCGCCGTACTTTTCCGCAACGAGCAGGTGCAGCATGTAGCCGAGCACCGAGGGAGCGAGCCCCGTCGTATACGAGTTGATGATGACAAAAAGCGGCTTGTCCGATAAGACCTGCGCGCAGAGCTTCACGAACGGGAAAAGATTGTCCTCCAACTTCCAGACCTCTCCCCCGGGGCCGCGGCCGTAGCTCGGCGGGTCCATGATGATGGCGTCATACACCTTGCCGCGGCGGATCTCACGCTCGACAAATTTCGCGCAGTCGTCGATGATCCAGCGCACCGGCGCATCGGAAAGGCCGCTGACACGCGCGTTCTCGCGCGCCCAGTTGACCATGCCCTTTGCCGCATCCACGTGGCAGACCTGAGCGCCTGCCGCCGCACACGCGACCGTCGCGCCGCCGGTGTAGGCGAAGAGGTTCAGCACACGGATGGGCCGGCCCGCGTTTTTGATCTTCTCGCGCGCAAAATCCCAGTTGACGGCCTGCTCGGGGAACAGGCCCGTGTGCTTAAAATTCATGGGCTTGACCTGGAATTTGAGATCCTTGTAATTTACCGTCCAGCTCTCGGGCAGCTTCTCCTTGTCCCAATGTCCGCCGCCCGAGGACGAGCGGTAATAGCGGCCCTGCGCGTTGCGCCAGCCGCGGTTCGTGCGCGGCGTCTCCCAGATCGCCTGAGGGTCAGTCCGCACCAGAATTTGCTTTCCCCAGCGTTCGAGCTTTTCTCCGCCGCCGCAGTCCAGCAGCTCATAATCTTCCCAACCGTCCGCGATCCACATACATTTTCTCCTTTGCCGCATGGGCATACTTGTTCATAATAATCAATGTATTATACTACGCATTCGATTGAATAGTCAATGTATAAATCGTGAACGATCCTGCGCCATTCGCTTAATTTTCTTTTCCCGTGGACTTTGCCGCGCGCTTGTGGTATGCTGGCAGAAACGACACAAGGAAAGCTGGTCTTTTTTGATGGATAAACTGCTGCTGCACTCCTGCTGCGCCCCCTGCTCGGTCTACTGCGTGGACACGCTGCGCGCCGACGGGATCGAGCCCACGTCACTCTGGTTCAACCCGAACATTCACCCCTGGACGGAGTATGACGCGCGCCGCCGCACGCTGCTCGAATATGGGGAAAAAGAGCATGTAGAAGTGCATATTTTAGAGGATTACGGCCTGCGCGACTTTGTCCGCGCCGTGAGTGCGGATATCGACCACCGCTGCGCGCACTGCTACACCATCCGCCTCGGTACGGCGGCCAAATACGCCGCCGACCACGGCTACGACGCGTTCACATCGTCCCTGCTCATCTCTCCGTATCAGAACCACGAGCTCTTAAAGGCCGTGGGCGAGACGATGGGCAAGAAGTACGGCGTCGAATTCTACTACCGTGACTTCCGCCCCGGTTTTCGCGAGGGGCAGGCCAAGGCGCGCGAGATGGGCCTCTACATGCAGAAATACTGCGGCTGCATCTTCTCTGAAGAGGACCGCTATTCGACCAAGATCGAAAAGGCGAAAAAGCGCTACGCCGAAGAATAAGCAGCTTGCAAAAGGCAAGACCCGTTGGATGCTCCAACGGGTCTTTTTTCATTCTTTCGCGGCGATCAGCGCGTCGTGCACGAGCTGCAAGGCGCGCTCTGCGTCGTCGCGCAGGACGTAAAAGCTCATGAACCGCTCCCCCGCCGCAACGGCGAAGACGGTGATCTCCGCCCGTTCGAGCGCCGTGACGGCTATCTTCTCTTTCTCGATGCTCGGCAGCGCGCCGCCGACCGCCGTGATGGCCGCAAGGCGGCTCCGCCCGCTCTTTTTCTGCGTCACGCCGACGACGCTTGCGTCTTCATCCGTTTCGCAAACGATGCTGCCCGCGCCGCCTTCCCTGCACGAGCGCACGGTGATGGGCACGCCGCCCGCCTGCGCGAGCGCCACGCTGCGGTCGTGAAGCACCTGTGCGCCCTTCTGCGCGAGCAGCAGCATGTCGTCATACGAGATCACCTCGCGCCGCACAGCGTTCTTGCAGATGCGCGGGTCAGAGGAAAATATCCCGTCCACGTCTGTGTAGATGACAAGCTCAGCGGCCTTCAGCGCCGCGGCGAGCGCCACTGCACTCGTGTCCGAGCCGCCGCGTCCGAGCGTCGTGACGTCGCCCCGCTCGTCGACGCCCTGAAAGCCCGCCGCGACCACAACGTGGCCCTCGGCCAGCTCCTTCCGGATACGCGCGGTGTCGATCAGTTCGATCTCCGCGTTCCCATGTGTACCGTCCGTTTCGATGGGGATCTGCCATGCGCAGAGGGATACCGCCTCCACACCGATGGACCTCAGCGTCATCGCGCCGAGCGCGGCGCTCATCTGCTCGCCCGCGGAGAGCAGCATGTCGAGCTCGCGCGGCGAAGGCCGCTCGCTGATCTCCTTTGCCTTTTGCAGCAGGCCGTCCGTCGTGTCGCCCTGCGCGGAGAGAACGACAACCACCTCGTCGCCTTCGTCCACCCGCGATTTGACGATGCGCGCCATGCGCAGAAGATGCGCATAGTCGCGCACGGAGCTGCCGCCGAATTTCTGTACGATCAGGCTCATAAGAACCACTTCCAACAAAAAATGGATTGACAGCGCTCATCTCAGCCGCTGCCAATCCATCGTATGAACTTGTACAAGCCCGCGTGACTCAGGCCGCGAGGATATCGA
>ENA-USUM01000977-USUM01000977.1-human-gut-metagenome-genome-assembly--contig:-NODE-977-length-17577-cov-10.892514_pt1 | contig 17577 bp, 16 predicted proteins | sample MGYA00250063_ERZ773402 | MGnify/ENA primary metagenome ERZ773402 (study PRJEB29103, sample SAMN06112030) | human gut metagenome | biome: human gut; feature: ankylosing spondylitis patient; material...
GACAATAAATTTATAGTAAATATAGGCCGCCAGTTAGGCAGTGGCGGACGGGAAATCGGAGAGAAGCTGGCTGCCCGCCAGCCGGCAGGGGTACTTGCCCAGCCGCATGGTACCGCCCTTGGCGGTAACGCCCACCTGATCGGACATCAGGTCAATGACGGGATGGGCCGTCATGGCGGTGAATTCGGCGCTGTGGGCGTCGGCCCAGCCCACCACGTGGCGGGCAAACTCGATGACGGCGATCTGCATCCCCAGACAGATGCCCAGATACGGCACCTGATGCTCCCGTGCATATTGAGCCGCTAAAATCATCCCCTCGATGCCCCGATCCCCGAAGCCTCCGGGGACCAGCACGCCGCCGCACCCGGCCAGCATCTGCTCCACGTTCTCCGGTGTCAGGGTCTCGGAGTCCACCCACCGGATGGTCACCTCCGCGTCGCAGGCGGTGCCTGCGTGGAACAGGGACTCCACCACGCTGAGATACGCATCGTGCAATCCCGTGTACTTCCCCACCAGTGCAATGGTCACGTGGCGGTGTACCCCGTGGATCTTCTCCACCATGGCCCGCCACCGGGCCATGTCCGGCTCCACCACCGGAAGCCCCAGCTTGCGGCAGGCCACCCGGCACAGCCCCTCCCGCTCCAGCAGCAGCGGCACCTCATACAGGGTGGAGGCCGTGACGTTGGGGATGACGCAGTCCTCCTCCACGTTGCAGAACAGGGCGATCTTCCGCCGGATGTCCCCGGTGATGGGGCTGTCCGTGCGGCACACCAGAATGTCCGGCTGGATGCCGATGCTCAGCAGCTCCTTCACCGAGTGCTGGGTGGGCTTGCTCTTCAGCTCCCCGCTGCCGGGGATGGACACGATCAGCGGCACATGGATGTACAGCACGTTCTCCTTGCCCTTCTCCGCCGCCACCTGCCGGATGGCCTCCAGAAAGGGCTGGCTCTCGATGTCGCCCACCGTGCCGCCTATCTCGGAGATGACCACATCCGTCTGCCCGTCATCCATGGCGTAGATGCGGTTTTTGATCTCATCTGTGACGTGAGGGATGATCTGCACCGTGCCGCCCAGATAGCCCCCCTGCCGCTCCCGGTTCAATACGCTCCAGTAGATTTTCCCGGAGGAGACGGAGGAGTTGGCGTCCAGCGCCTCGTCCACGAACCGCTCATAGTGGCCCAGATCCAGATCCGTCTCCGCCCCGTCATCGGTGACGAACACCTCTCCGTGCTGATAGGGACTCATGGTGCCGGGGTCCACATTGAGGTATGGGTCAAACTTCTGGTTCCTGACCCGCAGGCCGCACTGCTTCAGCAGCCGCCCCAGAGATGCGGCGCAGATGCCCTTGCCCAGCCCGGACACCACACCGCCGGTGACAAAAATATACTTCATGGCTCCCTCTCCTTTTGACAGCGGGGCGCTTCTCCGCCCTCTGATTTTTTACCCACCGATTTTACCGCCGGAGAAAACCGCCGTCAAGCCCGCAGAATCATCAAGATTTTTCCCCTCCCGCCCCCTGTGCATGGGGCAGTCCTCTGAAATTTCCCCGTCAGAGAAGATTTCTCTTGCATCCCGGCCTTCGGCGTGATATGGTAGGTTTGAACCCGCCTTTTCCGCCGGGTCCTTTTCCGCATAAAAACAGCCCTCACGGCAGCGCCGTGAGGGCTGTTTCACCTTTTGTCATTCCTCCTGCCGCAGCAGGGCCGTCAGTGCCTGCACCCGTCGGGCCAGCCGGGCAAATTCGCCGCAGGTCAGGGCCTGCCGTCCATCGGAGAGAGCCTCCGCAGGCCGGTCATGGACCTCGATCATCAGTCCGTCCGCCCCGGCAGCTGCCGCCGCCAGCGCCAGCGGAGCCACCAGCTCCCGCCTCCCGGCGGCATGGCTGGGATCGGCCAGCACCGGCAGATGGGACTGCTCCTTCAGGGCGGCAATACCCGCCACATCCAGCGTGGCCCGGCTGTCCGTCTCGAAGGTGCGGATGCCCCGCTCGCAGAGGATCACCCGCTCATTGCCGCCGGCAAGGATGTATTCCGCCGCCTGCAATAGCTCCGTCACGGTGGCCCCGAAGCTGCGCTTCAGCAGCACCGGCTTCTCCTGCCGCCCCAGCTCCCGCAGCAGCTCGAAATTCTGCATATTCCGTGCGCCCACCTGCAGGACATCTACCTCCCGGAACAGCGGCAGCTGCCGGGGATCGGTGATCTCCGACACCACCGGCATCCCCGTCTCCCGGCCCGCACGGCACAGCAGCTCCAGCCCCTCGGCCCCCAGCCCTCCAAAGGTATAGGGGGAGGTCCGGGGCTTGAAGGCGCCGCCTCGCAGCAGCTGCGCCCCGGCGGCGGACACCTGCCGGGCGATGGAGGTCACCTGCTCCGACGACTCCACGGCACAAGGTCCGGCAATGAGGCAGAAGTCCCTCCCGATGCGGGCCTTGCCCACGGATACCACCGTGTCCTCCGGATGCCCCGTCCGGGCCGCCAGCGGATACGGCTCCGTCAGCCGCTGTACCGCCCGTACGCCGGGCAGAAGCCGCAGACTCTCCCCGTCCAGCCGAAAGGTCTCCCCCTCCAGCACCAGCACCTCCCCGCCGGGATGCGCCACCGTAACGCCGGTTCCCTCCAGCCGCTGCCGCAGCGCCTGCTGCACCGCCGCCGCCTGATTTTTCTCTGTGAGAATGAACATATGCCGCCTCCGGGATCATGATCTGAATCTTTATTATATCGGACTGCGCCCCGGATTGCAACGGGGAAACCACAGGGACTTTTCGTTGACACGGCGGCGAAATGTGATATAATAGACAGTGTGTTGCAATATGCCCCGTCAGTGTGCCTATTTTGTGTGTTGACCGGAGGAAGACATATGGAACGTAAATTCACTCTCAGCTGCTGCTCTACCGTGGACCTTCCCTATTCCTATATGCAGAGCAGAGACATTCCCGTGCTGTTTTATACCTACGTGGTGGACGGGCAGGAGTACGTGGACGACATGGGCCGTGACCCGGAAGCTCTGCCCCGGTTCTACCGTTTTCTGGAGGCGGGCAAGCTGCCCCAGACCTCCCAGATCAATGTCGGCACCTATCTGGACTTCTTCGAGGCCCAGCTGGAAAAGGGCGATCTGCTGCACATCGCCTTCACCTCCGGCCAGTCCGGCTCCGTCCACAACGCCGTGGCGGCGGCCAAGCTCCTGCAAGAGAAGTACCCTGATAAGAAACTCGTGGTCATCGACTCCCTGTGCTCCTCCTCCGGCTACGGCCTGCTGGTGGATGCGGCGGCGGACCTGCGGGACAGCGGCGCCACGCTGGAGGAGACGGCTCGGTGGGTGCTGGAAAACCGCAACAAGGTCCACCACCAGTTCTTCTCCTCCAACATGACCCAGTTCCGCCGCACCGGCCGTGTCTCCGGCGCAGCGGCCATGGTGGCCACCATCATGAACATCTGCCCCATCATGCGGCTGGATGATAAGGGCGCCATCAAGGCTTACAGCAAGGTCCGGGGCAAGAAGAAGGCAGTGGAGACCACCGTGAACGTCATGGAGCAGCACGCTCAGGGCGGCCGGGACTATGACCAGCGCTGCTTCGTCTGCCACTCCCGGTGTCCGGAGGACGCCGCCCTGCTCATCACGGCGCTGGAGGAGCGCTTCCCCCACCTGAAGGGCAAGATCCGCCTGTGCGACATCGGCACCATCATCGGCTCCCATAGCGGCCCCGGCACGGTGGCCGTGTTCTTCTTGGGCGACGAGCGCCCCACTATGGACTGACCCCTTATCCCCCTCAGCGGTACATGGCAAGCCATGTACCGCTTCTTTTTCGCCCCCACTGTCCATCCTCCCGAACGCCCCGCCGCACTTGTGCAGGATACCGAACAAAACCGCCATTTTTCGTTGCAAAAAGGGGATTGCCATGATAGGATTCGTGTGATATAATATTTCTGTTTCCAATTTGCGAGATTTGATAATATACAGAAAGGTATCTGCTAATCATGAATATTAGAATATCCGCTGACAGCACCTGTGATCTGTCCCCGGAGCTTATTGAAAAATACGACATCCGCATCACCCCCCTGTACATCGTCCGGGACGGCCAGTCTCTGGTAGACGGCAAGGACATCACCCCCGACGAAATTTACGCCCACGTCAATTCCGGCGGCGGAATGTGCAGCACGGCGGCGGTGTCGGTGTACGACTATACACAGTTCTTCCGCCGCCAGCTGGAGGAGTGCGACGCCGTGGTGCATTTCCACATCTCCGGCGATATGTCCGCCTGCTACCAGAATGCCTGTATCGCCGCTCAGGAGGTGGGGAACGTCTACCCCGTGGACTCCCGCAGCCTCTCCACCGGCATCGGCCAGCTGGTGCTGGAGGCGGTGCAGCTGACCCGTGAGGGCAAGCTCACCGCTCAGGAGATCGCCCACGAGATGGAGCGCCGCCGGGAGCTGCTGGACGTCAGCTTTCTGGTGGAGCGGCTGGACTTCCTGCATAAGGGCGGCCGCTGCTCGGGCGTTGCCCTGCTGGGGGCCAATATGCTGAACCTGCGCCCCTGCATTCAGGTGAAGGACGGCCAGATGATGGTGGGCAAGAAGTACCGCGGCCCCTATGTGAGCTGCCTGCTCCAGTACATCCGGGAGCGGCTCAAGGGCCGGGATGACATTGACACCCGCCGCATTTTTATCACCGAATCCGGCGGCTTCACCCCGGAGGAGCTGGCGCAGGTGGAGGCCGCCGTCCGCAGCTGCCAGCCCTTTGACGAGGTGCTGCACACACGGGCCGGCTGCACCGTCTCCAGTCACTGCGGCCCCCGCACGCTGGGCATCCTCTATTTCCACACCAAATAATTTTCCTATCATCAACGCCCACCGGAGAGCCGCTGCGCTCCCCGGTGGGCTTTTTCCGGAATAGCTGCCCCGAAATTTTTCGCAAGACAACTGTCACGGCGCTTGCTTTTCCTACCAGTTTAGTGGTATAATAGGCTGAATAAATGAGGAGGCATACACCATGATTTCCACCAAAGGACGTTATTCCATTCGGATCCTGCTGGATCTGGCCGAGCATCGGGGCGTGGGCTATACCCCCATCAGGGACGTAGCCGCCCGGCAGAGCATCTCCCTGAAATATGTGGAGAAGCTGATGCCCGCCCTGAAAAACGCCGGCCTGCTGGACAGCAGCCACGGCATCGGCGGCGGCTACCGGCTGAACCGTGACCCGGAGCAGTACGACCTGTGGGAGATCCTGCGGGTGACGGAGGGCGAGCTGGCCCCGGTGTCCTGCCTGCAAACGGATGCCTCCCCCTGCCAGCGGGCCGGGGAGTGCCGCACCCTCTCGGTGTGGCAGGGCTACTATGACCTGACCCGGAAATATTTCTCCGGCATCACCTTGGCGGATCTGATGGCCGTTCCGCAGGGCGACAACTACGTCATCTGACCTCCCATCCCTCCGCCCCGTCCCCTGACCCCGGTATACCGTCCAATTACCGGGCATCACCCGATCCCGGTGTTTCATATGTCCCGGTACACTCTGCCCGGATATACTGCCTGATCCCTTGTCTGCCCCTATATCCCCCGTCCGGTCAGGTATGCCGCCTAACTCCGGTACGCCGTTTGTTTCCGGCACTTCCCCGCCCGAAGCATCTCTCATAATCCCAAAAATCCCCCCGAAGCGACCATACCGCTTCGGGGGATTCGTCTCTGTTATGGGGTTTCTCTATTCCATGGGCAGTCCTTGCAAAAGGTGCCGCTTTTCATCGTCGCTCCCTGTCGCCCAGCCGCCGCTCTCCCTGCGCAGCTGACACCTCTAAACAGCCGCCTGTATCTTTGCCTCACATCGAAGCCACAGCCGATTCGGCAGCCCTCTATTCTTCCCGCTCCGCCCTTTTAGCTTTGGCGGCCCGGAGCTTTCGCAGGGTGTACACCACGCTGCATACCACCAGTACCGTGTTGATTCCCAGAAAGATCCAGAACACCGGCGAACTGAAATCCAGCGAATTTCCGGCGATGACCAGACAAACCATCCCCGGCGCAATGGCCAGCCACGACCCCGCCAGATACGTCAGGTAATCCACCCGCAGCATCCCCAGCAGCAGTCCCAGCACCTCCATGTTCAGCCCCAGCATATGGATGGCGAAGCACATGGCAAAGCCATATTCCTGCGTGGCGCTGAAATAGCGCTTGATCTTGGGATGCCGGTCCAGCACCGACTCCAGACTCTCCGTCTTGGTAAACCGCCCCATGGCGTAAGAGATGGATAAGCACACCGCCGTCCCCACGCCGTTGACGGCCAGCGCCGCCGGCAGCGGCAGCACCATGGACACCACGACCACCAGCGCATTGTATACCACCACTCCGGAAAAGCCCTTCAGCACATATAGTCCCAGCACCACCAGCACCGCCAGCACAGGCCGGTCCGCCACCAGCTGCGGCACCGTATCCAGATCCATGACCCCGGTAGCCAGCAGCACGCCGAATATCGCCGCACACAGGACCATGATCAGCACCGGCAGGTAATCCCTCAGCCGGAATTTTTTCATACAAGCCCTCCTCACGGCGTCCATCCGCTAAATTGTGGGACATAATATACCATATCATTATGAATAAAGTGTGAACTTTCGCAGCCTTTACGCTCCGTTCACACTTTTCCGCCAAGTCCCGGCCCCCCCATTCCTGCTGGACACAGCAAAGCCCCGCTTCGCCAGATGGCGAAGCGGGGCTTTTCCCATAATTTGGAAGTTTTCTTCCTTTCGGCGGCCGGTTCAGCTGCCTCCGTGCGGCGGGGCAAATTCCCCTGTCAGGGCGTGTCCATTCTGCCGGAACTATACGTCCACCGAGTCGTCCGGTTCGTGTCCGGTGGACGTCCACCGGACTGTCCGGCAGCCGTCCCACAGGTATCCCGTCCGTATCCGGCAGATATCCAGCCAGTGTCCGGCCATCGTCCGGCTGGTATCCCATCGGGATCGGTCAAGTATCCCGCCGGTGTCCGGCAGAATCATCGACCGGTATCCGGTTTTGGGATAGCACTCGGTCAGGTGTTGAGGAAGGGGTCGTCCAGACGACCCAGACGGCGGAGCATGGTTTTCTTCACCGCCTTGAAAATATTCTCATATCCGGTGCAGCGGCACAGGTGGCCCGACAGCAGCTTGCGGAGCTGGTCATCGGTATAGTATACCCCACGATCCAGGATCTCCACCGCCGTCATGATGAAGCCGGGGATGCAGAAGCCGCACTGGATGCTGGTCTCCTCCATAAAGGCCTGCTGAATGTCAGATAGCTCGCCGTTGGGACCCATGAGACCTTCCAGCGTGGTGATATGCTTGCCCTCGGCCCACACCGCCAGATACAGGCAGGAGTTATAGCACTCGCCGTCGATGAGGACGTTGCAGGCGCCGCACTCCCCCACCTCGCAGCCCTTTTTCACGGAGGTCATGGAGAAGTCGTTGCGGAGCATATCCGTCAGAGAGGCCCGGACATCCACCATCCGCTCCACCTCCTTGCCGTTGAGGAAGAAGGTCACCAGCTGATACTGATTCTTTGCCATTACAGCTCACCTCCCGCCAGCTTCACAGACTCCATGAGACACCGCTTGGCGCTCTCCACGGCAATGTGGGAGCGGAAGGCCTTGCTGGCTCGCCACGAGTCACGGGGATGGATGTCCTCCAGCACCGCTTTTCCGAAGTCCTCGATGTTCTCCAGCGTCACGGGCTTGCCGTTGATGAACTCCTCGGCGTGAGGCGCACGCATGGGGACGGGCCCCGCCACGCCGAAGGCGATCCGCACCCGGTCGAAGGTCTTTTTATCCTCGCTGAGCCGGGCGTTAACGGAGGTCCCCAGCGTGGCGATATCCATGGCGTTGCGCATGGCGTACTTGATGTAGTGGCCGAAGGTACGGTCGTAGGATGCCTTGGGGATCAGGATGGCGGTCTGAATTTCGCCCTCCTCCATCCGCAGGTCCACGGTGCCTGCCTTCAGGTAGAAGTCCTTAATGGGTACCCGGCGGACGCCGTTTTTGCCGGTGATCTCCACCATGGCCTCCCATGCGTGGAGGGTGGAGGCGGAGTCGGCGGAGGTAACGCCGTTGCAGGTGTTGCCGCCGATGGTACCGGCATTGCGGATCTGAGGGCCGCCCACCATATCCACCGCCTCGCCCAGCACGTTGATATACTGTTGGATCAGAGGATCGGCGGTGATGTGGCTGAAGGTGGTGAGACTGCCGATGCGGAGGTTCTCCTCCTCATCCAGCGTCACGCCTCGCATTTCATGGCAGCCCTGAATACTGATAAGGGCCTTTCCGGCCCGCTTGCCCTCCCGCATCTGCACCAGCACGTCGGTGCCGCCGGCGATGATCTGGGCCTCGGGATGCTCCAGCCGCAGGCGGATGGCGTCCTGTACGCTTTCCGCCTGATAGAGCGCTGACATATCATGCATAGCGGTATTTCCTCCTTAGTCCCGGATCAGGCCCTCTTCCGTGAAGCGCCGGAAGAGGACGTGGGGGGTGATGGGGTCCTGATCGATGGCCACGCCGGTGGCGTTGTAGATGGCGTTGCGGATGGCGGGCGCACCGGAGCAGGCCGGGGGCTCGCCCAAGGCCTTGGTGCCGAAGGCACTGGTAGGCTCGGCGTTCTCCACGAACTGCGCCTCCAGATGGGGGTGATCCATGATGGTGGAGAGCTTGTAGTCCAGCAGATTGTTATTCAGGGGCCGACCGGTCTTTTCGTCGAACAGCAACTGCTCCGACAGGCCGTAGCCAATGGCCATGGACATACCGCCGTGGACCTGCGCCTCTGCCAGCGCCGGGTTTACCAGCTTGCCGCAGTCGTGGACGTTGATGATCTCCTGAAGTGTCACCTTGCACATGGGAATGTCCACCTCCACCACGGCAAAGGTGCAGCCGAAGGAATAGGCGTTGTTGCGGATGGTATAAGTACTCTCGGCGGTGATGTGCTGGGAGTCGGCGGGGTCATACTGGGCGTGCATGGCCAGCTCCGACAGGCTCATGAGCACCTTGCCGTCGGTGTTGCGGACGATATTGCCGTCCACGATATCCATGTTGTACACCGCCTGACGGGTGAGCTTGGAGGCATAATCCAGAATCTTCTCCTTCAGCATCAGGCCCGTCTGGCGGATGGAGAAGCCCGCCACATACGTCTGGCGGGAGGCATAAGCACCCAAGCCCGTAGGCGTGATATCGGTATCCTGACAGGACACCACATGGACCTTACGGTAATCGCCCAGACCCACCACGTCGGAGGTCATCTGGGCATAGGCGGTATCGGCGCCCTGTCCGATCTCCGTCTCGCCGCACTGCATGGTGACGCTGCCGTCCAGATTCAGCAGCATCCGATTGGAGGACGTCTCCAGCGAGATGGGGTAGACGGCGGTGTTATACCAGAAGGTGGCCACGCCGATGCCGTGGCGGATGGGGCCGGTCTCCTTGGCGAACTCCGCCTTTTTGCGGTCGTAGTCGATGTACTTCTTACCAACCTCCAGACACTGGCGGAAGGAATCCTCATAGTTGACGTTGTGGGAGAAGCTGTCCTCGAAGCCCTTGGGCATGAGGTTCTGCATCCGGAAGACCAGCGGATCCATACCCACGGCCTTGGCGCACTCGTCCACGTTGGACTCGTCGGCAAAGGAGGCCTGAGGCATTCCGTAGCCACGCATGGCTCCGGCGGCGGGGCGGTTGGTGAACACCGTCCACGCATCGCACTCCATGTTGTCACAGGGATAGTGCTGGGAGAAGGAGCCCATGGCCTTGGCCACGATGCTGTGGCCGTGGGAGGCGTAGGAGCCCTGATTGGAGTAGAGCTCCACCTTCCGGGCGGCGAAGGTGCCGTCCTTGCGGAGCCACGAGACGATGTGGAAGCGGATGGCGTGGCGCACACGGTTGGAGACGAAGGTCTCCTCACGGGAGCAGTCCACCCGGACACAGCGGCCGTGGACTTGCGTGGAGCACCAGGCGCACAGGGGTTCATAGAGGGCGTCCTGCTTGTTGCCGAAGCCGCCGCCGATATAGGGCTTCACCACCCGGATATCGCTCCACGGGCGGCCCAGCGCCTGCCCCACCACACGGCGGATGATATGGGGGATCTGGGTAGAGGATACCACCGTGATGCGGCCGTTCTCCTCATAGGCGAAGCAGCCGTGGTTCTCGATATGGCAGTGCTGCACCGTGGGCGTCTCATACCAGCCCTCCACCTTAATGAGGCCCGGCTCCCGAATGGCGGCCTGATAGTCGCCCTTCTTCATATCGGTGTGCTTGAGGATGTTGTTGGGGTAGGCCTCGTGGAGCTGGGGAGCACCGGGCTCCATGGCCTTTTGTACATCCAGCACGAAGGGCAGCTCCTCGTATTCCACCTGCAGCGCCCGGACGCCCTGCATGGCGGCCACCTCGTTTTCTGCAATGACCACCGCCACGTCGTCGCCGTAGTAGCGGACGTGCCGGTTCAGCAGGTGGCGATCCGCCACATCCTGATGGCCGGGGTCCATGGACCAGGGGTGGCCCGCCGTGGGGAACGGGTGCTCCGGCACGTCGAAACAGGTCAGCACCTTCACCACGCCGGGGATCTGCTCCGCCGCCGAGGTGTCCACCGACTTGACGAAGCCGTGGGCGATAGTGGCGTGCTTGATGCGGACATACAGTGCATCACGGGGCATGAGATCTTCGTAGTATTTGGTGCGGCCGGTGGCCTTGTCAAAGGCGTCTACCCGCACCTCGGCTTTTCCTACTTCAGCCATGTAGTGTTCCTCCTTATGTCAGCGTCGCTGCGATAGCCGGAGTTACCGGCAAAAGTACCTATAAATTTAAGATATCATAGCATAAAATTCGTCATTTGCATAGTCCTTTTCGTAATACTAATTATAGGATAACGGTGGTTGACTGGAATGGGCATTTCCGGGTATACTGTAAGAAAATGACGGGACAAAGGAGGGAGCGGCATGGCACAGCTGCGGATCGGATGCGTGGTGATGGCGGCGGGAAATGCCCGGCGCTTCGGGGAGAACAAGCTGGCGGTGCAGGTACAGGGCAAGGCGCTGTTCCGCCGGGCGCTGGAGGCTGTGCCGGCGGAGCGGTTCGTCCGGACGGTGGTGGTGAGCCAATACCCGGAGGTGCTGGAGCTGGCCCATCGCATGGGCTTCGTGCCGGTACCCAACCGGCATCCGGACTGGGGCATCAGCCACACCATCTCGCTGGGGCTGGGGAAGCTGCCGGAGATGGATGCGGCGCTGTTTCAGGTGGCGGATCAGCCCCTGCTGCGCCGGGAGAGCGTGGGGATGCTGGTGGACTTTTACCGGGAGCACCCGGAGCACATCGCTGCGCTGGGTCACGACGGTGTCCGGGGGAATCCCTGTCTGTTCCCGGCACGGCTGTTCCCGGAGCTGCTGGCTCTGCAGGGGGATCACGGCGGCAATCAGGTGATCCGCCGCCATGAGGAGGACCTGCTCTTATGGGAGGTCCCGGCCCCGGAGCTGACGGATGTGGATACGCCTCAGGTGCTGGCGCAGCTGCGGCGGGATATGGCGGAGGAGTGAGGGGTCTACGACAAATCGATCGTCGCTTTGAAAAAGGCACGGGGCTGCGGTGCAGCCCCGTGCCTTTTCAGGTTTTGATCAGAATGCGGCCAGTGGAGACACGTTGGGGAGAATCAGTTCTCCTTCTCCTCTTCCACCAGCTCTTGGGCTTCCTCCACCAGTTCCTCGGCTTCGCCCAGAACCTCCTGCTCCCGGATCTGTGCCGGGGTCAGGACACGCTCCGTCTGCTCCTCCCGGAGCACCAGATAGTAGGCCAGTGCCAGCTGAGGCAGCACGCCCCAGACGCCCCGCACGTCCAGCCACTTCACCGCCAGCCAACTCCAGACGGCTCCGGCGTGGAAGGCCAGCAGGGTGGAGCCGTAGAACCACAGCTTTGTCAGCTGCTCCCGCTCTCCCTCGCACAGGTAGTGGGCCAGCGCCAGAGATGCCTGCTTGGTGTTGTTGCTGTTAAAGATCGTGGCGCTCTGGAAGCCTCTGGCGCCGGCAAAGGTGCTCCACTGGATGCTCATGGAGAAGAACACCGGATACAGTGCCACCAGCGGGGTCATATCCGCCGGGAAAAAGCCCATGGCGATGGCCGCAGCCGCTGTGATACACGGGGACAGCCGCCGCATATCCACATGGAACACGTGGGGGACGATGACGGAGAACATGACGCCCACCACGTAGATCACCAGACACAGCAGATGCAGCAGCACACTGCTCCCCCGGCCAAAGAGTGCGTCGCTGACCAGCTCCAGCAGGTTCATGGTCTGGGAACTGCCCAGTATCCCGCCGCGGCACAGCAGGGCGTAACCGCCGAAAAAGCCGCCTATTGCAGCAAAGGCCAGATGGCGGCAATGATCGATAGGAAGAAGCTTCTGTTCCGTCATGGTATAACTCCTATAAATAACGACAAAATAATCCTTCGTTAGTATATCAGCCTGCGGCGTTTCCGCAAGGGAAAAACTGCATAAAAATCCCGCAAAAATGCGGCGTTTCTTGTGTTGACAAAGGCGGGATCTGTGGTAAAATAGGGGAAGTGAAATGCGCTGACGAAACGAGTCCGCCATGTGCCGCCCAAAGCGAGAGGGGAAGCGGTGAAAGCCCCTTGTCCGGCCGGTGTGACAGCCACTTCCGAGCAGGCGGCGACGAGCCGCACGCCCCATCCCCGTTACCGGATGACCGAGATGGCGGCCTTGGCCGTTCAATTAGGGTGGTACCGTGAAGCAAGTCTTCGCCCCTATGTGTGGGCGGGGGCTTTTTGTTTTTTCGGCAGCCCTCCTGCGTCCCGGTGTTTCCGGTTTTCCCCCGAAGTTCTGTTTTACAGGAGGTGGCCTGTGAGCTATCAGCTGATCGACATGACCAAGGACCCACGCAGCGGGCAGTTTGCCTATTTCCGTCAAATGCTCTTTCCCTTCGCCGGGGTCACGGCGGAGGTAGACATCACGGACTTCGCCGCACGGCGGCAGGGGCGGCCCTTCTTCCTGAGCTTCCTCTATGCCGTGGTACGGGCCGCTAACGCCATTCCCCAGCTGCGCCGCCGCATCCGGGCAGATGGCAGCGTGGTGGAATACGACTGGTGTCCCCCCTCCTACACCGCCATGAAGCCCGACGGGGTGTATGTATACTGCACGGTGGAGGGAGATCTGTCCTATGAGGCGTTCGTGACGCTGGGACAGCGGCGGCAGCGAGAGGTGCTGGAGCGGGGCACCCTCACCGAGGACGGAGACGCTTTGAGCTTCTTCTTTGTGTCCAGTCTGCCGTGGCTGCACTATTCCCAGCTGGAGCATCCCGCCGTCAGCGCCGACGACTCCAACCCCCGCATCAGCTGGGGCAAGGCTGTCACCAAGCATGGACGCACTACCCTGCCGGTGTCGCTGTTTGTAAACCACGCCCTGGCAGACGGGCTGCACATCTCACAGTTCTTCGCCGGTCTGGAGCGGGAGCTTCAGACGCTGGCAGACAGCTGGCAGGCAGAGGAGTGACGGCATCCAGTCACAGAGGTCTGTCACAGGAACTGTCACAAAAGAAAATTCTGCAATTCCGATTGCAAGCAAAAGGAGTAATGTATCATGTCTCATCCCTATCACGGGCTTAATGAGCTGCGGGAGATGTTCCTGTCGTTCTTCGAGTCCAAAGGTCATCTGCGGCTGCCCAGCTTTTCTCTGGTGCCGCAGAACGACAAGTCCATCCTGCTCATCAACGCCGGCATGACCCCCATGAAGCCGTGGTTCAAGGGCGAGGAGGAGCCGCCCCGCCGCCGGGTCTGCACCTGTCAGAAGTGCATCCGCACCGGCGACATTGAGAACGTGGGCAAGACCGCCCGCCACGGCACCTACTTCGAGATGTTGGGCAACTTCTCCTTCGGTGACTACTTCAAGCATGAGGCCATCGCATGGAGCTGGGAGTTCCTGACCGAGGTGGTGGGGCTGGAGCCTGACTGGCTGTACCCCTCCATCTATCTGAACGACGACGAGGCCTTCGACATCTGGAACAAGGAGGTGGGCATCCCCGCCGAGCGCATCTTCCGCTTCGGCAAGGAGGACAACTTCTGGGAGCACGGCTCCGGCCCCTGCGGCCCCTGCTCCGAAATCTACTATGACCGTGGGCCGGAGTACGGCTGCGGCAAGCCCGGCTGCACCGTGGGCTGCGACTGTGACCGATACATCGAGATCTGGAACAACGTGTTCTCCCAGTTCGACAACGACGGCCACGGCAACTACACCGAGCTCAAGCAGAAGAACATCGATACCGGCATGGGTCTGGAGCGTCTGGCCTGCGTGTGCCAGAACGTGGACAGCCTCTTCGACGTGGACACCGTGATGAATATCACCCACAAGGTATCTGAGCTCACCGGCGCTCACTACGGCGAGACGGAGAAGCGGGACGTGTCCCTGCGGGTCATCACCGACCACATCCGCTCCGCCACCTTTATGATCTGCGACGGCATCCTGCCCTCCAACGAGGGGCGGGGCTATGTGCTGCGGCGTCTGCTGCGCCGGGCCGCCCGCCACGGGAAGCTGCTGGGTGTCAACGATCCCTTCCTGTATCAGGTGGTGGACACCGTGATTCATGAGAACGAGGGGCAGTACCCCGATCTGCGGGAGAAGCAGACCTATATCACCAAGGTCATCCGCACGGAGGAGGAGAATTTCGGCCGCACCATCGACGGTGGCATGAAGATCTTCTCCGACCTGCTGGCAGAGCACAAGCAGAAGCTGGAGAAAATTTTCTCCGGCGCCGACGCCTTCCGGCTGTATGATACCTTCGGCTTCCCCATCGACCTGACCATGGAGATGGCGGCGGACGAGGGCCTCAGCGTGGACGAGGGCGCTTTCCAGAAGCTGATGAAGGAGCAGAAGGAGCGGGCCCGTGAGGCCCGGAAGGCTCTGGGCGATCTGGGCTGGGCCGGTGTGGAATTCGGCAAGGACGTGCCGGCCACGGAGTTCGTGGGCTATGACCACAGCGAGTGCGACGCCAAGATCGTGGCCATCGTGGCCGATGAGGAGCTGCGGGACGAGGTGGCCGCCGGGGCCGAGGCCGTGGTGGTACTGGATCAGTCCCCCTTCTACGCCGAGATGGGCGGTCAAGTGGCCGACCACGGCACCATCACCGCCGACGGCGTGGTGTTCACCGTGGCGGACGTACAGAAAAACAAGGGCGGCAAGTTCATGCACTATGGTCGTCTGGCACAGGGTGTGCTCCACGTGGGAGACACCGTTCACGCCGCCATTGACATGGAGCGCCGCAAGGCTATCCAGCGTGCTCACAGCACCACCCACCTGCTGGATACGGCGCTGAAAAAGGTGCTGGGCGACCACGTCCATCAGGCGGGCTCTCTGGTGGAGCCGGACCGCCTGCGCTTCGACTTCACCCACTTTGAGGCCATCTCCCCGGAGGAGCTGCGGCAGGTGGAGGAGCTGGTGAACGACGCCATTCTGGAGGGCTATCCCGTGGTGACGGAGATACTGCCCATCGAGGAGGCCAAAAAGAAGGGCGCCGTGGCCATGTTCGGTGAGAAGTACGGCGAGACCGTCCGGGTGGTAGAGATGAGCGACTTCTCCGTGGAGTTCTGCGGCGGCACCCATGTGGACAACACCGCCAAGGCCGGTCCCTTCCGCATCAAGAGTGAGAGCAGCGTCGCCTCCGGCGTGCGCCGCATCGAGGCCACCTGCGGCAAGCTGAGCCTGAAGGCCATGGAGAGCAGTCAGGGCGTGCTGAGCCGGGCGGCCCAGTTCCTGAAAACCGCCCCCTCCGGGCTGCTGGAACGGATGGAACAGCAGGCCAACGAGATGAAGCAGCTGCGTCAGGCGCTGGAGAAGTTCAAGGCCGAGGCATCTCTGGGTGAGGCCCGGCAGTTCCTGGCCTCCGCCAAGACGGTGAAGGACCTCCATGTTCTCGCCACCACCCGCAACGGCGTGGACACCGCTGAGCTGCGGACCATGGGCGACTTCCTGCGGGATAAGGATCCCAAAGCCGTGGCGGTCATCGCCAGCATCAACGGCGAGAAGATCACCTTCTTGGCCGTGTGCGGCAAGGAGGCGGTGGCCCGCGGCATCAAGGCCGGTGATCTGGTGCGGCACGTGTCCGCCATCTGCGGCGGCAAGGGCGGCGGCAAGCCGGATTCCGCCATGGGCGGCGGCAGCGATCCCCTGAAGGTGGACGATGCGCTGGCCTCCGTGGACGATTTCGTGTCCGAGAAGCTGGGCTGAGACGAAAGGAGCATCCTATGAAAAACGATTGCCTGTTCTGCGCCATTGCCGGTGGGGAGATCCCCTCCAACAAGGTGTATGAGGACGAGCTGTGCTATGCCTTTTATGACATCGCCCCTCAGGCGCCCACCCATTTTCTGGTGATCCCCAAGGCCCACATCGCCTCCGTGGCGGAGGTGGATGGCGGCAACAGCGCCGTGGTGGCCCACATCTTCGAGGTCATCGCAAGACTGTGCCGGGAGAAGGGACTGGAAAGCTACCGGGTGGTGTCCAACATCGGGGAGCAGGCGGGGCAGAGCGTCCACCACCTGCACTTCCATGTGCTGTCCGGCCGGGATATGACCTGGCCTCCGGGCTAAGAGCACCGAGAAGCAGCGTAGAATTTCAGAAAGCCCGTCCGGCCCGCTGAATGCGGGCCGGATGGGCTTTTACATTATCATATATAGAGGACTTGGGGTCGTTAAAACAGCTCCGGATACAGGGCGGTGATCTGCTGATACCAGTCCTGATAGTCGTGCAGGTCGTCTCCCTCGATCACATATACCTCCCACGCATCAGCGGAGTCGGAGGCGGTAAGGGGTTCGTCCGTCAGGGGATACTTGCCCTTCTCCAGTTCCGTGGGGAAGTACATCCCGGCGTAGACGGAGTCCCTGTCGTAGGCGGTGAGGAACAGCAGATAGGACTCGCCCTCCTGCATGGGGAGGTAGCCGCCCTGCGTCCAGAGGACATTGTCCGCCAGATAGCACTCCTCAGTGATGACCAGCTGCTCCGGGGGCTCCCCCTTCAGCACCTGCGATACCGTGCCGGTGGTCCTCGTATAGCCGCCGGAGACATTGCCGTCACTGAAATAGGACAGGACGTTCTCCTGACGCTCCGGTGTGAACACCACAATGAGGTCGCTGACCTCCTGAAGCTGAGCAACACTCTCGGCCTGTGTGATGCGGTCCGCCGCCATCTGCTGTACTGTCTGGCGCTGGCCGCAGGCGGTGCAAGTGATCAGGAGAAGGAGAAGCAAACAAAACGTGAGACTCTTTTTCATCACTCAAGACCCCCATTTCGCAATCAAATTATTCTTGTCATGCTGATTGACCGTTGTATTTGCGTAACCACTGGAGGATTGCTGCATCACCGCACGGGCTGTACAATTATTCAAAAGTGGATGCATCAAAGCTAACGCATGTCCTGTTTCATGAATTACCGTCTTTGTTTTTTGCGTGGAATTACTCGCATCTAAGAGTGACGGGTCTAAATCTATGCGAGCCTGAACAACTTGCGCGCTGGAGGAACTAATATCAATTTCACTATATCCTCCAAGTACATTCTTTTTATACAAATGTGCTCGCCCAATCGTAGTACCCGTCAACTCAACCGAA
>ENA-USUM01000989-USUM01000989.1-human-gut-metagenome-genome-assembly--contig:-NODE-989-length-17450-cov-28.961434_pt1 | contig 17450 bp, 18 predicted proteins | sample MGYA00250063_ERZ773402 | MGnify/ENA primary metagenome ERZ773402 (study PRJEB29103, sample SAMN06112030) | human gut metagenome | biome: human gut; feature: ankylosing spondylitis patient; material...
AAGGATTCCTGCCGGAGTGACCTCCATAGCAGATGATACGTTCTGTATTTGTATTTAGAGCCTTATAACTAACCATAACCTACTATGACTAACTAACCATAAAGTCTTGATTTTCAATACTCTTTGATTTTTAACACTTTCTGAGTGCTTTTTGGCAGTTCCCGATTTTCCACATATTTTTGCAGCGTATTTCTACCGTGGAGAATTTGCGGAGCTTTTATTTTGTCATATCGTGAACGTAGTTGACAAGAGTTTACGAGTGGTTACGATGAAGGACAGATTTGAAGCTGATAGGCAAAAAGCGTTATATCGTGGACAGGGTTGACAAAGGTTGTCAATGGTTCACTTCCGTTTACTCCATCGGTGGAATACTCAAATGAATTTGAACATAGCAATATCAAAGAGTATGAGACCGACAAGAAAATGTGAATTTTGTGGCAAGACATTCGTGCCAAGGAGCGGTATGCAGAAATACTGTTCCGAGGAATGTCAGGCGGAGGCAAAACGTCTTAGGAAGAAAAGACAGCAGGACTTGATTAACGGCATTGAGCCAATCATGGATCTGCAACATCAGGAGTATCTTACCTTCTCCAAAGCTGCCATTCTGATGGGATGCACCCGACAGTATATCTACAAACTTGTGGCTAACGGCAAGTTGAAGGCATCAAGATTGAGCAGCCGAATGGCATTCGTAAGAAAGGCTGATATAGAGAAAATGTTTGAGGGTAATCCCTATAAGCGTGTCATTCCGTATGGCAAGCGTAAGCCAAGCTGCAAGCCAAAGACTACTAATAAACAAGAACCGACAAAAGGGAAAGAGGAGAATGAGGTACTTGACTATTATTCGGGTGAGGAAGTGATGTCCATTTATAAGGTCAAAAAGTCTTGGCTCTACACCTCCGCCAGACGCAACAAGATACCGATGTGCCGTATCGCTGGCAAGAACTATTACAGCAAACGGCATATTGACGTGTTTTTCGGTACTGCTGTTGACATACACAGCATCACCGAGTGGGTTACCGCTGATGATGTAGAGGAAGTCTTTAGCATGAGCAAGTCGGCACTCAGGGCATACACCTACCGCCATAAGATACCGACCAAGCGAGAATACGGACGTACCTATTATTCCAAGGAACATCTTGAAGAACTGCGCAGGACTGACCTCATGAGCGATGACAACTATTATACCACCGAACAGGTGCAGCAGTTGTATGGTCTGACAAGTGCCAATATCTGCCATATTGTGAGAGCTCACCATATCAGCAAGGTAAAAGTGGGTGTAAAAAATCTGCTTTTGAAGACGGATGTGGAGCGAGCAATGGCAGAAAGGGCTGCAAAAGGACTGTGATTTCAAATGATTTCAGCATTATCCATCAGTTACTATGAATAATTGGAGTCACGGAGATTTCATTCCGTTCCTTTGCAGCCGTGAAGAGACACTTCACCACGAATAATCATCAATAATACATATCAGTTATGAGTAATATTTGCAAGACCGTATCATTGCGTACACGCAAAATCAAGGACGGACACATGCTGTCCTATTATCTTGACTATTATCCAGGCTATCGTGACGAGAGTACGATGAAAGTCATCCGCCATGAGTCGCTTGGCATCTACATCTATGCCAAGCCGAAGAACTAGACGGAACAGAAGTACAACCTCAACCTTACGGCAAGAGCCGAGGCGATACGCTGCCGTCGCTTCGAGGCTATCGTCAACGAGCGTTACGACTTCTTCGACAAGGAGAAGATGAAGGGAGATTTTCTTGCCTACTTCAAGAGACTGGCAGACAAGAAGAACTCCAAGTGGCAACACGTCTATATGCACTTTCGTACCTTCACGCAAGGCAAGTGTACCTTCGGGGAGATAAACGTGGACTTGTGCAACAGATTTCGGGAGTATCTGCTGACAGCACCACAGGGACTGCATAAGAACAGAAAGCTACATATCAACTCGGCAGCCAACTACTGGTCTACTTTCCGTGCATCAATCCACACAGCCTATCGTGACCGCAAGATAAAGGAGAATCCAAATGGCTTCTTGGAGCGTATCGAGACAATCCCGACTGACAAGGAGCATCCTTCACAGGACGAGGTTATCCGCTTGGCATCCACTCCATGCTCTGCCCCTGCATTGAAGCGAGCCTTCCTGTTCTCCTGTCTAACGGCATTGCGAAAGAGCGACATCAAGAAACTCACTTGGGAGGAGATACAGCTATACGGCAGCGATGGTGTGATGTATGTCACCACACGAATGCAGAAGACAAAGGACATCGTGCATAACCCCATCAGTGAGGAAGCCTTGGAACTGATAGGCTATTCACCGGATAAACGAGGCAAGGTGTTCCCTGATTTCAAAGACTCCATGACACAGGCACCGCTGAAGAACTGGCTGAAAAATGCAGGGATTACCAAGCATATCTCCTATCATTGCTCACGCCACAGCTTTGCCTGTCTCCAGTTGGACGCAGGGACCAGTATTGCCGTAGTGCAGCGTTATCTCGGTCACAAGAATGTGGCAACAACAGAAGTGTATGCCAAGATTTCCGATGCCCAGAAGCGTGCTTCGGTTGGCTGCATTACGTTGAAGAAATAAAAAGACCTTCATCTGTTGAGGACTGTTGGAAAGATTATATTCCAGCAGTCCTTTTCTCATTTTGTTGGTTCTATTTGTAGTCGTGAATAGAACCAATCTGACAAATATGCCTTAAAAAACTATCGGTATTTGGGAGTCACTTCAAGTTTTCTTTTTCCTCGTCCTTACCTTTGCAACCAACAATCAGCAACAACTGACGCTAACGAGCAGCTTCAAGTATGATTCAGAGTCTGAAATCATATTAGAACGCTAATAAAGCGTAAAAGAAAGAGTGCCAGAGAACGTAAATGCGGTTTTTACATGCTTCTGCATCTAACTTTGTGGAAGTTTTTGAACGAATAACAATAAAACGAATACAATAATGATAGAAAACAAGACAACTTCAGATTGTACCATATACGCTTTTGTTGGTACGGCAATTCTCGCCATCTCTCTTGTCGTGGCGATGTATGTAGGCAATGACTTTCACCAAAGTCTGTTTGTCGAGTCAATCATCTTTGTAGGAAGTAACATCCTGCTTTGGGCGATATTCATTTCCATGGTGAATTATCCCTATGAACTGATGACCATTGGTAGCAACAGCAAGACAAAGAAAAACGTTGTAGAAGCAGAGCCAGCAACAGAACAAGAACCGCCAAAGCAAACCTTACCACAAACAGAGTCTGTAAAATACAGTCATGAGGACTATGCCAAGTGTGTAGAGGCACAAGAAAAGGAAGCACAGGAGGAAAAGGACAAGCGAACGAGAGCCATACTTGACTATGTGCATCGTACCATGTCAAGGTTTCTGTATGAGGAAGATTTGTACAAGGTAATTGAGGCTGTCAAGGAATGGAGCAACGACACCAACTATACCCCGACAGCAATAAACCGTTTCAAGGAAAATGTTGAGAATATCCCACTCAGACACTTTGTCTGGAATATCGCAGAACGTTTGGGTAAACGTGATTACACAATGGCCATGCGAATAGCCTTTGTCAAGGCTTTATTTCCAAAGCCGTTTGAAGGCTTGGACTACAGCACATTGAAGAACCTGAAAGCACCATGCTCCAATGATGTCATTCCTATTGACGATCCTGCCAATCGTGGATATGATTTCCATGATGTGACGGAGGAAACTCCCGAATAATCCCCATTGTTAGAGTTATTCCTTCGTGAATGACAAATGACTGTCACGAACCTCAGTAACGGAAGCATCATTCTGTTCCTTTGCACCAGTTATTAACAAAGTATCAGAATGAATAAGGAATTAACTTTCAACGACCTTCCAATGGTCGTTGCCCAGCTTCGGGATGAAGTGGTGGGCATGAAGCAGATGATCACCAATCTGCAATTACAGAACAAGCCACACAAGGCGAACACGCACATACCTATGAGTGTGGAGGAAGCATCGGCATATCTAAAGATGCCGATGGCAACCCTCTACATGAAACTTGGAAACGGCAGTATCCCTGCCACCAAGCCGGGCAAGCGTTATTGCCTTTATCAGGATGAACTTGACAAGTGGCTGGAGACAAACCGCAAGAATCCTGTACCTCTCACGGCAGAGGAGGAGAACGCAGCCATTCTTGCAGGAAACAAGCGCAAGCCGAAACCCTTAAACTGGTAATGTCATGGATGCGCTTGAAATTTGTAACAAGCTACGCTCGGAGGCTTCGGGCGTAGCCTCTTCTGGAATTCCGCTTGACGTATTCCCCCAGAAGATGCAGCAGATGATTCTTGATTTGGCAAGGACGGAGAACTATTCCATTGAGTTTACCGCTACTTCCCTTATATCCGCTATGGCAGCAGCCGTCGGCAACTCCTGCTATATCCGGATTAAAGGCAATTGGATTACTTCACCTATCCTATATGTCATTCTTGTTGGCAGACCAGGAGTCGGCAAGACTCCACCTTTGAACTTTGCCTACAAGCCGTTGCACGACATTGATACTGAGGAGCACCATAAGTTCAAGGCTCTAAAGAATGAGTATGCAGCCATTGTGGAGAGAAACAAGGGCAAAAAACGGACGGAATGGGAATCGTTACCTCCTGTACCAGTCCTGCATAAGAATATCATGAATGACTTCACACCAGAGATTCTGATGCGCAATCACGATGCCAACCTCAGAGGTGTGGCAGTTGTGGTGGATGAGATAATGGGACTGTTCAACACCATCAACCGATACAACAACAGTTCTTTTGTACAACAGATGCTGTCGGCTCACAATGGCTTGCCAGTAGATGTATCTCGTTGTAATCTTGATTGTCCTTTACGCATTGACTATCCTTGCATACAGATTGTAGGAACTATCCAGACTGGTATTGTGCATGAACTTTATGATATGGGATTCAAGAAGAATGGTCTTCTTGACCGTTTTCTGATCACATGCCCAAAAGGTTTGAAGATTGCTCCTTGGGTTAAGGTTCCAAAACAAGATGCTGCAATCATTGAAAGACCATTCCGTGTATGGAAAGAGATCATAGACAAGGCTGTGGCTCTTCCTTTTACGGAAGGCATCTTCAATGTTCTTGACTTTTCTGATGAAGCCATTGATATATTCTATGATTGGCAGAATGAGGACATTGAACGGCAGAATGCCATTACGGATGAAAAAATGATAGACTCACGTGCTGCAAAAGTTCCTTTGAACACTGCTCGGCTTGCCTTGATATTCCAACTGTTCCGATGGGCTTGTGATGAGTCTCACAAGGATTTTGTTGATGCGGAGTCCGTGAATGCAGCCATACGGATGAGCGATTACTTTGAGAAGTCATACAAAAGGATGGATGACCTCGTTTTAACCGAGGCTACCGACCCTGTGAAGAAACAGGTACTTGACTCGTTGGGAAACAAGTTCGTAACTGCTGAAGCAGTAAAGGCTGGAGCGGATTTCGGTTTTGCAAGACGTACTGTCATGTATATGCTCAAAGACTTCTGTCAGAGAAACTTTATCATCAAAGACAAGCAAGGCAATTATGAGAAAGTTCAGAAGTAGAACCACCACCTTGCACCGTTTGCACTTTGCACTTCTTGCACTCTTGCACAAAAGATGCTGCATTTTGTGCCAAACAAGTGCAGAAAGTGCAAGGTGCAACAAGTGCAGAGCCTTATGAGTGAGTATAGATTCCATCTACAGAAATACAAGCTGGGAAACCGATATGCTTGCCCTCAATGTGGGCGTAAGCGTTGCTTTGCAAGATATATTGACGAGGAAGGACAGATTGTATTCCCTGACAATGTGGGGCGTTGTGACCATGAACAGAGTTGTGGCTACCATTATTCTCCGTCTGATTATTTCAAGGACAATCCCGATGCTAACTGCAATGATGATTGGAGATATAAAACACCAATCAAAGAGTGCAGGAAAGAGAAACCTCTTCCAACTTTCATTGAGAATAAGTTGATGGAGCAAACACTGCATGGCTATTATATCAATCCTTTGTACCGATACATTTCAACGGTCTTTGGCAAGGAGGAGACAGAACGGCTGTTTGCCTTGTACAAGGTCGGCACTTCAAAGAAATGGGGCGGTTCAACTATCTTTTGGCAGATAGATGTCAATGGGAATGTGCGCACTGGCAAGATAATGAAGTATGATGACAAGACAGGACACCGCATCAAGGAACCCCACAGCCTGGTGACTTGGGTACACTCGGAACTGAAACTGCCAGACTTTACACTTCGGCAGTGCCTCTTTGGCGAACATCTGTTGACAGATAAAACCACGACCAAGACTATAGCCATTGTGGAGAGCGAAAAGACAGCCATCATTGCCACACACTTCATATCTGATTTCGTATGGTTGGCTACTGGAGGCATGAACGGATGTTTCAATAAAGATGCAGTCGAAGTTCTAAGCGGCCGGGAGGTTGTTTTGGTTCCAGACCTTGGGGCAACGGATAAGTGGAAAAGCAAACTTCCGTTGCTGCAATCAATATGCAAGCAAATTCTTGTCAGCAACATCTTGGAAGACAATGCTACGGAAGAACAGAAAGCCAATGGTCTTGATATTGCCGACTTCCTACTGATGACGGAAACACCGCAGATGGCACTACAAAGACTGATAAAGAAGCATCCGCCACTTCAACATCTGATAGACAGTCTTGGGTTGGTGTTGGTGGAAGAGCCATAACACTACTGGCAGCAGTTATAACGAGTTCGCTTGCGAACATATCCCTTGGGTAGAGACTAATACACCGAGCAAGCTCAGTAATTAGGGCAAACAGCCATTATATGTGTACAGCAAGCTGAATTTCATATGTACAATCAATTAAAACAAGCAATTTTATGAGCGATAACAAGAAACAGATGATGGACATTCAAAAGGTCAAGTCTTTCAGCGTTGCTGTCAGCGATGAGCATCAGCGCAATTGGGGTGATGACCTTTTTTCAAGGAAGGAGAATGATCCGAAGTACAACTATGACCGTAGTCGTACCCGACTCAACTTTCAGGTGTCGAAAGGTGGAGAACTTGGACCAATAGACAAGAACAAGTCTATAACAGACAAAATCGAGCAAGCCATCAAGAACAGAGTGACAGGCAGAGTGAATGCCACATCAAATCGTGCCGTGAGCATTGTCTTTGGGGGCAATCGAGAACAAATGCGTAAACTCGCATTTGGAGACCAGGCTATCAGTGAAAATGGTAACAATTGGGATGTTGACAGTTGCAGTGGCATAGACAGATGGGCAACGGACATATATGACTTTTGTTGTCGGGAGTTTGGTGAAGAAAATGTCGTTTCGTTCATTGTTCATTTAGACGAACTCAATCCTCATGCACATGCAGTCATTGTCCCCATTACAAAGGACGGCAGACTGAGCGCAAAAGATCTGTTTGGTGGAAACGACATGAATCAGGCAAGATTGAGAATGCGAGAACTCCACAGCCGACTTGCAGAGGTTAATGAAAAGTATGGACTGGAACGTGGCGATGACATCACCATAACTGGAGCCAAGCACAAGTCAACAGAAACTTACCGCAGAGAGCTGGCTGATGAATGCCGCACTTTGTCAAATGAAGTAGGCATGAAGAAGATGCTTCTTTCAAGTCTTAATCGTAGCATCACAAAAGCTGAGACTAAAATCAAGGCTCTGCAGACTATGGTCAGCAATCTGGAGAAAGCGGAAGCAGAGAAACAAGCGACCATAGCCGAACTTGAAGATTACATGAAGAATCATCTTGGTGATGCAGTTGAGATAAAGGCAAAGATTACCGCCACCAGAAAGGAACTTTGGGATGTTCGTGACAAATTGAATGACAAGAAGATGAAACTTGAACAGGCTAAGTTGCAACTTGATGAGTTGCAGAAGAATACCTCCTACATCGAAGCAAGAAACAGGGAGATTAAAGCCGATTTTGAAAAAACAGCTGTTTCATACCAGCAACAGATGATCAATAAGATTTGGGCGCAGGCTGGCATGAAGGCGTTGGCAGAGATAGCAGACATCTATCCTCGCATGACAAGTACTCATGACAGCAGCCTATTTGACGATAGCTTTGCCATGGACTTCATCAATTATGGCGACAAAATTATCTATTGTGCAATGTATCTGTATGTTGGCTACATCAACGAGGCTACCAACTTTGCTGAAAGCCAAGGTGGAGGTGGTAGTGACACAAAAGACTGGGGGCGTGACAAGGACGAAGACGAGATAGAATGGATAAGACGATGCTTGCGACAGGCGACAAAGATGATGAAGCCAATGAAGAGAAAAGGCTTGAGTAGATAAAATATTAAGGGAGGAGCGCATTTCGAACACGCCCCTCCCAAATTATTTTACAACTCGCAATGATCTTGCGAATCACTATCCTTAGTAACGACTTGAATAGTGAGACGAGTGTGAGCTATGCGAGCTGTGAGAACTGTGTGAAGAATGAGAACTATGCGAATAGTGACCCGCCAGAGAACTCTTTACCATGTCAATGGCTTTCTGCAAAACCAAAGGCTGGTTCTTCTGCTTCTCAATGTGTGTTGTTTCGTCATTATTGCCCAATACGTTCATGATGTTATCAGAAACGTTGGCGCAATAACTCGTTGTAGCGATAAATGCCGAAACAATCAAAAACATTAGTCTCTTCATTGATACCTCCGTTTTTAAATTTGACAATATTGTTAATAATTCACTCTGTACATGAATTTGTACATTCTATTTTATGGATATGTGTACTTATGTTATTTTTATTTGTCGAGAAAAAACCTCCACATTCATTTTTGAGAACACATCCGTCGCAGACTGGAAGATAGACATCTTTCCATTCGCTAATTGATTGCTTTGCAAATGGACGCAATTCTGGTGGAAGCACACATAATTGAGCATTGTAGATATAAGTCGTTATACCTCTGTCGTTCAAAAGGAGTACAGCTTCTCTCAGCTCATTATTATAGCTATATGGATCTATCCACAAGTCTTTCAAATTCGTCTCTGCCAACCCTGTAGTTTCCATCTGCATAAAAGCTACCTGGGTGACAAATGGGAAATTATGATAGATATAATCAGCCAACTGTGGCAATCTCTTATAGGTCTGTTTGTGGATAACCACCCTCAAACCTATCTGTTGCCCGAACTGTGCCAAATTATACAAACCTTGAACCGTTTTGTAAAACGTCTTAACTCCTACTATATGGTTATGGATAGAAGCTATATCTGAAAAGATAGGAATGTCTATTTGTAAATCATGATGGTTGCAAGCTGCTAACTTTGCAGCGTAGTCAATATCAGCAAATTTCACTCCATTGGATAGTATGCTTATGGCTGCTTTAGGACATGATTTTTTTATTTGGCGTATAATCTCAAATAATCTGTCACCAATCATAGTTGGCTCACCACCAGTAATTCCGACTTCTTGCGTATCCTTATCGAACAGTTTAATCAAATCCAGATTAAAATCTGTTCTGTCCTTCTCCTGCTGCACTGGAGGTTGAGGACACATTATACAGCGATGATTACAACGGGCAGTAGCAAAGATTGCATTGGATGTAGAATTGATTTCATATAGAAAACAAACCTCTCCATTAGGGGATATGTTTATCACATCACCTTCATTGAAGTCAGAAATATTGTCAACTTTTACGCATGGTGTAGATATCTTGTCTGAGAAATCATGTGCTGAAATAATAGCCTTGTAGCCTTTAGGCGTATTCTGCTCATTGGTCACAAGGATATATGCTGAACGGTTAAATATATTTTTACCGCTAAGTGTTACTCGTCCAAGAAGTTCCTCTGCGTTAGAGTTGTATAACGAATTTAATTGTTTCATATCTCACTATTTTATCCAAGACCAAAATATTCTATTTATCTCGGGATCATGTCTTTGAAGAAGTTCAAAGAGATAATGCATAATGGCTTTATTCTTCTTACACATCTCGTTTGTAGGACGATGACCAACCATATCTCCTTGCTCTGACATGTTTCTTACTGGGTCTGCACCACAGTAAGGTTGGAATACGCATTCTGCGCACTCTGGCAAGCATTCATTACAAGCATTACTGATTATCTCATGCAGTTTTTCTCCATTGAACATGCATTGGTATGAATCCTCATTTACATTGCCAAGTCTGAAATAATAGTTTTTGAATCGAGCCATCATTCTTCCTTCGTCAGCAACGTACACGCTGCCATCATAATCATATATTGCTCCTGCTATGCCAACACCTGCAGGAGATTGCAAGTCAACAAAGCCTGTCGCAAAAGGAGTCAGAATCCTGCGAAGAAGCAAGGCTGCATACCCCTCAACAAAGAATGTTCCTTTCTTGTTGAGTTCTATGATATAGTCCAACCCCTCTTTGTAGTTTTTTACAAAATCTTCTATCGGATAGGCTATCTTGTCCTTATGCTGTTTTGCAAAACCGTAAGGGTTTAATGCCCTTAGAAAGATATTGTGGAAACCTAATCTGATGTATTCGTCTATGATGTCTTTGAATCTTCCGAGGCTATACTTTGAAGTTGTCATTAAAGCGGATGCACATTCGTCATCTCCCCAAATGCCACGAATCATCTGTAGATTTTTCTCAAAGATAGCATGGTGGTCAAGATTTTTATTCTGGAGAGGTCTGTTTCTGTCATGCAAATCTTTTGGACCATCCAAAGATGTAGAAATCATACAATTATGCTTCTTTAGGTACTTGACCATCTTCTCATTGAGCAAAGTAAGATTGGTGCAGATGACAAATTCTAATTCACGTTTCTTGAATAAGTTTTGCCATTCAGCTTCTTCTATGATATACTTCACCATTTCAAAATAGGTAGATGGGTCACCGCCCTGAAACTCTATTTTGATGCAAGGAGAAGGAGACATGAAGATTGTCTTAACAATATTTTTTGCAGTTTTCTTTGTCATATCTGCAGAATGGTCAGTACTTTCATGCCTTTTTACCTGACAATAAATGCAGCTTGAATTGCAACGCAAAGTTGGCACAACCATGTGCAAAGAAGTGAAATCCTCCAAGATACTCTTCTTTGTGCGGAATTTAGTTGCTAACATCTTTACAACATCCTCGACATTATCTGTCGTGGCAATCTGCTTAGACTCTATGTCATAGAACAAGTCACTTGTAGGGTCAAGTTCCCCCTTGACGAATTTATGAAAGTCGTCATTTTTTAAGAATATGTATTCTCCAACATCGTTCGATAGAAGATATTCTTCCTCGTTAAATCGAGCGAAGCGGAAAGGAAGTATTTGGTATTTCATTTTTGGAGCTTTATTAGTTTGATGATTTGCCTAACAGTGTGATTTACTGTAAATGTGCCTCCTTGAGAGTCAAATCGGGGACCTTTTCCTGCCCATCTATCCATATAATAGACCTCATCTGATTTTTCGAGTTCTTTTGTCACATACTCTATAGGAATAAATAAATCTCTGTAATATGAACTACCTCCAGTATCTTTATCTACATAATAATGAATACAGATACAACATCTCTTGGCAACCAAAGGTGTTGATGTATATCCCTGCCTATAACCCCAAGTAGTTATTGTTTCATTGTATTTCTTTGATATATCTTGAACTACAACTCTACATTTGTGTTCTTTTGTAAGGATTTTACAAATAGCACTTTTATCTCCAGTGACTTTTTGAGGGAAAGCCATGGCACAAATGGCTGAAACGAAAATGAGCAATAATAATCTTTTCATTTCGTTATAGGTTTAAATGCTTCCTCTACAATCAAATCACGAATATGGCCATACTTCTCCGTTGTAATTTCACGAAGTTGCTGGTCAATCAAGTCATTGCAGAATTGCTTAACGATATTCTCGTCAAGTCCACCATCTTTTGATTCAAAGATAACACAGACCTGTTTATCATCATTAGGCATTGTGTTCTGATAAACAAAGAACTTGTCTGTGTATTTGTAAATCGTAGCTGTTATAGCCTTTTCGCTATATAAATTCAAGTCTATTATAACTTGAAATCCTTCCTTATCCGTCTTTGTGATTGGAACTTTTATACTACTCATACCAACTATTCTTCTTTTTTGCCAACGGCTACCATATTGGCATGATTAACAAATGGTTGGTATATATACATGAAAACGTGGAGCCAGTCCTGTCACTCGTTCCACAGTATAAAGGCTCTGGCATCGCCCAAGTTGTCGAAACGAGCAACGCCGAAAGCCCCACGCCTGTGTACGTATATAGAAAGCACTCTTGACAACGAACGACAAAATCGTCCGAAGCCAATAAGGGCTGTATACAATACACCTCATGAGGCGTTCCCGTTGCTTTGTTCTTGACAACTTTTGCTCGAACTGCCAGATTCTTACACTGTCAAAACCAAAGCGTACAGTTACGCCTTATATGTATATATGTCTGTCCAACCTCTGCCCATCGGGGCTTCCGGTACCGGTATGGGTATAGACGTTACAAAGGTAACACTTTTACCTTGGAAACCACTTAGTTTGGCTGACAAAACGCCTTTCCAAGCATTAATTTAACACTATTAAATATAAATATGTCAAAGAAATCCACTTTTACGAGATTTTTCTCGCTAAAAAGTTTGTATTATCAATGATTATTCGTATCTTTGCAGCACGAGAACCCGCCAAGCCTCTCAACGATGCTCAAATGTGCGGGTCGTTTTTGTTTTTATAGGTATATGACAACAAAAATTCCGTTCATAAAAACATATTCCACACCCCAAGAGTTAGTACAACTACTCAAAACAAGAGGTATGGAGATAACCGATGAAGAAAAGGCTCAGCATTATCTTTCCCACATTGGTTACTATCGTTTGTCTGCCTATATGTACCCATTGCTTTCCATTCCCAAGGAGCAGCATCTATTCAAGCGAGGAGTATCTTTCGGTAAGGTTATGATGTTGTATCGCTTTGACAAGAAGCTACGCCTACTTTTATTCAATGAAATTGAAAAGATAGAGGTCGCAGTGCGTTGTGCAATCGTGAACTTTGGAACGGAAATGACAGGCAACCCTTTTTGGATGACTGATGCCAACAATTTCTCAAATCCGTCCAAGTTCAATCGCTCTATACGTCTTATAGAAGATGAACTGAACCATACAAAAGAGGATTTCATCAACCATTTCAAAGAGACATATACTAATCAGTATCCACCTTCATGGATGCTGACCGAGATATTGCCATTTGGTGTAATCACCAATGTTTATTCTAACATCAAGAATAAGAAGATAAAGAAGCGTATCGCACAGTCATTTGGCTTGCAAGTTGCACCTTTTGAATCTTGGCTTACCGTTATCACTGTAACAAGAAACTCATGTTGTCATCATGCACGTGTATGGAATAGGGTATTCTCTATTCGTGCTACCATGCCTATCAGAATGTCACGTCCTTGGATTACCTTGCAAACGGATCCTTTGAAAGTGTACTTTGACATGTGCATCATCAAGTACTTCCTCGACATCATATCTCCAAATAACGATATGCTTGATAAGGTGAACAGACTTTTTGCTACGTTTCCAGAAATAGATAAAGCTGCCCTTGGTTTTCCTTCTGGTTGGGAAAATGAACCACTGTGGCAATAAAAGGCATTCGGAATGACTACTAACCATCCCACATCGCCTACATTTTTGCAATTTCGGTGTAACAGAAGGTTAAAAACGTTAAATCTTCACCTTTTCGTATCTAAACAGAATCCATATTATCACTTTTCTACCGTTTAGAGCGTATAATACTGATAATCAACTGATAATAGATACTATGGTTGCACTTCACTTCATTCCGTAGGCTTCCACGATAATATAACCCGTATAGGTGTCAATGCGTTTGATAAATGTTACGCTTTGACCTTGGAAGAAACAAATCAGGATAACCCCTATAATCTGCCTGTCAGCCTGACTACGCTTGGAGAATGTGCTTTTCAGAATTGTACCGGCATTACACGTGTGTGTTTGCCGGAAGGTGTTACCGTCGTACCGAGATATGCCTTTAACGGATGTACCAAATTAAATGGCGTTGTACTTTCCAAACAGACTGCAACGATAGAAGATTGGGCTTTTGCGGGTACGGCACTGACCGGAATCTCCCTCCTGGCAACGGTCACCTCTTTAGGAGACAATGTATTCCACAACTGCTCGGAACTGATAGGTGTGCAGAGCTATCCGGCAACCGCACCGACTATTACCGCCACTACTTTCAGCCATGATAAAGGCACTATCAAAGAGCAGTGCCGGTTGTTTGTTCTTCCCACTGCATCATCGGCATACGATAGCTGGAAAAATTACTTTAAAGCAGTAGTTGCTGACTTGACTGTACAATAATAATCGTCTTCCGGTTTGCCTTTCCCGGTCGGCATCATTCGGAGAAAAAGTGCTTTTTATTAATTCCATAAAACAAATCAAAATTATGGCAGAAAATATCAAATATCAGATCAATGGCCAGTTAGCCGACAATACCGTTACGGTGGATAACAAGGAAGACATGATTCTTGTCCCCGTCAGCATCGGCAGTGCAAACGAGGCACGTATCATCGCGGAGATGAAAGCCGAGGACTCAGGTCTGCGCGAGGAGACCATCAAGCACGTATTCGAATTGGAGAAACGTGTTATCAAACGCCTGCTCATGAGCGGCTACAACGTGAATACGGGTCTTTACTACGCCAGCGTCAGCTTTCGCGGTGTCATAGAGAACTCGCAATGGAATCCCGCAAAGAACTCTATCGTGGTGAATTTCAATGTAGGAGCGGATTTGCGCCAGGCAATAAAGAATACTACTGTAGGCATCATCGGCGAGAAGGGGGCGGCCATGTTCGTTACAGGCGTACAGGATGCCGCCACCCGTGCACAGGATGCCAGCGCCACCGCAGGACGAGCTTTCACCCTCATAGGCGGTAAACTGAAAATAGCCGGTACGGACCCCTCAGTAGGCATCACTCTGACCGATTCTTCCGGTGCGGAAACAAAAATAACGGAAGACCTTTACGTCGTGAACGACCCGTCCCGACTGACGTTCATCATCCCCGCAGGAAAAAGAGTATTCAGAAAGTGCTAATATCAAGTATATCAGTAAGTCTACGAAATATGTAGATGAGACTGGCGAGCATGAAATGACAGAAACCGAAGTCTATAAGAAATATTACGGTGGTGCTCATTTCTATCGTGTTTGGTTGTCAGACTTACTGTATCACTTGAACCTTATTAGCAACTCAAGACAGCTTGATGTATTGTTCTATATGCTCGATAATGTAAACGGAGATAATCTCTTTATCGGCACGAATAGAGCCATTGCAGAAGCCACAAAGGCAAGTACGCAGACTGTAAACCGAATTATCAAGAAGATGGTCGAAGCGGACTTGATTACTATTAAGCAACGAGGGGTTTACATGGTAAAGCCTACTTTGCTTATGAAAGGCGACAATATCCGCAAGCATAAGCTGACCATTGAGTATGAGAACATCAAGAGAACCAATGAGCAAACGACTATTGACAATGTAGAGTAATTTTTGGACGGAACTGCAGACCGCCCAAAAGGAGAACGAGTATCATGGAAACTGGAAAGTATATGCTCATCAAATGCCCGAAATGCAACGAGCTTACTCCTGCTTCTCGGTTTTGTAAGAACTGCGGTGCGTTAGACGAACGCATTTACGCAGAACTCGAAGCAGAGCATTGTCCGCATTGCGGAAAGAAAGTAGCAAAAGGCAATTTCTGTGGCACTTGCGGTGAGCCAATGAACAACTAAAAAGGAACGGCAGGGATTAGCTACCCCTGCCGTTTTTTATAATTCCATCTCGTAACCTCTGGAACGCTTCGGAGCAGGTGGCTCAACGATTTTCTCAATACCCTTGCTGATACCGACACGCTTTTCCATCTCCTCTGCCATCTCTGGGAAGCCGTCCTCTTTCGCCCACTTCGCTCCGTACTCTGCCAAGCCGTCAATCAGCTTCTCTTGAGCCTTGCTCAAGTTGCTTATACCGTACTTGCCGTAAGTGTAATTGCCGTTCTGGTCTTTCTCTCGGTCATATTTGAGCATACCAACCGCCTTAACCACATTCGTAAGGCTCTCATAAGCCCCTCTGAGCTTGTCTGTGAGATTATTTATCTTGTTCCATAGTTCTGCCTTAACCTCGTCCAACTGAGCCGTCAGAGTGCGAATTTGACCCCTCAGAGAGCCGTTCTCTCTTTGCAGGTCTGCTATCTGTTTATCTTTGGCTCTGCCGTCTCTCTCTGACTTCTCCAAGAGCTGATTAAGATTGAGCTGTCTTTGGTACATCTGCTGAAGGTCTTGCTGTTGCCTTGCCAGCTCATCAGACTTGTTATTGAGATGCTGCTCTCGCTGATCCGCTCGCTGCTCTCTCCGAGAAACAGCAACGGAACGCTCTCGCAGCTCTCCAATCTCGTCTCGGTTTGCGGTGTAGGCTTTCGCCTGTTCCTTGACCGCTTCAAGGTCTTTTTCCTTTATCGCTACGACACCAAACGGCAACTTCGTGCCGGCGGTGTCTATCTCGTCTATGCCGGTCTTGAGTTCTCGCAAAGGCTCGACCTCTGCGACAATGGCTTCTTTCTCCTGCTCAATCTCGCCTATCATCTGGTCTCGTACTTCCTTGTATTCTTCGACCGACAAGCTCCCTCTGGCTTTTCGCTCGGCTTCGACCTCAAGTCCCATATTTCGACAGATTTCGCCAAAAACCGACCTCTCATTTTCTTTCCAGAGCTTCGTGGCGTTGTTCTTTCGGCTCTCTTTCTCTGGTTGGTAGCCCATTTGCTTCATTGCTTTGTCCAGGGAGTTTCTGGTCTCAAGCCCCCTTGTATATCCCTGGGCTACTGGGATATAGTCGAGGTGCAAATGGGGGCTTGCTTCGTCCATATGGATATAAGCCCCTATGAGCTTCAAATTTGGGTTTCGTTCCTCGAAGCCCTTTACATACTGCACAAGGGCTTCTTTGGCTCTCTCCCTCGTCTCTGGCTTCTGGAAGTCCTCTTTACTGCCCCACTGCACCACATCCTCATAGAACAGCTTTTCGCCGTTCTTCGACTTCTTGATGTGGTCGCAGTAGTCCTCTATCTTTCGGTCAGCTCGTTTCTGCTTTGCGTTGTACTTCTCCAGAGCTTCACCGAAGATTTCTTGATAGGCTTGCTTTACATCCTTATCGACCAGAGTGATGTTCTCCGAGCTTTTGGAGACATCAATGTTATCTGGGATAGGCTTGCCTATCTTCTCATATTCTCGTCTGTTATGGAGCTGACTGCCTTTGCCTTGAGGCATTGATACTCGACCCATAAGAACACAAACCTTCAAGTTTTTCTTTTACTGCTATCTATTATACAAGGTTTTGTTACTTTTGTCAAAAGTAACCCCGTATGAGTTTTGACACTGCGTATCAAAACACGGGGCTCTCCGAGGGGATAGGGGCTTTGCCCCGCCGTCTGCGGACGGCTCCCCAGTCCTCTTTGCCC
>ENA-USUM01001034-USUM01001034.1-human-gut-metagenome-genome-assembly--contig:-NODE-1034-length-17157-cov-11.120492_pt1 | contig 17157 bp, 13 predicted proteins | sample MGYA00250063_ERZ773402 | MGnify/ENA primary metagenome ERZ773402 (study PRJEB29103, sample SAMN06112030) | human gut metagenome | biome: human gut; feature: ankylosing spondylitis patient; material...
ATGGAAGATGATGATTTTTTATTGGAGCATCAATATGAAACAGATCGTCGCAGTTATTCAAAATATGTACTGGGTTTGACTCTTGTGCCAACACTTGGATGTAATTTTTCTTGTTATTATTGCTTTGAAGAACATAAACGGATGGTAACAATGAATGAAGAAACTGAAGATGCTGTGATTGCATTTATAAATTCACATCATGAATCCCGTCAATTAGCTCTTAATTGGTATGGAGGAGAGCCATTGATGGCTATTAATACAATAGAACGTTTATTGGATAAGATTTCTCAAAAAACAACTCTCGAAATGACTAAGCATTCTCTTATTACTAATGGGTATTTTATTAATAATAGAGTGTTAGCTCTATTTAAGCGATATCCGTTGACTAAGATGCAAGTAACATTGGATGGTAGCAGAGAGCGACATAACTCTATTCGAAAGACAAAGACTGATTTATATACTTATGATAAGATTATAGAAAATACGAGTCGTTTTATTGAAGAGTTTCCTAATACTTTGGTGGATATTCGCGTAAATATAGAAAGAAATAATAAGAATGATTATTACCAGGTTGCAGAAGAGCTACGAGAAAAATGGAAACAAAAAAATGTGAGAGTATATCCTGGATTTCTGCGAATTGATAATGAACAGAAAACAGAATATGCTTCTGAAACTTTAAACCATAAAGAAATAGAGGAGTTACTATGGGATGCAAGACAAAGAAACTTGTTGGAAATTCCGTTATATCCCCAAAGCTTTTGTTCAAAAAGTTGTGCGGCTAATCGTCAATGCGCATATATTGTAGGTCCTGAAGGAGAAGTTTATAAATGCTGGAATGATGTGAGTGATCCCCAAAAAATTGTAGGGAATATATTCACTAATAAAATGACCAATAAGACATTGTTGAATAGATATATTGTGGACACTAAATGGTATAATGATCCTGTTTGCAAAAAATGTTTTTTCCTACCGATATGTAGTGGTGCATGTGCATGGTATACTTTACGGAATAAATATGAAAATGGTAAATATGATTTATGTACTTGTACACAGAAGGCTCCTGGTATGTTGGATAAATGTTTGGAAAGTTATTATGATTCTCTTCTATGATCAGTGGTAATACGTTGAATCAGTGTAATTGCTCGGAGTCGATTTGAATTAATATATTAACTGTTAACTAATAACTGGATATTATGAAAAAAATAGCGATACTATATCTTCTATTTTCTATTTTTACAATCTTTTCTTCTTATGCTCAGATTAAGGGTAAAGTTGTTGATAAAAGTAATTCTGAACCTTTAGCATTTGCAAATATCGTTATCGTACAGGATAAGGACTCTACGGCATTTGTCGGAACGGTTACGGATATGGAAGGAAACTTTATGCTCGAAACTACAAAAGAAAATCTGGTTGTTAAGGTCAGTTATCTGGGATATGTGACTACATCTGTGACGGTAAAGCAGAATGTTCTGAATACAATAGAACTTGAAGAAGATGCCAACTTGTTGGGTGAAGTAGTTATCAAAGGGACTCGTCAGCATTTTAAGATGGAGAATGGTGGTATTGCTATGGATGTGGCAAATAGCCCGCTTAAGAATGTGGGTACAGCCAACGATGTTCTGGAAAAACAACCTTTTATCGTGAAAAATGGAGATGCTATCAGTGTATTGGGTAAAGGTACTCCACTGATTTATATCAATAATCGTCTTGTCAGGAATGATAATGAATTGGAGAGGTTGAGCTCTACACATATAAAGAAAGTTACTGTGATTACTAACCCCGGACCGGAGTATGATGCTTCTGTTAGCGCAGTGGTTCTGATTGAAGCCATACGTCCACCCGGAGAGGGGATAGGCGGTGAGGTTTTCGGAAGAATGGATGTCAGGAGCAAAATTTCTGCCGATGGGGCGGTGGATCTGAATTACCGTAAGAATAAATTGGACCTGTTTGCTTATTACGGGTATAGTGAGAAACAACGTGAAATTGATATTAATTCGATGCAGACTTTGGAAGCGGGACAAAATATAACGTCTGTACAACAGATTGCCACGCAAAAAGTCCATAATAAGTTTCATTATCTGGAGGGAGGACTCAACTATGAATTAGACGAACGACATTCTATAGGTGCCAAGTATGTTTATACGCGTACTCCTTATTATAAAGGTGGAGTGGATATGATGTCGGCTGTTACAAAGGACCGTGTGTCAATAGAGGAGTTTCCAACGAACACCAGAATGGATATGAATGATAAATCTCACCTTCTGAATGCTTATTACACTGGTAATGTGGCTTCTTGGCTTAAAGTACAGTTGGATATGGACTATGCTAAGGGAAGCAGTGAAAGTCATGATTCCTCTGTTTCCGAAAAAGAAAATGAAGTGGAAGTGGGTACGCGCTCTTTACAGGACTATGATTTATATGCAGGCAAACTCACTTTATCTACACCTCTATTGGGAAGTAATTTTAATTATGGCATGGAATATAGCCATACGACCAATGAGCAGACTTATTGGGTGGATGAAAATGAGGGAGCTCCTTCGCTTGCGTCTAATGAGAATATGTCGAAACAGAAGTTGTTTGCGGCTTTTCTTAGTTATTCAAAAAGTATAGACAAGTGGATGTTTAATTTAGGACTGCGTTTTGAAAATGTCGGTTTCGATTATTTTGAGAATGGCAATAAAGTGGATGAACAAAGCCGTACATATAAAGATTTCTTTCCACAGGCTTCGGTGAGTTACCGGTCTGATAAGGTGCAGATGATGTTGGGATATCGTGCTACGATTCAGCGGCCAAGTTATTATCAACTTCGGAACAGCATTCAATATGATGACCCTTACACTTATGAAACCGGTAATCCGTATCTGAAGCCTACCCGAATAGATGATATCTCATATTCGTTGCTGTGGAAGAAAATTAAGTTGATGGTTTCGTATAAGATGTATGATAATATGTCACTATTGATACCACATCCTTATGGTGAAAAACAAGATATCGTTATGTATATTCCGGAGAATATGGATCATACACAAAATCTGATGGCTATGGTTTACTATTCTCCCCGTTTAGGCTTTTGGGAACCGGTTGCAGGCTTAGGCGTATCGAAAGACTACTTCAAATATGGAGATACAGGACAGAGGTATGAAAAGCCCTTTTTGCGTTATAGTTTGCAGAACACCTTCCGCTTGCCTGCCGGATTTGTGGTGATGCTGGATTTTCAGGGCACATCAAAGGGGCACTCGAATCTGACTTACTTGTATGACCAGTTCCGGATGGATGTACGGGTGACGAAAACTTTCATGAAAGGTAATCTTATTCTGAACTTAAGGGGATATGATATACTGAGTACGTACAAACAGAAGAGGTTGATGGAGGTTAATCCAGTAGTTTCCTTGATAGATAAGAACTTGGATACTCGTTCATGGCAGTTCTCCGTGCGATATAAATTTAATGCATCAAAGAGCAAGTATAAAGGGAAGTCGGCTTCTGAGGAAGAAAGACAGCGTATGTAATTGTTATGGCCTGTTTTTAGTTTTATTCTGACTGGAACTCTATATTGATAATGAGATTTATGGCCATTGAAATACTGATTCAACGACTTAACTCCTTTAACTCCTAAAAAACAATATTTGCGAAACTAAAGTAATGTAGTGTCGCATTTGTATTGCAATGTTACTGTATATGCTTTGCGTAACTGCTGCATATTGCTTGCATAACTGCTGTATACGCTTTGCAGTGATACTGTATACGCTTTGCAGTGATACTGTATGTACTCTGTAGTGATACTGTTTCCGCTTTGCAGTGGTTCGGTGTTATGGATGTAGGGAAACGGAACAGTGGTACATTGATTATCGACCCTAATTCCTTTAATAAAAATATAGTGGGGGATGTGGGTGTTTGCTTCGATAAAGCCCCATTTGCAAGCCCTTTTATGCACATCTTAAGAGAATTTTCTCATATCTGTAAAATGGATTATTTTTATGATTTACAATGGTTTACGCTGGAAAATAGCCTAAAACTTAGTGCTGACAAACTGTTTGTCGTCACTTACAATCACTTTGTCGTCACTGCCGTCAAACCCCTACTGCCAAAGGGTTTGACGGCTATCAGTGCTGGAGTGCTGACAACTTATAGAAAAACTTTATTTAATCCTGAAAGTTCCTCTATACGCGACTCCATAGAAGGCGAACGCCATCTGCAAGGCTATTTGAAAGCATATCTTGCCCTTGCCTCCTATTATCTGGTGAAGCCTGAACTGGAAATGAACTATGGTTATTGTGACTTCTTCCTGTTGCCTGACAAGCAACGTTATCCGGATGTGAGGCATAGCTATATCCTGGAACTGAAATATGCTGCCCGTACGGCAACCGACTCTGAACTGGAGGCACAAGCCGGAGAGGGACGTCGGCAATTGCTGCAATACAGTGAGGACAAGATGGCGCGCGGCCTTGCCGAGGGGACAACACTGCACCGATTGTTACTGCAATTCCGTGGCTGGGATATGGTGAGATGTGAGGCAGTCTGAAGCTTTATACCATATCATCTCCCGTCTTCACCACAGCCACCTTCAGTGTCTTATGGAACGGGATGAAAGCGGAAACTATTGCGATGGTCAACGCTGTGATTAACAAATACCCGATAATGGTTTTTATTCCCAACAATAAACTTTGTTGTTGCAGGATGGCGTAGAGGCTGTTGGTGGCTATCTGGCTGGCTTCGTTATATCCATGTCCCTGTGCCAGTGCATTGTTCAGTGCCTGGCTGTAGCGTGTGGAAGTCACAGGATTAGTCAGTACCATGTTCTCCGAGAGGGTATTTATTCCCTTCATCTGCAAATGATAAAGTGCATTGCTGAAGAATGAGGCGGATATGGCAGGAGCCAGTACCGAGCGGAAAGAAATCAGGAAAAAAGCATTCGATAGCATCAGTTTGGGGTCTAAATCCTCTACTACATATACACCAAAAGCGATGAAGAGGCTCATCATAGCCAGCCCGCGCAGGAATACCGGAAGGTAAAGCATCTCATAAGTAGAGTAGGGGGTGACGCCAAAATAGAGTATCGCCAAATAAATGACGTAGCAGAACATTCCTCCTGAAATGAGGAAGCGGAACCGCCACCGTTGCCAACGGAACCACCAGAAACAGATGATGGCTCCCATTATGAAACCGGGTATGAGCAGCAGGCTCAGCGAGTTGGCGTGTACGCTATCTACTTTAATAATACTGTTCAGATAGTTGGTGATAAGTGAACTGCTGGCACTGAAAAACATTACCAATACCATGAAAGTATATCCGATGATGGACTTATGATGATGGAGAGGCTTTAGGCTGACGTAAGGCTTTTCTTGTGTGCGCTGCCGCTGTACAAAGAGATAAATAAGCAGCGGAATGGTGAGAACGTACACTTTAATCTTTATAGAATCAAACCAATCCAGCGTTTTCCCGTAAGTAAATACATATATGCTGAATAGTAGTGCTGCTGCTATGATGAACATGCTTCGTCCATCTATATCTTTATATGGAATACGCATAGGGCGCTTGGCATACCGGAAGAATAATAAGATGAAAATAATGGCAATGAGCATCAGTAGAATGGTGAAGTAGTACATATATTGCCATTGATAATAGTAGGCCAGTTGCGCCGTCAGCGCCATTGAAATCTGTCCGCCGGAGAAAACGATGGGGTAGAAGTAGGCGTAGAATTCGCTACGTACATTCTTCGGGCTGAAGAACGGGCGAATCTGAATGATGAATTCCAGCATGATGAAAGCTTTCAGAAAACCGATGAAAAAGCTGCAAATAATCGTAATATCCATGTTGCCGACCTGGGCGCAGACGAAGCTGAGAATGATTTGCAGTAATAAATCGGTCAGTAGCAAGGTCTTTGGGGTGGCTATAGCACGAATCTTAGGAATGATGGGATAAGCTACCGCCATACCTGCCGCTGCCGCATAATACCCCATTGTAATGTCTTCGCTGAGTATCCCGAGGGTACTGCTGACTTCCAGCATGCTTCCCGTATAGGTTCCGTTGAGCATAATGATAGGGAACATCACCACGAACATAGTGACAATACCCAGCCATTGCGGTACCCAGGGGCGGAGTGGAAGGTTCAGTTTTACCATCAGTGGATTTTTTTATTTTCTCAGTGCTTCGGTTTCTACCATCATGCCTGCGCGGAGGCTTTTCATCTCTTCGGGAGTGGCATCGTCTAGCTCGATGCGAACGGGAATGCGTTGCTGCACTTTCACGAAGTTGCCGGCTGAGTTATCAGTCGGAACCAGGGCGTACTTGGAACCGGTTGCTTCGGATATGGCGGTAACTGTGCCGTGAAAGATATGCCCGCGGAAAGCATCGACCTTGATGCGTACTTTCTGCCCGATGTAGATGTGGGAAATCTGCGTTTCTTTGTAGTTGGCGGTGATCCATTTGTCGTTGCCCCGTATAAGATAGGAGATGGTTTGCCCGGCTTGTACGAATTGTCCCGGTTCGAGGGTACGGCGCCCCATATATCCGTCGTAAGGAGCGGTGACTATCGTATAAGAGAGATTCAATTTTGCCATATCCAGATCTGCTTCTTTGCGGAGGATATTCGCCTCGATGCCAGTGGATTTCTTACTTGTTTCGGAGTATTGGGATTTTGCCGCTTCCTTTTGTTGCAGCAGGGCCTGATAGCGTGCTTTCGTTGCTTCGTAGGAGGTTTTTACCTGTTCATACTGTTGCTGGCTGACGGATTCTTCGGCAAGCAGGTTGGCATAGCGGCGATAGTCCTGTTCCTGCTGCCAGAGCTTGGCCTTGGTTTCTGCAATGTTGGCTTCCTGAATGGCTACATTTACTTGCGAGGTCTGAATGCCGGAGCTTAATACGTCTTTTGCACCTTTCGCATCCATCAGGGCAGCTTCCGCATCCTTTACTTTGATGAGATATTCCCGGTTGTCAAGAATGAGAAGGGTGTCTCCGGCATGTACAGGTTGGTGCTCCGTGAAGCGGACTTCCTTGATATAACCCGAAGCGCGGATATTGAGCGGAGCTATATACTGGTCTACTACGGCATCATTGGTGATTTCGTAATGAACGTATTTCCAGAAGTAATTGATCGTCCATGAAATTCCCGCCAGTGCAAGGAGGATACATACCGTATTGAGGGTGATATTCCTTATTCTTAATCTCTTCAGTTGCTTATGTTTCTTTTGTAATTCGGACATAGACTACAATTGTAAATTAATAATTAAAAAATGAAGCATTAAAGCATGCCACAGGTTCGCTGTAATTCATAGTAAGTGTAAATGGCCTGCGTACGGGCAACGGTCAGTTGCAGTTCACTGCGGATTTCATCATTGCGGGTGACTATGCCTTCTTTTTTCATCCGGCGGATATCTTTCAGTCGGTGTTCGGACTCTTCGATGTTGCGTGCCAGCACTTCCCGCTGCTTGTAGTAACTGAAAAGCGTCATGTACTGTTGCAGCAGTATCAGCTTGATTTCGGCTTCGTTGTCGGCACTGTTCAGGGCGGCTATTTGCTTTTTAAGTTCGGCCTGATGTATTTTGGCTTGTATTTTTCCTCCCTGGTAGAGGGGTTGCGTCAGGTTGATGTTATAGTTTTGTGACCAGTCCGGCGTTTCGGGGCGCACGGGATGTGAAAGTCCCCGCTGAAAGATGACGGGCTGGCCTATGATTCCGGCGCTGGCACCTACTTGGATATCTGGCAATCGGTCTGTGTATGCAGACTTCTTTTGGTCGTTATAAATAACCTCTTGTAGTTTGCTCTTTTTAAGTTGAAGACTGTTTTCTGTGCCCAGACGGAAAAGTTCGTCTACGGATAATAGATGCGCATTCTCCTGAGCGGTTAGCCACAGCGGAGCTACAGCAAGTATGTGAATGAGCAAGAGGCGAAGAAAATTAGAACTGGTTGAATATCTCATAGAGTGTCTCTAGTTGATTGGAACATGCGTTTAGGTTCTCTATTCCCATCAGTTGGCCCGTCTGGGTATAAAAATCCTTGATGAGCGGGCGTACACGGTCGGATATCTCTTCTCCTGCGGGAGTGAGGTATACAAGTCGGTTACGGCGGTCGTTAGGGTCTTCCTGGCGCATGATCCAGCCTTTCTTTTCGAGGTTTGCCATCAGATTAGTCATGCAAGCTTTGTCTTTGGCTGTCTTTTCGGCTAATGCCTGCTGGCTGATTCCTTGTTCCTGCCACAGGGAACTCAATACTTGTAACATTTCAAAGGTGATATCTATGTTATTGCGTTTCAAAACGCGTTGCAGAGCTTGGCGGAATGCCATGCGGGTTCTTAGCATTTGCTGGATAAGCCCGCGGGATGAATTGTAATTCTCCATTGCTACGTTGCTTTTTATTTTTCGGGCGCAAAGGTAGAGCTTTTTATTGGAATTAGTCAAATGTTTGACTAATATTTATAGGAGGAGATTTGAAGAGCCTATATACCAAGCAACATTTTTTTGATACAATCTCTTACGGTGTAATGAGTATGAGTGAGGTTTTATACAGAGGTAATGAACTCGTTCAAACTGACATCTGTAGTCAATCCGATTTTTCTTTTAATCCGTTGTTTTGCCTTAACCACACCGGCAGTGCTTATACAAATAGTTCTTGCTACTTCCGCACTGCTGTATCCTAAATAGATGAGGATACAAATTATTCTTTCTCGCAAAGGCAGAATCATGAGTATCCTTTCTAAACATTCTCCATTGCGTCCGGAAAGCCAGAACAGTATTTCTATGATATCAATCCAGCTTTCTTCCGGTCTCACAAAGCGAATTTGGTGTAAGGATACAAAAAAAACGCAGAGCATGCATATATCTCTGCGTTTTTTTGTTTTCTGGTAAAATACTGTTTACAGTTCAATCACCAATGATTCTCTTGGTCCCATTGTCAGCGATTCACCGAATGCAACTGTCTTTCCACTAAGAATATCTTTTCCTTGTTTGGAATCTTTCAATATTTCTTTGTAGAATTTCAAAGGAACAGTAGTTTCGGCATCTGTACCATTCAACATTACGAATACGGTTTTACCTTCGTGCTGGCGGGCATACGCATAAACACCGTTCTGTACCATGAATTGCACCATGCTACCTTTGGCAATGACATCGTTCCCTTTACGCCAGTTCAATAAGGTCTTGTAGAAGTTATAACATTCGTTCTGTATCTTGCTGCGTCCTGCGGCTGTTAATGCGGTTTCTGTATCGCCAGACCATCCACCGGGGAAGTCCTTACGAACGTATCCGTCACTCTTGCTCTTCACACCGTTCATCATGATTTCCGTACCATAGTAGAGTTGCGGAATACGGCGGGTGGTAAGTAGCAAGGTAGAAGCTTGTTTCAGCATTGGCAGATTGTCACCTTCACCCAGGAAGCGGTCGGTATCATGGTTTTCGATAAATGCCAGTACGGAAGCCGGGTTGGGGTAGAGGAAGTCGTATACGAAGCTATTGTATACGCGATCCAGACCTTTGAACCATGTTTCGGTCTGCTCGTTCTTGGCAGTGTTGATTTTATCGAAGAAGCTGAAGTCCATAACGGTTTTCAGGTTACTGTTCTTCGGGGCAGAGAGTTTGGAATCCATTTGCCACCAGGCTGTATAAGCCGGTTCGGTAACCCAGGTTTCGCCTACGGTGTTGTAGTTGGGGTATTCTTCGTTCAGCTCTTTCATCCAGTTGCTCATGGCATCATAGTCGGCATACGGATAAGTGTCCATGCGGATACCGTCGATATTGGCGTACTCAATCCACCAGAAGCTGTTCTGTACAAGGTAGCGATATACGTGCGGATTCTTTTGGTTAAGGTCCGGCATAGCGGTAACAAACCAACCGTCGTTCATCTGGTCGAAATCGTATTGTGAAGTATAAGGATCAACGTGCGGAGTCAGTTTGAAAGAAGTCTGCACGAAGTTCTTTTCATGATCGGGATTGTTGAACCAGTCTTTAGACGGCATATCTTTAATCCATGGATGTTCTACACCGCAGTGGTTGAAGATCATATCCATTACAATCTTGATGCCGCGGTCGTGGCATTTGGATATCAGTTGCTGATACTCTTCGTTGGTACCGAAACGCGGATCAACTTTATAGTAATCGGTAGTAGCGTAGCCGTGGTACGACCCGCCGGTCATGTTGTTTTCCAGTACCGGAGTGAACCAAAGTGCGGTTATACCCAGGTCGGAGAAGTAATCCAGATTTTGCTCGATACCTGCAAGGTCACCACCATGGCGGGCATTCGGATCATTGCGGTCTACTTTGTATTCGGCCATGCCGGGGATTTGGTCATTGTCCGGATTGCCGTTTGCGAAACGGTCGGGCATTAACAGGTAGAGGGCATCGGAAGCATCAAAACCTTTGTGTTCACAGCTTTTCTTGCCGCGTGCTTTCAGTTCATACTCTTTGACGATTTTCTTTTTGCCTTGTGCAAAAGTGAGAGCTACTTTACCGGGTTTTACATCTTTCTCCAGTCTCAGGTAGACAATCAGGTAGTTCGGGCTTTCCAGCTTGACAGTGCTGCTCAAAGAAACGCCGGGATAGTTGACGGTAACGGAAGAGTTACCGATATCTTCACCGTAGACCATAAGTTGGAGTTCGGGATTTTGCATTCCGGCGTACCAAAACGGAGGGTCGATTTTGTTTACGTTCATAGCTGCATACGTACTAAGGGAAAGTAAAAACGTTCCCAGGATAAGGAATAATTTTTTCATGATATTAGCTTTTCGTTATTATATCCGTATTTCGGTGCTAATATAAGCAAATAGCGGAGAAAGCTGCCGCTACTCCGCTATTATATACTTTATAATGTTATGCAAACGTTTTCAATGAATTAGCTACGAGCTACAAGTTACAAGCTACAAGCTACAGGCTACAGGCTACGAGCTACGAGTAGCTGCGCTATTACACAGCAAACCACTTGTAGCTCGTAACTTGTAGCTTGTCACTCATTCACTTTCCCCTGAAAGAAGTCATCCACTTTCTTTTTCTCGCGAAGATCTTTCAGCCAAGTTTCGGCTGCACCATAATAAGTACTTAATCCTAATATTACATTTCCTTTATCATCTGTTTCGGGTTGCTCACTGCTGCTTTTGGGACGCGTTTTAAGGAAAGCCTCCAGGCAACGTTCTGTATTCTTTTTATCTTTCAACTGATATTGGTAAACATATGCCATGTCATACAAGAGCTTATGATTTTCTATATCATATTTATCATATCTGTCTTGCATCGTTTTGATTTGCTCTTTAGGCATTAGTGCCATTTTATAGCAGTCTGTGAGGCCAACATAGAGGCGTACCATAGCGCTATCGGGTGGGGTAGCATATGCCACAGCTTCTTCCAGATATGCAACTCCTTGATCCTTCCATGACGTTTTGGAACAGGAGCGTCCTAAATAATATAGCAGATTCACATTACGCTTATCATATTGGCGAGCTACTTCCAGTATATCATGTGCTTCATAAAACTTTTCTACTGCGTAATAACTGACTCCTAAATAGTAACAGGTGGTAAATGTACTGTCCCCTAGGCTTAGTAACTGTTCGTATCTCTGTATTGCGGTCTGATAATCCTTCATCAGGCAGTATGCCAATGCGTTTTGTTGGTTTACAACAACGTTTGTACTGTCTATTTGGCGGTATTTTTCGGTAGCTTCTATAGCATAATTATAAAATGCTCCTTCGATGTGTAGTCTTGCTGCTTTGGCAGCAGCCAGAAAATCGTTGGGATATTTTTCCTGTATGTTTTCATAGCATCCCAATGCTGCTAAAATGTCATCTACCCCTTCAAAACTTTGAGCTTGTAGATGTAATGCAACAGCTGAGCTATCTGTTTCTGTAAGTAGACTGCTCTCTCCCAATGCTTCATCGAATTTCCGCTGATTCAGTAATAGAGTAATGTATTGAATACGGGTATACTTATTATCCGGATTCAGGTCCACTGCCTTTTGATAATATTTTAATGCCTGTTTGTTTTTTAATAATGACTTACAGCACTCTGCAGCTTCAATATAAGCTCGTGGATTCAGAGAATCTTGCATCACGATTTCTTCATATACCTGAAGCGCTTCCCTGTTGTTGCCAAGACTTTTCAGAGCTTTCCCTTTTTGATAGAGTAGGGGAACAGTCGGCGTCTCCTTATCAATAAGCGTCAATGCCGTCTCATAATCATAGTTTGCCATTGCTTCCTGAATAGGGTTGGTATTTTGTGCCATCAGCAATGAAGAGGCACTGAAAAAGAGTAGAATAAAGAGTTTCCGCATAGTCTTTTTATCTTTAAAGTATTGCTTAATTGGCTGCAAGTTACTAAAAAGATTTACTTTACGAAATATTCGTAGCCTCTTTTAGATAGATTAACGAATAAAAATAGCGCCCCTTCAGACGAAGGAGCGCTAAAATATACCGGATGTTTTGAATGGTAAAGATACCACTCAACGCACATGTCTTTTACATCAAGAATCCCAGCAAGATACCGGCAGCTACTGCAGAACCGATTACACCTGCAACGTTCGGACCCATGGCGTGCATCAGCAGGTAGTTTGTAGGATCATATTCCAGACCTACTACTTGAGAGATACGTGCCGAATCAGGTACAGCAGATACACCTGCATTACCGATCAACGGATTGATCTTATTATCTTTTTTCAGGAAGAGGTTGAATATCTTCACAAAGATGACACCTGAAGCGGTAGCAATTACGAATGACAATGCACCCAGACCGAAGATCTTGATAGAGTCGAGCGTCAGGAACTCAGAAGCCTGAGTAGAGGCACCTACTGTCAAACCTAATAAGATAGTAATTGTGTCAATCAGCGGACCACGTGCCGTTTCAGCTAAACGACGGGTTACACCACTTTCTTTCAACAGGTTACCGAAGAACAGCATACCCAACAAAGGCAGACCGGACGGAACGAGGAAACAAGTCAGCAACAAACCGATAATCGGGAAGATTACTTTCTCCGTGTGAGAAACTACGCGCGGTGGTTTCATACGGATCAGACGTTCGTGCTTGTTAGTCAACAGGCGCATGATAGGCGGCTGGATTACCGGTACCAACGCCATGTACGAATAGGCTGATACCGCAATCGCACCCATCAGGTTAGGAGCCAGCTTGGATGAAAGGAAGATAGCCGTCGGACCGTCAGCACCACCGATGATACCGATTGCACCGGCTTGCATAGGATCGAAACCTATTTCCAAAGCAATCATGTAAGCACCGAAGATACCAAACTGAGCAGCAGCACCAATCAGTAACAATTTAGGATTGGATATCAGAGACGAGAAGTCCGTCATAGCACCGATGCCCAAGAAGATGAGTGGCGGATACCAACCGGAGGTTACTCCTTGGTACAGGATGTTGAGCACAGAACCTTCCTCATAGATGCCGACTTTCAATCCGGCTTCCATGTTAAAGGGGATATTACCGATCAGCATACCGAATCCGATGGGAATCAGCAGCATCGGCTCAAATTCCTTGGCTACTGCCAAGTATATGAAGAACAAACCCACCAGGATCATCACAACGTGTCCCACCGTTGCATTGGCAAAGCCCGTGTACGTCCAGAAGTCGGCAAGGTTGTTTCCTAAAAATGTGATAAATTCTCCCATATTATTCAATAATTACAAGGTCATTACCTTCGAGAACGGAATCTCCTTTACTTACGTTGATTGCAGTGATTTTACCGTCTTTGTCGGCATTGATATTGTTCTCCATCTTCATAGCCTCAAGGATAATAATCGTTTGTCCTTTCTTCACTGTATCACCTACATTGACTTTGATGTCGAGGATAACACCGGGAAGCGGAGATTTTACACCTGATTTGCCTGTAGAAGGAGCAGCCGGTTTCACTACCTGGGTCGGAGCAGGAGCCGGAGTGGTAGGACGGGTTACCGGTTTAACAACCACTTTAGGTGCCTTTTCCATTTCTACCTTGTAGGGGGTACCGTTCACTTCTACATGAGCGATATTTTCATCGATATCTCCAATGGTAACTTTATATGTATTACCGTTGATTTTATATTTATATTCTTTCATCGTTTTATCAATTTATAGGTGGTTACTTTTTCAGAGGAGTTTCACGTAATGTGTAAATCTTCGAACTCCATGGTGAATAGCTGCGTTTTACACGGGTGATAGTAAGAACGGTGTCTTCCACATCGTGTACATCGCTTTGCATCTCGTGCATGGCCATGGCAATGGCAGCAAATATCTCTCCCGGAGCTTCGCCCAGTTTCTTTTCTTTGGCTTCCTGCTTGTCAGTAATACCTTTAGCCTTCATTGCATTACGCTTGCTAAGGCTTACAGATGCTTTGCCGACAATCTTGAAAGCAATGAAAAGCAGGATCAAACCGCAAAATACTACACTCATGGCAGAAATAGACATACCGATACCATTGCTGTCATGCTCTTCGAATTTCTCCATCTTGGCATTGCTGTCGATGGTTTTGTTGTTGGTACTCGGAGTTACGTATTTCTCTGCACTACCGTCTTTAACTTCCCACTGAGAAGCAGCGTCGCTTACACGTCCGTAAGATTGATTGGTCTTCAATACTCCGGCAGGAATAGTAACTTGATCGATCAAGTTACGGCCAGAATCAAATAAGCCGATCCAATTCTCTTTTTCTGGATCCAGTGTGAAATTGGTATGGAATGTACCACGTCTTGGTTCTCCGTCTGCCCAGAATAATGAGTGCTGACGTGGTTTTATCAAAGTCAAAACATCACCTTTAGGGATGAAGTAGGTGGAAGTGTCACCGGGTTGGCTGCTTGCCCTTAATAAGCATGCTGCGAGGTCGGCACTACCATACGATCTATTGAATATTTCAATCCATGCGCTGTGCAAACCGTAGTCGTCCTGATAATTACCTTCGTTGGTAATCAGTACTTCATTCAGCAGCAGCTTATTGTTCGATCTTTTCTCTCCGCAGGAAGAGCATACACCTAACACCAGCAGCAAGGTAAAGAATATTCCGATTTTTGTTTTGTTCATAATCGTTCTTGTTTTTAGTGTTAAAAGCCTGATTACAAAGGAATATTACCATGCTTCTTAGCCGGATTACTCAATTTCTTAGTCTGCAACTGTTGCAAGGCGCGGATAATGCGGAAACGTGTGTTACGCGGTTCAATCACATCATCGATGTAACCATACTTAGCTGCATTATAAGGATTAGCAAACAACTTGGTGTATTCAGCTTCTTTTTCTGCCAGGAATTGAGCAGGATTTTCCTGTTCCTTAGCTTCGCGGGCATACAATACCTCAACGGCACCGGCACCACCCATTACAGCGATTTCAGCCGTAGGCCATGCGTAGTTCATGTCACCACGGAGTTGCTTACAGCTCATTACGATGTGTGAACCACCGTAAGACTTACGCAATGTAACTGTTACCTTAGGTACAGTAGCTTCACCGTAAGCATACAGCAACTTAGCACCATGCAGAATTACACCATTGTATTCCTGGCCTGTCCCCGGAAGGAATCCCGGAACGTCTACCAATGAAACGATAGGAATATTGAAAGCATCGCAGAAACGAACGAAGCGACCACCCTTACGGGATGCGTTGCTGTCGAGCACACCTGCCAGATACTTCGGCTGGTTGGCAACGATACCTACGGACTGTCCGTTGAAACGTGCGAAACCGATAATGATATTCTTTGAGTAATCTTTTTGAACTTCGAGGAACTCACCGTTGTCAACGATAGCAGCAATTACTTCGTACATGTCGTACGGCTTGTTCGGGCTATCGGGGATGATTTCATTCAGAGAATCTTCCAGACGGTCGATTGGATCGGTGCAATCTACGTAAGGAGCTTCTTCCAGGTTGTTCTGAGGAATATAGCTCAGCAGTTTACGCAGCAAAGCCAAACCTTCTTCTTCAGTCTTGGCAGTGAAGTGAGTTACACCTGATTTAGTAGAGTGGACACTTGCGCCACCCAGATTTTCCTGAGTTACATCCTCACCTGTTACAGTCTTAACCACCTTCGGACCGGTAAGGAACATATAAGAAGTACCTTCCATCATCAACGTGAAGTCAGTCAGTGCAGGAGAGTAAACAGCACCACCGGCACAAGGGCCGAAGATACCTGAGATCTGCGGGATAACACCTGATGCCAGGATGTTGCGCTGGAAGATTTCAGCATAACCTGCCAGAGCATTGATACCTTCCTGAATACGTGCACCACCCGAATCGTTGATGCCGATACAAGGAGCACCCATTTTCATTGCCTGATCCATAATCTTACAGATCTTCAGAGACATCGTTTCAGACAAAGAACCGGCAGAAACCGTAAAGTCCTGTGCAAACAGATAAACCAAACGGCCGTCGATAGTACCACAACCGGTAACAACACCATCACCGGGATAGTGTTTCTTTTCCATACCGAAGTTGGTACATCTGTGCTCTACAAACATATCCATTTCTTCGAAACTACCTTCGTCGAGAAGCATGGCTATGCGCTCACGAGCTGTATATTTACCTTTCTCATGCTGTTTGGCAATCGCTTTTTCACCACCACCCAGACGTGCAGCTGTGCGGCGATCTATAAGCTCTTTAATCTTTTCAAGTTGATTACTCATTTTATTAAATATAATGGGTTAATACTATTTTTTATTGTGAATTATGAATTACAAATGACGAACTGCCTGTAAAATAAGTAATTCGTCATTCCTAAATTCGTAATTAATGCATATTATTCCGGCTTTTCGCAAAGTTCTGTCAATACGCCCAGTGTTGATTTCGGGTGTAAGAAAGCAATGTTCAGACCTTCAGCACCTTTGCGCGGAGCCTTGTCGATTAAGCGAACGCCTGCAGCTTCTACTTCAGCCAATGCGTTAGCTACACCGTCTTCAATAGCAAATGCCACGTGATGAACGCCTGCACCTTTGTTTTCGATGAACTTAGCAATAGTACTTTCGGGAGAGGTCGGTTCGAGAAGTTCGATTTTAGTGTCACCAACTTTCAGAAAAGCGGTTTTTACTTTCTGGTCTTCTACAGTTTCGATGTTGTAGCATTTCAGACCCAATACGTTCTCGTAATACGGCAGGGCTTCTTCAATGCTCTTTACGGCAATGCCCAGATGCTCAATGTGTGAAATCTTCATAACTATATTTATTAATGTTGGTATAATGTCTTAATTAAAGGCATAAAACAGCACAAAGAAAGAGATTTCTT
>ENA-USUM01001038-USUM01001038.1-human-gut-metagenome-genome-assembly--contig:-NODE-1038-length-17103-cov-36.567368_pt1 | contig 17103 bp, 13 predicted proteins | sample MGYA00250063_ERZ773402 | MGnify/ENA primary metagenome ERZ773402 (study PRJEB29103, sample SAMN06112030) | human gut metagenome | biome: human gut; feature: ankylosing spondylitis patient; material...
GGAATCGGATCGCGGTCGAAGAAGGCGAACGAATGGTCGTAGCCGATCTCCTGCCCGGTGTAGATCAGCGGCAGGCCGCGCGGCACGACGAACGTGAAGACCGCCATGATCTCGCGCGCATCGCCCAATCTGGAAAATTCGGAGCCGTTCCACGAATTCTCGTCATGGTTCGACGTGAACGCCAGCCGCATGGCCGAGTCGGGATAGTCGTCGCGGTCGGCGTAGATGTAGTCGCGCAGAGCCGTGACGCGGGTGCGCTGCCGGGCCACGTCGTTCATCAGGTGGTGCATCCGCCAGGCGTAGCAGGCGTCGAAAGCCCCCTCCTCGAAAAGATTCCGCTCCTCGGCCTCGGCCAGCATGAACAGATCGGGCTTCACACGCCGCAGGCGCAGCGAGGTCTCGTTCCAGAACTCGATGGGAACCAGCATCGCCATGTCGCAGCGGAATCCGTCGACGTCGTGCTGCGTGAGCCAGAACTCCATGGCGTCGGCCTGCGCGCGCCACACGTCGCGGTCGGCGTAGTTGAGTTTGGCGGTGTCGGACCAGTCCCACGGCACGGCGGGACGGCCCGCGGCGTCGCGTTCGTACCACGAGGCGGGCTTTTCGGCGATCCACCGCGCGTCGCGCGCCGTGTGGTTGGCCACCCAGTCGAGCAGGACCCGCATGCCGAGGCGGTGGGCCTCGGCGACGAAGGCGTCGAAGTCGGCCATCGTGCCCAGCTCGGGGTTCACGGCACAGTAGTCGCGGATCGAATAGTAGGAGCCGAGCGAGCCTTTGCGCCCGGCCTCCCCGATCGGATAGACCGGCATGAGCCACACGGCGTCGACGCCGAGGTCTTTGAGGAAAGGCAGTTTTGAAGTTGCCGCGCGCAGCGTGCCTTCGGGCGTGAGCTGGCGCACGTTCATTTCATACAGGACAGCCTGCGGCCAAAAACAATTCATAATTCACAATTCATAATTACCTTGTCCGCGATCAGCCGGCGCACGCCGCGGATTTCAAGTTCGACGGGGGCACCTTCGTTCGCCACCTCGACCGCATTGCGGGTGATCCGGACCGTCAGGACCCGGTCCTGGAAATTGACCTTGAACGAGAGGGACTCCCACGCGGCCGGCAGCTGCGGGTCGAACGACAGCACGCCGTCGCGGACGCGCATGCCCCCGAAACCCTCGACCACCGAGAGCCACGAACCCGCCATCGAAGTGACATGGCAGCCCTCGCGGACCTCGCGGTTGTAGTCGTCGAGGTCCAGGCGCGCCGTGCGCAGGTAGAGTTCGTAGGCCTTGTCCAGATCGCCGATACGCGCGGCGAGGATGGCGTGGACGCAGGGCGAGAGCGACGATTCGTGGACCGTGCGCGCCTCGTAGAAGCGGAAGTTGCGGCGGACGGTGTCGAGGTCGAAATCGTCGCCGAAGAAATAAAGCCCCTGCAACACGTCGGCCTGCTTGATCAGGCACGAGCGCAGGATGCGGTCCCACGACCAGCGCTGGTTGATGGGGCGATCCGCAGGGTCGAGGTCTTTGGCCAACGTCTGCTCCTTGTCCAGATAGCCGTCCTGCTGGAGGAAGATGCCCAGTTCGCGGTCCTCGCCGAAGTACATGCCGTCGGCGATTTCGAGCCACCGCTTCGTCTCGGCCGTCTCGTCGAAACGTCGCTTCGCGCAGATGCGCGCGTAGTCCGCAGGCCGGTTTTCACGCACCCACGCCGCCGACTCGGCGGCATAGCGCATCGACCAGCAGGCGATGTAGGAGGTATACCAGTTGTTGTCGACGTTGTTCTCGTACTCGTTGGGACCCGTGACGCCCAGCATGACATATTTTTGCCGCGCCCCGGACCACGTGATGCGCTGCGCCCAAAAGCGCGCCACGGACAGCAGCACCTCCAGCCCGCAGTCGGCCAAATACGCCGTGTCGCCGGTATAGCGGATGTAGTTGAAAATCGCGTAGGCGACGGCGCCGTTGCGGTGGATCTCCTCGAAGGTGATCTCCCACTCGTTGTGGCACTCCTCGCCGTTGACGGTGACCATCGGGTAGAGCGCCGCACCGTCGCGGAAGCCCAGCTTCGCGGCGTTTTCAATGGCCTTGTCGAGCTGGTTGTAGCGGTAGACGAGCAGTTCGCGGGCGACGGCCCGCCCGGCGGTGGCCAGGTAGAACGGCAGGCAGTAGGCCTCGGTGTCCCAGTAGGTCACGCCGCCGTATTTCTCGCCCGTGAAGCCCTTCGGACCGATATTCAGACGGGTGTCCACCCCGGTATAGGTTTGCAGCAACATGAAGATGCAGAAGCGGATGCCCTGCTGCGCCCGGGCGTCGCCCCCGATTTCGATGTCGCAGCCGTGCCAGCGGGCGGCCCAGGCGGCCGTCTGCTCTTTGAGCAGGGCCTCGAAGCCCGCCTCCTGTCCCGAAGCCGCGACGCAGCGCGCCGCGGCGATAAGGTCCGCCGGAGCGTGGTTGAGCGACGAGCAGATGCCCGCATATTTATATAAGACGGCGGCGCAGCCCTTTTCACGGCTGACCGCTGCGGTGGCCCGGACCTTCTCGGGGCGGGTTTCGCAATGCCACTCGGCGCCGTCCAGCTCGACGGCCTGCGCCCAGGCCGCCTCGAAACCGCTCTTTTTGGTACGGCTCTGCGTGGCGTCGGCCTCGGTCGAGACCTCCTCCCAGAACTTTTCGTCGTAGTTGGCGTCGGCATTGCGCACGTCGGCGTCGACATAGGGCGAGAAGGTGATCCGGGCCGCCCGGTTGAGCGGCGTGACGGCGTATTTCACGACGCCCAGTTCGCGGCGCGCCAGCGAGAGGAAACGAACCGTCTCGACGGCCACCTCGACGCCGTTTTTCAGCACGACCCTCATGCGGCGCGTCAGCACCGAGCGGCGCATGTCCGTCTCGCGGTAAAAGCTCTTCACCTCCGCGACGGTCGCCAGGTCGAGCGGCTCGCCGTCGACCGCGACATCGACCCCGATCCAGAACGCGGCGTTCGGGACCTTGGCGAAATACTCCGGGTAGCCGTTCTTCCACCACCCCACGCGGGTCTTGTCGGGATAATAGACCCCGCCGATATAATTGCCCTGAAGCGTCTCGCCCGAGTAACGCTCCTCGAAATTGGCCCGGCCGCCCATCACGCCGTTGCCCAGCGCGAAGAGCGACTCGGAAGAGAGCGCCCGCGAAGGGTCGAAGCGATCCTCGACGAGGCGCCAGGGATCGGTTTTTACATATCCGTCGTTCATAATCTATACTCTTTATCGCTCGTTTCACCGCCCCGGCCGCAGCCTTCCGCGGCGTTGCGCCGGGGTTGCAATCAGTCCCGGTCGATCTTCATCGCCAATTGTTCAAACGTAAACCCCGCGAAGGTTTCCAGCCGCATCGTGGCGGCCGAAAGCGACGCACCGCCCCCGACGCCCACCGAACGCATGCCCGCACGCGAAGCAGCCTCGATACCCGCGGCGGCGTCCTCGAAGACCACGCACACGGAAGGCGCGGCGTCCACGGCGGCGGCACCCTTCAGGAAAACCTCGGGATCGGGTTTGGCCCGCGAAACCTCGTTGCCGTCGACCACGGCGTCGAACAGCGGCCGAAGGCCGCACCGGTCGAGGATCGTCCCCGCGTTCTTCGACGCCGAGCCGAGCACCGTCCGCACGCCGCGGCTGCGCACGTCGTGCAAAAACGCCGCCACGCCCGGAAGCACCTCGGCGGGTGTCATTTGCGAAACAAAACGCAGGTAACGCGCATTCTTTTCGGCGGCGAGACGCTCCCTCTCGGCGGCGGAAAAACGCCCCTCAAGTCCTCCGGCGCGCAGGACGATCTCCAGCGACGCCATGCGGCTCACACCCTTGGTCGCTTCGCCCTGCACGGGCGTGAATTCAAAGCCCAGTTCACGAGCCAGCGCGGCCCACGCCAGATAGTGGTAGCGGGCCGTATCGACGACAACTCCGTCCAAATCGAATATGCAGCAGTCTATCATTTTTTGAATTTCGGATACCAAAGATACGATTTTTTTGCAAAAAAAACACGTATCCGGCAACGCATTACCTACATACTTGTAAAATATCACCTTCTAAAAGCTGCTTTTTTTCAGAATTAATTTATATCTTTGCGCACGTAATTACAATCAACGCCTTATTAAAAATGAAGCAACTCTGCCTTCTCATCGGGACAGCGGTCCTCGGCATACTGCTCGTTTCGTGCTCCGCACAGAAGCGCGTATGGTATCTGCAGGACGCCCAGCCCTTCACACCCGAACAAATCGCCGAAAACGGACAGATCCGCATCAAGCCGCTCGACCGGCTGACGATCGTCGTCAACAGCAAGGACCCCGAACTGGCAGTGCCGTTCAACTCGGCGACCTCCTACAATTCGCTCACGGGAACCAACGTCTCCAGCGCGGCAAACTCGCAGGCGCTCCAGATGCGCACCGTCGACGAGAACGGCATGCTCGAAATGCCCGTGATCGGCAAGATCGAATGCAAGGGCAAGACCCGCAGCGAACTGGCCCAGGCCATCGCCAAGAAGATCATCGACGGCGGATATATCAACGACCCCACGGTCAACGTACAGTTCGCCGACATGAAGATTTCGGTCATCGGCGAAGTGGCCCGCCCCGGATTCTACGATGTCACACGCGACAAGGTTTCGATTTTCGACGCTCTGGCGATGGCCGGCGACATGACCGTATACGGCGTGCGTTCGGAGGTGGCCGTGACGCGCGAGGTGGACGGCGTGCGCACGATCGAATACCTCGACCTCACATCGACCGACATCTTCAACTCCCCGGCTTTCTACCTCCAGCAGAACGACGTGGTATACGTGAAACCCAACAAGTACAAGGCGCAGACGGGCGAGATCAGCCAGAACCGCAATTTCTACCTTTCGCTGGTGGGAACGGCGATTTCGGTGGCGACACTCATCGTAACCCTCACCAAATAGCAAGGCTCCATGGCAGAACAACAGATCAATTCACAGATACAGACCAACAACGAAGAACTGACGAACACGATCACCCTGCACGACATCATCCGCATGGTGATCGCCAACTGGTATTGGTTCGTGCTTTCGACCGTATGCTGTCTCTGCGCGGCCTACTACTATCTGGCCAGCACCCCGAAGATTTACAGCCGCACGGCGACCATTCTGGTCAAGGACAGCCGCAAGGGCGGAGACGTGGATCTCACGGCATTCAGCGATCTGGCGGGATTCCAGAACCGCCGCAACGTCGACAACGAAGTATTCATCCTCCAGTCGCGGCGTCTGATGACCAACGTGGTCAAGCAGCTCAACCTGACGGTCAACTATTCGGTGAGCGACGGGCTCCGCCGGCGCGACCTCTACGGCCAGGCCCCGATCGACGTGAAGTTCATCAACGACAACGACAACCAGTCGCTCGCAATGGAGATCACGCCGATCGACGACGACAAAATCCGGTTGAGCGAATTCAAAGACCAGTTCGTCACCAAGCACGAGAGCCGCAGCGTCATCACGGCGGCTTACGGTGACACGATCCCGACTCCCGTGGGTCAGGTCGTGGTGCAGAAGTCGCTCTACATGGCCCCCGACTACATCGGGGTTCCGATCCGCGTGACCAAGAGTTCGCTGGGACGGACCACTAACGCCTACCGCGCAGCCGTGAAAAGCGACGTGGCCAACAAGCAGGCTTCGGTGGTGACCATCTCGATGAACAACACCGTCCCCCGGCGCGCCGAAGACGTGATCAACACGCTGATCGAGGCCTACAACGAAGACGCCATCGAGGACAAGCGCCGCGTGTCGGTCGCCACGGGCAAGTTCATCAAGGCCCGTCTGGACGTTATCGGACGCGAGCTGGGCGACGTGGACCGCAATATCGAGGACATCAAGAAGGACAACCGGATGGTGGACATCACCTCGGAGGCCGCGCGCAGCGTGTCGGAAAGTTCGCGCTACAAGACGGAAGGTCTTTCGCTCGAAAACCAGATCAACGTGGCGGAGTACATTCGCACCTACCTGAACGACCCGAAAAACGTCGGTGAACTGATTCCGGCGATGGCGGCCGCGGGAACCAACACGGCCATCGCCAAGCAAATCGAAGATTACAACTCGGCGATCCTGCGCCGCGAGAAACTGCTGGAGAACAGTTCGGAGCGCAGCCCCGTCATTCAGGACCTCGACAACCTGCTGGCCGCCGTGCGGCGTTCGATCATCTCGTCGCTCGACTCCAACATCTCGACGCTCGAAATCCAGCGCGACGCCATGCGCAAGGAGGAGACGCAGGCCAACATCCGCATCTCGACCATGCCTTCGCAGGAGAAGATCATCCTGGGCATCACGCGCCAGCAGAAGATCAAGGAAGAACTGTTCCTCTACCTGCTGAACAAGCAGGAGGAGAACCAGCTCAACTACGCCGTGGCAGAGAGCAACTCGCGGTCGATCGACTACGCCTACGGCAGCAACGCTCCCGTATCGCCCCGACCGATGATGATTCTGGGCATCGCCCTGATCGTGGGTCTGGCCATTCCCTTCGGCCTGCTCTACCTGATCGGCATGCTCGACACGACCATCCGCGGTCGCAAGGACATCGAGGACAATGTCAACGCCCCGTTCCTGGGCGACATCCCCTACCACGAGGGCGGCGGCAAGGCCGGGATCGTGGTGCGCGAAACGGGCCGCGACGCCCTGTCGGAGGCTTTCCGCATTCTGCGCTCGAACATGACGTTTATGAGCGTCTCGGCCGGAACCGACATCCGCACCATTCTCTTCACCTCGTCGGACCCGCACGCAGGCAAGACCTTCGTGGCGACGAACCTGGCCATGACCCTCGCCATGGCCGGCAAGCGCGTGCTGCTGATCGACCTCGACCTGCGCCGCCATGCCCTGTCGTCCCAGCTGGGCCACAGCAACAGCAAAACCGGCATCACGAGCTATCTCGCAGGAACGGTCTCCGATGTGGAGAGCATGATCCAGAACTCCGGATTCCACCAGAATCTCGACGTGATTTACGCAGGAGTGCAGCCGCCCAACCCGGCGGAGATGCTCCTTTCGGACAAACTCGACAAGCTCATCGCCGAAATGCGCGGCAGATACGATTATGTCTTCCTCGACAGTACGCCCGCCATGTCGGTGGCCGACGCAATTATCACCGACCGGCTTGCGGACCTCTGTATATACATCGTACGCGAGGGTGTGCTCGACCGGCGCCAGCTGCCCGACATCGAGCGGCTCTACCGCGAGAAGAAGCTCCACAACATGTGCATCGTTCTAAACAGCACCCGCGCCCGCCGTCACGGATATGGATACGGGTATGGCTACGGCTACGGTTATGGATACGGCTACGGAGACGATTACAAGGAAGTAAGCTACCGCAAACGCATCAAGCACTTCTTCCGGTCGCTGGCACATAAAGTAAAACGGTAACGATGGCCATTCACGACGCAACAATAGCCATCGACTTCGACGGTACGGTCGTAACGCATGCCTACCCGGAGATCGGTGAGGATGCGGGAGCGGCGCCCGTGCTGAAAGAGCTGACGGACAACGGTTGCCGACTGATCCTCTACTCGATGCGGCATGGAAAACTGCTGGACCGCGCGGTGGAATGGTTCCGCGTCCGGGGCATTCCGCTCTACGCCGTGAACGAAAATCCGTCGCAGAAGCGCTGGACCTCGTCGCCGAAGATTCATGCAGACCTTTACATCGACGACTGCAATCTGGGCTGTCCGCTGCGGTTCGTCGACGGAGAGAAACATCCCGTGGCCGATTGGGCCAAGATCCGCGAGCAGCTCGTCCGGGAAGGTTTTCTGGACTGACGCGCAGAAAGTCGGGGGGGGGGCTGACGAAGGCCCAAACCGGATAATAAAAAAGCGAGACTTTGGAAAGTCTCGCTTTTTTTGCAGGCGGGCTGGAGCGGCAGAGCGGCAGAGCGGCGGGCAGAAGTATACAGGCGGTGGCAAAAACAGGCAGAGGTAGGCCTATAATGACAGAGACAATAGGAGCTGGCAAGTTCCGGGCATCGCGAAGAACGGGACGGATGGGTAGTACTCGAGTACGTCCCATTCGTCCCGTTCGAGGGAATTACGGAAATGACTGCATCTGAAGCGGAACCGGTTTTTGATTATCGCGGAGCAGATTTTGCCATAACGCAGTTCGGCCCGGACGGGACATACCGAAGTATTTCCCGTTCGGGCCGGACAAGGCAGGGCGAAAGATGCCCGTGAGAATCGAAAACTACGCCCAGAGATTCCGGGGATATTTACCCTCGGCAATCATCTTCTCGATGGCGGCCATCAGCGCGGGTTTGTCCTCCTTGTAGGTGACGCCGTGCCACTGGGCGGCCGAACGCAGCACGCGGAGCGTAGCCGTGCCGTCGCCGATCAGCTTGTTGACCATCGTCGGGATGTAGAACTCCGACTTGATATTGTCCTTGTTGGCCTCGAACCAGACTTTGAAGTACTCCTTCGAGTAGGTGAAGAAGTCGGGCGTGAAGCCGAAGAGGTTCATCGAAACGGGAGTGTCCTCGGCAAGAGGCTCGTCGGCGCCGTTGTCGTGGAAGACGATCCGGCCGTCGGGCATCCGCTCGATCTGCGTCCGCTCGACCATCGACGTGAGGTCGCCTTTCGGATCGACGCCGCAGACGCCGCGCGAAACCGTACCGTTCTCCGAAAGCGTCTTGTTCAGGTCGTAAGCGACCATGCAATAGCTGTTGCGGCTCTCGCCAAGCTGCGCCAGGTAGTCCCCGATGGTCTTATAGGCCTCGGCGCCGTAGAAATCGTCGGCGTTGATCACGGCGAAGGGTTCGTGAACCGCATCGGCTGCCATCATCACGGCGTGGTTCGTACCCCACGGCTTGACACGGCCTTCGGGAACGGCAAGACCTTCGGGCAGGTAGTCGAGTTCCTGGAAAACGAAATCCACGGCGATGCGCCCGCCGAAACGGTCGGCCGAGAAGACCTCGCGGAACTCTTTCTCGAAGGAGTGGCGGATGACGAAGACGACCTTGCCGAAACCGGCGCGGATGGCGTCGTAGACCGAATAGTCGATGATGGCCTCGTTGTTGGGACCGACACCGTCCATCTGTTTGAGCGACCCGTAGCGGGAGCCCATGCCCGCGGCGAGTACCAGTAATGTGGGTTTTACCATGTTATTTTATCTGTTTATGACATTGGTTCAAAACATCCACAAAGGTAAAAAATTAAGCGCGCCCCGCAAAGGATTTATGCAAATTTGCCTATCTTTGTAGGGTTAACAAAGAGAAATCGTACCCGGAGAGATGAAATTTCTGAAAACCATACGGGCATGGTGGCGCGGCCTGTTCCGCAAACGCCGGTTCAACATGCTCAACGCCACGGACAACACCGAAGAGTGGCACATGCACCTCTCGCCGGCGAGTATCCTCGCGGGACTGGTGGCGTTCATGCTGATGCTCTTCATCCTCACGCTGTCGCTGGTGGCGTACTCCCCCATCCTGGAATTCCTGCCCGGATACCGCACCGAGGCCGACCGTTCGCGCGAAAGCCTCGTGCAGAACATCATCCGGCTCGACTCGATGGAGCGCATGATGAACGACATGCTGACCTACAACGAGAACATAGCCCTGATCATGGAGGGACGCACGCCCGTGGCGCGCGTGCTCGCCTCGTCGGACTCGTCGCGCATCAGCAAGGTGCTGGTGATGCCCTCGCACGAAGACTCGCTCCTGCGGGCCCAGATGGAGGGCGACGGCGAATACGCCATCGCCGGACAGGGCGGCTCGCGGCGCAAGGTGCGCGAGGCCATCGAGCTGGCGACGCCCGTCGAGGGAATCATAACCGGAAAATTCGACATCCGGCAGGGAAATTTCGGTGTGAAGATCGCCGCGACCGCCGCCGACCGCATCACGGCCATCGACAACGGCACGGTGGTTCAGAGCCTCTGGACCCCGGAGACGGGTTACATCGTGGTCCTGCAACACGCCGGGAACCTGATCTCGGTCTACAAGAACCTCTCGCAGTCGCTCGTAACGACCGGCCAGACCATCCGTTCGGGCGAACTGATCGGCTACAACGCCGAAGTGCAGGACGGAGAGGTCCGGCTCTTCGAATTCGAACTCTGGAACAACGGCAAACCCGTGGACCCCGAGGGGTACATCGTCTTCTGACAAACGCATGAAACAAAGACTCGCAATACTGGGTTCGACCGGCTCGATCGGCGTGCAGACGCTCGACATCGCCCGCGAAAACCCCGGCCGCTTCGAGGTCCGCGTCCTCACGGCCAACCGCAACTGGGAACGACTGGCCCGGCAGGCCCGGGAATTCGACGCCGACGCGGCGGTGATCGCCGACAAACAGCACTACGCGCAGCTGCGCGACGCACTCGCGGGAACCGACACCAAAGTATATGCCGGAGAGGAGGCCGTGGCGCAGGTCGCGGCCGGAGGCGGCACGGACGTGGTGGTGAACGCCCTGGTGGGCTACGCCGGACTCGCTCCCACGGTGGCGGCCATCGAGGCAGGCAAGAAGCTCGCGCTGGCCAACAAGGAGTCGCTCGTGGTGGGCGGCGCCTGCGTGATGCCGCTGGCCCGGAAGCGGAAAGCCCCGGTGATTCCGATCGACTCGGAACATTCGGCCATCTTCCAGTGTCTCGTGGGCGAGCGCGCCCCGGTCAGAAGGCTGATCGTCACGTGCAGCGGCGGCGCATTCCGCGACTTCCGGGCCGAAGAGCTGGCGAACGTCACGGTGGAGCAGGCCCTGCGCCACCCCCAGTGGGACATGGGCGCGAAGATCACGATCGACTCGTCGACGCTCGTGAACAAGGGTTTCGAGGTGATCGAGGCCCACTGGCTGTTCGGAACCCCGGCGGAACGGATTTCGGTGTTGCTCCACCCGCAGTCGATCATCCATTCGATGGTCGAATTCGAGGACGGCGCGATCAAGGCCCAGCTCGGAACGCCCGACATGCGCCTGCCGATCAGCTTCGCGCTGCTGTACCCCGACCGGGCGAACCGTCCCGGCGAGCGGTTCAACTTCCTGAACCATCCGCAGCTGACCTTCGCCGAAGTGGACCGCGCGAAATACCCGGCGCTCGACATCGCCTACGACTGTCTGCGGCGCGGCGGCACGGCGGCCTGCACGATGAACGGCGCCAACGAGGTGGCCGTGGCGGCGTTCCTCGCCCGCAAATGCGCATGGCTCGACATCGTGCGCGCCATCCGCTACGCGCTGGAGCACGCCGCATTCGTCCCCTCGCCCACCCTGGCCGATTACGCCGAGGCGAACGCCGAAGCCCGCGCGCTGGCGGCGGAGTTCCTACAATTAAAAAATTAAAAATTAAAGCTTGTGGACATTCTTGTAAAAATCATTCAGTTCTTCCTCTGTTTCACCATCCTGATAGGCATTCACGAGATGGGTCACTTCATCATGGCGCGGGTGTTCAAAATCCGCGTCGAGAAATTCTACATCTTCTTCGACCCGTGGTTCTCGCTGTTCAAATTCAAACGCGGAAACACCGAGTACGGTCTGGGATGGCTGCCGCTGGGCGGATATGTCAAGATCGCCGGCATGATCGACGAGTCGATGGACACGGAACAGATGAAACAGCCCGTCAAACAGGACGAGTTCCGCGCCAAACCCGCCTGGCAGCGTTTTCTGGTGATGATCGCCGGCGTGGTGATGAACGTCGTGCTGGCCGTGGCCATCTACATCGGCATCTGCTACACGTGGGGCGACACCTATTTCTCGAACGCCGACGCCAAGTGGGGCTACAACTTCAACGAGGCCGGGCACAAACTCGGATTCCACGACGGAGACCGGCTGGTGAGCATCGACGGCGAAGAGGCGGACGACATCAACAAGGTCGTAAACTCGCTGATCATCACCGAAAGCGACCGCAGCGTCGTGGTCGAACGCAACGGACGGCAGGTGGAACTGATCCTCCCGCTCGACGAGCTGATCTCGATGCGCCAGCAGAAGGGATACGAAAATTTCCTCCTGCCCCGCATCCCCTTTCTGATCGACAGCGTCGTAAACCCGACCGTCGCACAGTTGCGGAAGGGAGACGAGATCGTAGCCATCGACAACGTTTCGGGTCTCGACTTTGCGGGCTACGGCCAATACCTGAAGGCGCACGCCGGAGATTCGGTGCTGCTGACAGTCCTGCGGGAAGGGGACATGCTCTTTGAATTCAAAGCGCCCGTCTCGGAGAACGGCACGCTCGGAGTCATCCGCAAGGGCCTCGCGCTGCGCACGCAGAAATATACGTTCCTGGAGGCGATTCCGGCCGGTATTCAAAGGACGGGCAAGGTGATCTCCTCCTACTGGGACCAGCTGAAGATGATCGTGCAGCCCAAAACCAAGATGTACGAGGAGCTGGGCGGATTCATCTCCATCGGCAGCATCTTCCCCTCCACGTGGGACTGGCAGGACTTCTGGATGAAGACCGCCTTCCTGTCGATCATCCTCGCGGTGATGAACATTCTGCCGATCCCGGGACTCGACGGCGGGCACGCGATCTTCACTTTCTGGGAGATGATCTCGGGCCGCAAGGTGAGCGACAAGGTGCTCGAAGCGGCGCAGTATGTCGGACTGATCATCATTCTGTTCCTGCTGCTCTACGCCAACGGCAACGACATTTACCGGTTCTTTATCAAATAAATGCGGAGCCGATGACAAACCGAACTGCGGAAAAAACGGAAGCCTGCGCCGCGGCGCTGCGGAGACACCGTTTCGAGGCCGAGGTAGTGAAGGACGCCGAAGCGGCCTTCGCCCTGATGAAGGCCGTCGTGGAGGCCGAAAACCCGCAACTCGTGTCGTTCGGCGACTCCATGACGATGCGCGGAACGGGCATCGTCGAGTGGCTGCGGAGCAACGGGCGGCTGACGCTGCTCGACGGGTTCGACGCCTCGAAGCCCTACGAGGAGCGGCTGGAAATCCGCCGCCGCGCGCTGTTGTCGGACCTTTTCATCACGGGCGTGAACGCCGTGACGGAGCAGGGAACACTGCACTGGCTGGACAAGGTGGGCAACCGCATCGCACCGGTGGCATTCGGTCCCCGAAAGGTGATCATCGTGGCGGGACGCAACAAGATCGTGGCCGACCGCGACGAGGCCGAGGAGCGCATCCGCCGGATCGCCGCCCCGCAGAACGTAGCGCGACACCCCGGATTCCGCACCCCCTGCGCCAAAACGGGCGTCTGCGCGGACTGCAACTCGCAGGACCGCATCTGCAACACCCGGATGGAAATGCTGCGATGCTGGCCCGACAAACGGGTGTTGGTAATACTGATCGACGAAGATTCCGGATTATGATGAAACAACTGAAATACGGCACGACCTGCCTGCTGTTGCTGGCAGCCGCCTGCGGAGACGATTCCGACGCATTTTACACGGCGGTTTATCCCGTCGTGCGCGTCGAGGCCGAAATCACCCTTCCGGACCCCGAACCGGGCCCAACCGATCCCACCGACCCCACTGATCCCACCGATCCAACAGACCCAACAGACCCAACAGACCCAACAGACCCCACGAACCCCACCGATCCCACGGAACCGGAGACGAAGGCAGGGGAAAACGAAACGGACCCCGTGGTCGAACGGATCAGAGAGGAGATCGAAGCGGCGGCTCCCGTGAAGGCGGGCGGAAGCTACGTGCTGGAATTCACCAAATACAACGGCGGGCGCCTCCGGATCAGACAGACGGCGGAGGCGGACCGGGTGCGGGGCGTCTTCTTCAAGGACCCGGGCGCAACCGACATCCTCGTCTACTGTCCGGAACCGGCGATGAAGTACACCTGCGCCGTCTCGGCCTACAAGGCCGAGGACGGCACGAGCAAGACCCTCCTGACGGTCGACCTGACCGAAGAGTACCAAGCTCTCTACCCCGAGGCCGGAATCACGAAGGCCGTGCGCCGGGAGTACACCTCGGCAAACGCAAAATAGGAGGACGTATGGCAAAGGTCAAAAAGGCATTTTTCTGCAAAAACTGCGGGTTCGAAGCCCCGAAATGGCTGGGACGCTGCCCCTCGTGCGGCGAATGGAACACGTTCGCCGAGGAGATCATCGCCCGCGAGAGCGGTTCGGTCCCGGCGGTCGCGGCGGGTCCCCTGCCCGCGGCGAAGCCTCAGCGCGTGAGGGACATCCGCGAAAGCGAGCACGTCCGCCTCGATCTGGGAAACGCCGAGGTAAACCGCGTGTTGGGCGGCGGGATGGTCCCGGGGTCGCTGGTCCTCGTGGGCGGCGAGCCGGGAATCGGCAAATCGACCCTCTCGCTGCAAATCGCGCTGGCGGCGAACGGACTGAAAACCCTCTACGTCTCGGGCGAGGAGTCGGCCGAGCAGATCAAGATGCGCGCCGCGCGCATCGGCATCGGCAACGACGAGTGCCTGATCTATCCCGAAACGCTGCTGGAAAACATCGTGGCGCAGATCGCCGAGCACCGTCCCGACCTGGTGGTGATCGACTCGATACAGACGATTTACACCGACCTCCTGGACTCGTCGGCGGGAAGCGTGTCGCAGATCCGCGAATGCGCGGCGACGCTTCTGAAATACGCCAAATCGACCGGAACGTCGATCTTCATCATCGGCCACATCACCAAGGACGGCTCGATAGCCGGTCCCAAGATACTCGAACACATCGTCGACGTGGTGTTGCAGTTCGAGGGCGACAGCAACAACATCTACCGCATCCTGCGGGGCATCAAGAACCGGTTCGGAGCGACGTTCGAAATCGGGGTCTTCGAGATGCTCGACGCCGGACTGCGGGGGGTTGACAATCCGTCGGAAATCCTGCTGACGCACTATGAGGAGCCGTTGAGCGGCATCGCCGTGGGGGCGTCGGCCGACGGCGTGAGGCCCTACCTGATCGAGGTGCAGGCGCTGGTGAGCGGTGCGGCGTACGGCACGCCCCAGCGTTCGACGACCGGATACGACGCACGGCGCATGAACATGCTGCTGGCCGTGCTGGAGAAGCGCGTGGGGATGAAGATGTTCCAGAAAGACGTTTTCCTGAATTTCGCGGGCGGATTCAAGGTCGCGGACCCGGGGCTGGACCTCGCGGTCGTGGCGGCGGTGATCTCGTCCTACTACGACCGTCCCGTGGCCGAGGGGGTCTGCTGCGCCGGCGAAATAGGCCTGTCGGGCGAAGTGCGCCCCGCGCCCCGCACCGAACAGCGCATCAGCGAGGCCGCAAGGCTCGGATTCAGGCGCATCATCGTGTCGGGCTATCTGGCCAAAGGCGGCAAGCGTCCCAAAGGCATCGAGGTAGTCCCGATAAACAGCGTCGACCAGCTCCCGAAGGCGCTTTTCACAGAATAGGCCGACATCAAAAACAACAGATAAGGAAAGGAGCGGCTTCTGGCAGCCGCGGCCGGAAGATTTTCGATTCGCCTCGGGTGAATCGGCAGGCCGCAGCTCTGCCCTGCGGAGGCCTGCTCGTAACTGCCCTTCGAGCGGACCACCGCAAGCTGCCGCCTGAAAACGCGACAGAAGTTCCGGAGAGCGAATCTTCCGACCTCGCATGGGCTTCCGGCCGGATTGCCGCCGGTATGGAATGGATTTTGCTTTTTCCCCGGTAAAAGGGAAGAAAATGCAAAAGAGAATAGTCGTACTGGGCGGCGTGGGATTCATCGGCTCCCACCTGTGCCTGCGTCTGTTGAACGACGGGCACGAAGTCTTCTGCGTGGACATACGCGACACCGCCGATTCGCCGCTGCTGCGCGACATGCCGCCGCACCCGGAATTCCGGTACGTCCGCCACAACATCGTCAACGCATTCGGCATCCGCTGCGACGAGATTTACAACCTCGCGGCGCCCTCGCGCGTGCGCTACAACAAGGCGCTGCCCGTCGAGTCGCTCAAGGTCAGCATACTGGGGTCGATAAACGCCCTCGACACGGCCCGTTCGGAGCACGCACGCATCCTCTACGCATCCACCGGAGACATCTACGGCACGGGATACCGCGACACCTCGGTCGAGGCGGCGGACGGTTGTCCGACACACCGCACCCTCGCCGAAGGCAAACGGGCCGGAGAGGCCCTGCACCGCGCCTACCAGTATGAATTCGGGGTCGACGCACGCATCGCGCGCATCTTCAACACCTACGGCAGCGGCGCCGACCTGATGGACCAGCGCGTGGTGATGAAGATGATCGTGGCGGCGTTGCAGAACCGCGACATTCCGATCAACGGCAGCGGCGAGCAGCTGCGGACCTTCTGCTGGGTGGAAGACGTGGTCGACGGACTGGTGCGGCTGATGGAGGCCCCGCCGGCCGAGACGACGCGCACGGCCAATTTCGGCAGCAGTCACGAGGTGACGATCCGCTCGCTGGCCGAGAAGATCATCGCCCTGACGGGCAGCAGCTCGCACATCGTCCACGCCGAAGCGCGCATCGACGACATACGCCGCCGCACGCCCGACATCTCGGCGACACGGCGCGAACTGGACTGGGCGCCCCGCACACCGCTCATCGAAGGCCTGCGGCGCACGATCAGCTACGTCGAAAAGGAACTTGCGGAGAAGAACTATGCGGGAATATCGTGGGTGGAAATAAACTGATCGGAAGATATGACCATGACGGACTTTGACAAGATCATCTGGCGGGACGCGCTGACGTTCGTAGACTTCTTCGCCACCTGGTGCGGGCCGTGCCGGATGATGATGCCGGCCATCGACAAGTTTCGGGAGCGGATGAACGGCCGCGTCGACGTCTACAAAGCGGACATCGACGACCCCTCGATGCGTGAAATCATACGGCGCTACAACATCATGTCGGTCCCGACACTGATGTTTTTCTGCCGCGGAGAGGTATTGTGGCGCGAGAGCGGCCGCGTGGGGTACGAACACCTGATCAACGTGCTGAACGAACTCGAAAAGCGCGAACAGGTGATGCAGCCCTAAACCTCCAGTCGCCAGGCCAGCTCCTCGTGGACGCAGGCTTCGGCAGGGAGCTGACCCAGAGAGCCGGCCGCGCGGAGAACCGCCTGCCGGTTCTCTTCGTTTCGCGTCCCGAGGGCCGTGAACAGCGCCACGGCGCCATGAGCCAGCAGGTGCGCTTCCGGGATGCTGGCCGCAGCGGCCCCGTGCACGACGGCCGCAGCCGGAACGGCCCACGCCGGAGAAGGATGCGGAACGCGGGCCGCGGCCATCAGGGCCGCATACTGCCGCAGCCACCCGG
>ENA-USUM01001040-USUM01001040.1-human-gut-metagenome-genome-assembly--contig:-NODE-1040-length-17089-cov-28.959264_pt1 | contig 17089 bp, 14 predicted proteins | sample MGYA00250063_ERZ773402 | MGnify/ENA primary metagenome ERZ773402 (study PRJEB29103, sample SAMN06112030) | human gut metagenome | biome: human gut; feature: ankylosing spondylitis patient; material...
CTTTGCTTCCAGCTTTGCATTCCGTGCTTTTTCCTGCTGCAAACGCTCATATTCCGCACGGGAAATGGTCACCATTTCTTCCGTGTTGCTTGTCTGCATCTCTCTGTTTTCCATAAGGAAATTATACCACAAGGCAGAGAGAAAAGCCAGTATTTTCAATGGTTTTTGGACATTCTTCCTTGCTCAGACTGTGCTCAATCCTGTCACCGGGCGGTGGGCTTTCGGCTGTTCGATTTGCAGTCCCTCCATGAGCCAGCGGTACTGCTGCGGTGTTAAAGCCTTTACCTCAGATTCCGAACGCGTCCACTGGTACAACCCCTTGTCCCAGCCGTTTGTACAGCATGATAATGCCATCCTTTTCCAAGTATAAGCCTTTGATATGGCCTCGATGCCGTCCGCAGAATAGAAACAGCATGTTGGTAAATGAATCCAGTTCAAACTGCTGATAGGTGAGCCACGCGGGACCATCTATGCCTTTATGTAGATATGTGTAGCCGCGGACGATGTAGACTTTATCCGTACCGGTAAAATCGTTCAGCATAGGCGAAGAATATCCACTAACATTTTTCGGCTGTTTCGCATCATACCCAGAGTAAATGTCCAGACCGGCATTGCCGATACGCAGTGGTGTGGAACACTTCGCAATATTGCATGATACCCGCTTTAGTGTCGGTAGCTTCGCGAACGTGATGGCTGAGCCATGAATAGTAACCGTCAAACCCAACCACTCATAGACACGCATGAGACAATAGTAACGGAACGTTGTACAGCGTTCCGTTACTGTCATATTGGAGATGTCAGGATGGCAATCATAGTGTCCGAAATGCCGCGCAAGGCTGCAGGGGTGAGCGGCATGAATGCAGGACTACCGCGGAAGCAGCCTGTCTGTGCGGATGTAAAACAAACAAGAAGAAATCAATGTAGCGACCTATTAGTGCTGGGAGCGAGAGCCATTGGCTGCTGCTAAACTATCGCCGTGCTCCGGTGGGCCGTGTTAATTCCATTGAGAGGCCTTGATGATAACAGATACGTATTGTGACCTCGCTTCTAGATACCGGCCTTATTCCTTTTTAGATTGCAAAAGAAGTAAGTTTGCTGATGTATCATAAAATTACTGAAAGTATTACCGTAAATTTACCTGTACAGAGGGATTGAATTATCTCTAAATCCTGTGGTATTCTTATGCTGTGAAGAAAGAAATGCTTTTTGAGTCGCTCAAGGAGCATTTCTTTCTTGTTATTATGGCTCCTGAAGAATATGTAGAAGAGGTGATATAAATATATGAAAGAGAGTGTTTGCCGGATATCCAGATGTAGTAAATGTTGATCAACTTAGAGAGATGTTAGGTGGCATAGGCTACAAGGTGGCATATGGTCTGCTGCACGATGGCAGCATTCGCTTTTCATGATAGGGAACGCATTAGTCCAATATGCTGTGGTACTGGTGAAGAGTTCGAGAGCAGCGTAAGGGCGTCTGGAAAGCACGGAGATTCCGAGCCTACATCTGGAAACAATGGGAAGTTCCGAAAGTGGGAATACGGAATCTTATGAAGCTGGACATACCGAAATATTCTTTCTACAGATGGTGGTATGTGAAAGCCTGTTGGGACGTGGCCGGAGATTCAGTGCTAACATAGTTAATAAAGAACGATCGGCTCGTACGGGCAGGATACTACAGTATCCGCACCCGATACGAGCCGTTGCACTTAAGCGATTGAACTGCCGTGTACAGAACTGTGCGCGCGGTAGCCTGAGAGGACGGGGCTTGCACCCTGCCTATTTGATTGTTCATATTAAGATATTGCCCAGTGAGGGCACGATATTTTGAGGGGGGGATTACGTGTTCAAAGAATACTCCGATATCCTAACGGTTTCTCAAGTTGCAAAGGCTCTGGGACTTGGACGAAATACCGTGTATCAACTTGTCCATACGCATCAGATAGGCTATAAGCGCATTGGTACAAAAATCATTATACCAAAGGCGTGCTTAATTGACTTTGTGCTGTCAGCACGCTATACTGTAGCCAATCCATAATAGCAGACAATCTTCGCTGTCGAAAGGAGTTATTATGACAGGGAGTCTGCAAGTAAAAAATGGCAAATACTATATGGTGCTCAACAGTACCGAAAACGGAAAGAGAAAACAAAAATGGATATCTACCGGCCTGCCTGAAAAAGGAAATAAACGCAAGGCGGAACAGATGCTGCGGGAGAAGCTGACGGAAGAAGAAAAGCGAAATCCGGTAGTGTGTTCAGATATGACTGTGGCGGATTGTGTTCGGCGATGGCTTACACGTATGAGGCGGCGAGTAGATGAGGTGACATACAGAAGTTATCAGCACACGGCTGAAACACATATCCTTCCATACTTTGACGAGAACAGGCTAAAACTGTGCGATTGTACGGTAGAGGTGCTTCAGACTTATTTTGATGAGAAATATCGGAACGGACGTAAAGATGGCAAGGGCGGACTGTCCTCTAAAACCATGCGCCACCATAAAGGTATTTTGGGCCAGGCATTAGCGGAATGCGTGAAAGATGGGCTGATTCCATCGAACCCTTGTCAATATGTTGAAATGCCGCGCAGAGAACGCCATGAAGCGCATTTCTATAGTGCGGAGCAGCTGCAGCAGCTTATTACAGCCCTGAACGGTGACAACAGCCAAAACACGTTGACAATATTCCAATTGAGGCTATTAATCTTGATTCTGAACAGGAACAGCCGCCAAAACCTGACAAAGCTGTTGGCAAGAATGTATTCCAGCCTAACAGCAAATACTTTACAATTGTTATATATGGTCTGCTTTTTGTGCTAGGTGCAATTCTTATATATAAGTTCATTGGTAACTGGCCTGCAACCGTCAAGTCATTGGGCAATATATTCCATATACTGTCACCATTTCTTATTGGTGGCATGATTGCGCTTGTTCTTTATCCGTTTATCAAGGCCCTTTATAACAGGTTCTTCATGGGTGTATGCCATATCAAGTCCAAGAAAGCCGCCAAAATGCTTTCAATTCTTGTTGCTTACCTGATAGCAGTTGGCGCATTTGCAGTATTAATAGGCTTTGTTGTGCCTCAGATATACAAAAGCATTACAGAGATTGCCAATCAGGCTCCTGTATGGTACGAGAATATCCGCAACTGGTTCACTGAGTTTGAAGATAAGCACGCCAATTCTTCTATTGATTACAATTTCATTAATCAGAAGATTGAAGATGCTCTTCCTAAACTTGTTGACTACATGACTGGTGCACTTACCAATATGGTTCCTTACATTCTTAATACATCCATGGCCATTCTTTCAGGTGTGTTAAACCTTATTATTGCAATTATCGTGTCCATCTACATGATTTCTGATAATAAGAATATCTTTTATCATTTTAAGAGATTTTTATATGCCGTGCTTCCTAAGAAAACAGCAGACAATACACGCATCATCTGTAAGAATTGTGCAAGCATTTTTATTAATTATATTATCGGCAAATCATTTGACTCAATTATTGTCATGATTATATGCTTTATTATCATGCTGATTCTCAAGCTGCCATATGCAGTGCTTATAAGCGTGATTGTCGGCATAACGAACATGATTCCGTATTTCGGACCATACATCGGCGGCGTGATTGGCGGGGTGATTATTGTTATCGCAAGCCCTATCAAACTTATAATATTTGTAATCATGATTGTCTGCATCCAGCAGGTTGACGGTCTGCTTATCGGACCTCGTATAATCGGCAGTACTACAGGTCTTAAGCCTGTATGGGTTGTGTTCTCAATAACCGTAGGTGGGGCGCTGTTTGGCGTAATTGGAATGTTCCTTGGAGTTCCCGTATTTGCCGTATTAAGCTACCTGTTAAACATTACAGTGCAGCATTTTCTGGACAAAAGAAAAGTCACCGTGCAGCCTTATGACTCGCCCGATGACCTCTAGATTATTTTTTGGTATTAAGAATTCTCACGACATCGTCGAGGGAATTCTTAAATCTTACCACTCTGTAATTCGCACCTTTATGCACATACATCACTTCTGATACTTTCCTTGCAAATGCTTTATTCTTCACAACAATTCTCCAAAAGCCTTTATATAGTATATGCATTTATTATTAATGATTTCTTACTGCGATAAGTTTACAGATAGGATTGCCCATCTGTGAAAATCTTGTCTCATACTCTGTCATTACATTACCCTCGTTAAGTACAGAGTCATTATGTAAGTCAAATGTGACAACAGGAAGCTCCCAGTCTGCCTCTTTAATCTCTTCTAATGAAAAATCGAATAAATCTTTATTATCTGTTTTGAATTCCACCTGTCCGTCCGGCTTTAATATAATGTCATATCTTGCCATGAACTGTCTTGAGGTAAGTCTTCTCTTCGCATGTCTGTCTTTGGGCCATGGATCTGAAAAATTAAGGTATATTCTGTCTACCTCTCCCTCTCCAAACACCTCACATATTGCCTCTGCATCCATTCTGATGAATCTTAAATTAGGAAGCTGAAGCTCATCCTGTTTCTCTACAGCTCTTAAAAGTACGCTTGAATACTTCTCTATACCCACATAATTAATATCAGGATTATTTGCTGCCAATGTTGTTATAAATGTGCCTTTACCCATACCAATCTCAATACGGATTGGATTATCGTTACCGAAAACCTGTGACCATGTGCCTTTCATCCCTTCTGGCTCTGTAAACACATATTCATTCTCTATCATTACTTCCCTTGCTCCGGGTACATTTCTAAGTCTCATAACCCACTCCATTCCTATTTCTAATAAATATTTAGCATTTTTCTATGCCTTCATGTTTCTTTGTAATATATTTACCATAAATATCACTTTTTGCCAAGCGGGGTTTACTTATGTACAATCCTGGGCTACAATGTATTTGTATATTTTATTAATCGGAGGAATTATCTCTATAATGAAAAAGCAATTTTTAAAAGGATTACTTATAAAGATAACCAGCGCTGTATCTGCCACTGTTTTGGTATTCTCAGCTTTTGCAGCGGATACCCAGGCTGCAGCATACAACAAAGTCTACAGCGAGACAGACACAACCAGCACAGAGGCTGTATGGCCGGATGCACCTGATGTTAACTCAAGCAGCTGCATTCTTATTGATGCTGATACAGGTTCCATTCTTTTCGAGAGGAACTCTCATGAAAAATGTTATCCAGCCAGCACAACCAAGATTTTAACAGGGCTCCTTACTATTGAGAACTGTAATATGGACGATGTTGTAACATTTTCACAGTCAGCTGCTAACTCAATTAATGTATATGAGGATGCCAACTTAAGTTCAAAAGCAGGCGAGCAATTTACTGTCAACCAGCTTCTTCACGGACTTCTGCTGTATTCTGCCAACGAGATGGCTTATGCCCTCGGTGAACATGTGGCTGGCTCAATAGATGCATTTGTCGATATGATGAATGCCAAGGCAAAAGAACTTGGTGCTTTGAATACACATTTTGCCAATGCAAGCGGATTATATAATACCAACCACTACACAACGGCATATGATATGGCAATGATTGCAAGAGGTTGCTATAACAATGCTTCTTTTGTCAGCATTGATTCAACTGCCGATGCATATGTAATTCCTGCAACTAACATGTCTGCACAGCGTACAATAAGACACCGACACAAGATGTTAAAGGGCCGTGCCTACTATTATGAATACTGCAAGGGTGGCAAAACAGGATATACTGATGAATCACAGAATACACTTGTTACATTTGCAGAAAAAGACGGTATGCGTCTTATATGCGTTGTATTTAAGGAAGCCACAGATGAGATAAGATATGTTGATACAAGAACCCTTTTTGACTGGGGATTTGCCAATTTCCAGAAATCAACAACAACCGGAAGCCAGCTCGGAGCAATGTTCTCTAATGACAACTATTACAACTCAGCTGTTTTCTCAACTCTTTCGCTAAACTTTGAACTAAATGCTTCATTTATCACAATACCTAATAAAAGTTCTTTGTCAAATGTATCAATGACGGTCGATGATAATTATGACATGACCAATGAGAATGGTGTTATGACAACACATCTTAAGTTCCTATACAACGATAATACTGTCGGCACAACTACACTTAATATATCTGCTGCCGGAACAGATACCGGAAGCCTGCTGCCATACATTAATAATGATGTTTCATCATCTTATAAACCAAAAACATGTATCAGAATTAATATATGGATACTTGTTGGAATTGGTGCCGTTATTCTTTTTATCATCTACATTATTGAAGAACGGGCAAGAAGAAAAAGACAGAGAAGACACTATAACAGAAGAAGACGCAGATTATAATAAACAGAGGATTCGGAGCTAAACCCTGAATCCTCTGTTTTCTATATTATCAGTCTGTGTTTCATTACTAATTCCACCTTTTGAATATGTAAGGCCTGAATATACAGCCTGTGTATTCTTCATAAGCGGCTCAGAATCATCCTGTTTACTAACCTCATAAAAGGATGCCCTGAGTTTCTTTAAAAGCCCTGTAATTCTGTTAATCTCATTATTATCAAGACTTACAGATGCTGATATAAGTGACCTCTTCATATGATTATATATTACAAAAAGATTAGCTGATATCTCATACTGCATATCAAGTCCGCATATAAGCTGGTCTATAACCTTCTGCGCCATATATATATTATTATGTGCCTGCTCAGCACTATCACTCTCACATGCATCATTAAGATATTCTATAGCCATATCATACAGAATCACAACAAGCTGTGATGCTGTTGCCTGTGTAATTCTATACTGAAATGTCTTAATTGTTTCTTTAGTCATAGCATCCCTTTCCTATATAACCATTGAATCTTAAACTACTGTAATAACTGTAATACCTGTGAAGGTCTTTCATTAGCCTGTGCAAGTATTGACGTAGCTGCCTGTGTAAGAACTGTTTCAGAAGTATAAGTAGTCATCTCTTCTGACATATCAGTATCTATCATTGTTGATAATGACTTGGTAAGGTTCTCACTTGAAACCTCAAGGTTATTAGTTGTATGATCAAATCTGTTCTCGTATGCACCGATTCTTGAACGTATTTCATTAGTCTTATTAATAGCTTCATCTACAGTAGATATCGCCCTTGATGCTGTATACTGAGTCATGACATTCATATGTTCCGTGCCAAGTGAATAAGTTGTTATTGCTGGAATATCAATAACGATTACCTGATCCTGATTAGCACCTACATGTATGCTCATAGTTCCAACATCTGTTACTTCCTGACTTATAGTTCTTGCTGTACCTGCACCTGCAGCTGACTGTCCATCATTGTTACTGTCGTCAAATACAGTACCTGCCGCATTACCTGGAACATCCATTGAAAACTCTTTGTTATTAACATCTGTTACTGTAATTACAGTTCCCTTTGTTGAAAGAATTGCCGAATCAGCAAAACCAATTCGCTTTCCATCATCTCCTGTAGCAATCTCTGCCTTAACATCGCTTCCTTCTACATATATACCATCTTGTGTTGCTGCCTGTGGTATTCCCAAAATATCTGCAAGCTCTGCATTATCACATGTTATATTCATCTTCTGGTCGCTTCCATACTGGTTAGTCATAATAACAAGTGTTGAACCAGCATAATCTGCTGTTGGTACATAACCTGCATAATCAGTACCATTAGCTGCTGTATCATTATTAAGGTCTTTAACTGTAAATGCAGAACCCCCTGTGATGTTAACTCCGTCAATAATCTTTCCCATCACCTTATCAAGTGTATCACCTTCGGAAATGCTTATCTTGTAGCCATTAATGTTTATTGCTCCAGCCTGTTCTTCTGTTATATAAGCTGTTGATGACATAGTAATACTTCCTGCTCCTACCGCTATAGCCTGTCTTGCATCCTCAGTAACAGTTATTCCATATACACCTGCTGTATAGCTGTCAGATACAGAAAGCTGATTAACTCCCTGAAGATCTGAATATACTCTTCTTGAAAGATTACCATTAATAAGAGACTGTGTATTGAATTCTGTCTGATCAGATATTCTGTCAATCTCGTTATTAATCTGTTCTATCTCTTTCTGTATAGCCTCTCTTTCATCATCTGAATTAACATCATTAGCAGCCTGAACGCTAAGTTCCTTTAATCTTGTGAGCATACTCTGGATTTCTGTAATTGCACCTTCTGCTGTATTTAAAACAGAAACTCCATCAGCTGTATTATTCTGGGCCTGACTAAGACCTCTTATCTGTGCTCTCATCTTTTCAGAAATAGCACATCCTGCAGCATCGTCCTTAGAGCCATTTATCTTGTATCCTGATGATAATCTTTCAATTGATGTTGACAGATTATTCTGTGATTTCTGTAATGCATTGTTGGCAACAATCGCTGCCACATTAGTTCCTATTCTCATATCTTAACCTTTCTGTCTGTCCAATTTACCTGTTCATGCTCTATATATCGGACTTTCTGTGCAAATCTTTAGCCTGCAAGCAGTTTTACAATCTGTGCTGCAATTTCATACAGCTTATCTGTTGCCACACTGTCAGCCGCTGCTTCATATGTGACATAAGGTATATCTGATGATTTAGTAGTGTTGACAAACACATCTGTAAATCCAAATGCTTCTTTTAAAGATTCTTCCATATCATCAAGAAGCCGGCATCCTTCATCCGAAACTGCTGTGTCACTTACAATGTACATACCAAGGCTTTCTCTGTCAGCCTTTGCCTCAACAGAAACTTTTCCTAATACGCTGCTTAGCATATTTACAGATATACGACCTTTATTGTCGTCATCCTGAACCAATGTAAGCTTCAACATACCTGTACTTCCTGAATCTGTTATATATGGTATTCTGTAATCATGCCTTAATGCCAGATTCTTAATATATCCTATTGTTCTGTCCTTAAGCCTTAAATCCAGAAATTCCTCGTAATTGACATCTATCTGTGTGTCAAGGTCCCCCGCTTTGGAAAGAACCTCCTGAAGTTCTTCCTCTGTCTCATCTTTCATTTCTTCATACATAAGTGACAGTTTTTCTTTATGTCCGATTTTTTCAATCGAATCCCTTGCATAATCACGTGTTGTCTTAACACCTCTGATATCCGGGAACTGTCCGGATTCTAAAAATGCTTTAACAGCCTGTATGTTACCACTGTTTATTTCTGTATCTGCATTTCTTATCTGCCTCAATATATCAGCTCCTGCCTGCACTGCTGCCTGCTGTTCCTTAAGATATTCCTCATAATATTGTTCCTCGGCTGCCGCATCATAGTTATCCTCTAACTGTTCAATAAACATTTCAACGGACTGTTCTCCGATTCCGGATGAGTTATCCACATTCTTTAATGTATTCGGGGTAACTAATCCACCATTTGCCATAAATAATGCACTGTAATAGTTAGCAATTCCGCTTACCTCTGCCATTCCTGTATTCTCATCAATAACAGCGTCCATGTCATAATGCTTTCTTGAATTATATGCAGTCATAAGATTATTCATAGTGACCTCAGCTCCCTGCTTAATCAGCGCACCTGCTGCCACTCCGGCATCTCTGGTGAATATATTCATCATCTGGTATATTCCTATAAACTGCTTTCTCTGCTCTTTAGTAATACCATTGGTACGGTCAAGCTTATAAAGAAACTTTGAAAACTTCTCCTCATTATCCTTAGATGCTTTATCATTAGCCTCTGTAAGATATTCGTTGACTTCCTCAATTGAAGTATTCATTGGATTTACTCCGTCTTTTATCATATTAAGAACTGTCTCCGGTTTCATATTCTTAATAAGATTATTAATCATTGCATTAACAGATTTGACTATCTCTACATTTTCCTTTGTCATATCCATGTTATTAGCAGCCAGTACCTTTATTGCTTCCTTGTCCTCATCAGTTCCCTCAAGTCCAAGCTCCCTAATAATATCATCCGCACTTCCCTGTACTGCCTTCTTTAATGAATCACCTAAATCGCCTCTTATCTGAGTTCCAACTGCCTCATAAGTTTCATTCATCTTGTCAAACATACTGGCAAATACACGCGCAGGATTTCTTACTATCTCATTCAATGTCTTTCTTGCTTCAAGAACATCTGTATATGCAATCTGCGCTTCTTCATACATTTCATCCGCCTGTTCATATTCCATAAGCATTGAATTAAGCTCATCTATAGGAGTTGTAAGAATAGAAATGTTATTCTTAACGAGATATATGGACGCATTCGCACTCATAAGAACCCTTGCTGTTACAAGCGTGTCATACGCCTTATCTGCTGCCTGCTGTACATCAGATGCCTGATTCCTAACTTCACTATTTCCTGTGCTTACTGTTGCTGCACTGTATTCAATTCTAAAGCTTCTTGCATCCATCTCCAGCTTAAGGCTTGCTATTGTAAATGTTTCCCCTTTTGATACCACATTTGCAACATCTGAATACTCTGCCCTGTTAATAGTATCAAGAGCTGTCCTTATATCATCAACTGGCGAACCTGTAACGAGCGTATTCTCTGCCTTGCCTCCAAGCTTCATATTATCAAATATTTTATTAAGCAGTTCCTCTGAATCAGCCTGTATCATATCAATGTCTATCGAATCAAGCTGTGCTTTATATTCAAGATTTTCTTTAGTAACAGGAATCTGTGCGTCTATAAATGCTCTCGCATCTGCAAGTGTCTTATCATTGACCTCAAGTCCTGCCGAAGCAATTATCTTCTCAATTCCCGGTCTTAAGGCTTCAAAATCAGCGTCAGATATTGCATCTGCGCACTTTCCTATTGTAACGCCATCTGCACTGATACTTGATGAGGTTGCCGCCTGTGCCTGATATATTCCAGCAATTGAAGGCTCAATGCCATTAGCAACCATGTAATTCTTCGTATTCTCTGATAATGGCTTTAACTCTTTGCTCTTTTCAAGCGCCCCATTAACCTCAGCAACGCTTTCATCATTGACAGCTATGTCTGCTCCCTGCATACGGCTCTCGATACTTGCCGCCATTGCTGCACTTCCAGTCACACTCTCAATCTTATCCTTAGAAACTGCTGTTCCATAATTAACATAATCATCAGAGTGCATCGCAAGTTCTATCTTAATCTTCTCTACGATATTAACCATATCATGAGGCGTTGCATCTGTAAGATTAAAGCCATCCTCATCTAACTTTACCGCATCAGCACCTGATAACTTCATCATCAAAGCCTTAAGGCTTAACTTTGCATCGGAAGCACTTGCCATTATCTGGCTCTTTACATCATCTGCCTCCTTAAGTAGCCCCTCATATGTATTGTCAGTTGCAGCTGTCACACCCCCAGAAATTACCACTCCTGCAAATGCACCTGCCACACCCTCACTTTTAGCCGTCTTATTCTCTTTATAATTAATTGATGTTCCCTGTGTGGCCACATCTTTATTAAAATTCGCACCTGAAACTGTATATGTCATATTCTGCTGCCTTTCTTATTCACTGTCTGAAACAATCACCCATTGCATTGTCATGTAATAAATATTTCGGCAGATATAGCGGGATAATTGAGAGATTAGTGGCAACAAATAAAAAGGAAGCTGATTCAGAATTAATGAAAATCCAAACCAGCTCCCTTTCTCTATATTATTCTCCTATATCTTCGTAGCCTGAACCTTAGAAACATCACCATTAAACTCATACACAGCTATTCCATACTTATGTAAGTCAATAAGCAATGACTGCGGATATCCATCACAATCTCCCTTAACGGCTGTAAGAGTCTTCTTCTGATCAACTTCATTATCTCCAAGAACCAGCTTATACTTAGTCTTGAACGGAACTCCTATTCTGAAGCTGTCTCTTTCAACTGGTGTAAAATTAAGTACAAAGAGAAGATTCTTCTTTCCATCCGGACTGATTCTCATAAACGATAAAACGCTATTATCTTTATCATTGGCATTAATCCATCTGAATCCTTCACTGCTGTAATCAGTAGCATACAGACATGGATAATTCTTATTAAGCTTCAGACACTTCTTCGTAAAATCCTTAAGTTCTGTATGACTTTCATCCTCTAACAGATACCAGTCAAGAGCACGCTTCTCACTCCACTCATTCCACTGACCAAATTCCTGTCCCATGAATAAAAGCTTCTTGCCAGGATGTCCGCACATATATGCATATGCCAGCTTAAGATTCTTGAACTTGTCCTCCCTGTCACCAGGCATTTTACCAAGCATAGAACACTTAAGATGTACAACCTCATCATGTGAAAGCACAAGAATAAAATTCTCGCTGTAAGCATACATCAATGAAAATGTCATCTTGCTATGATTAAACTTTCTGAAATATGGATCAAGCTTCATATATTCAAGGAAATCATGCATCCAGCCCATATTCCACTTAAATGTAAAGCCAAGACATTCCCCATTGTCAGGATCACCACTTACCATAGGCCATGCTGTTGACTCCTCAGCTATAGTTATTGCCTGTGGGAATCTCTTCTTTAACATGCTGTTAAAATGCTTTAAAAAGCTGATTGCTTCGAGATTACCGTTGTCACCATATTTGTTAGGAACCCAGTTTCCTTCTGTCCTTCCGTAATCCAGATACAGCATTGAAGCAACAGCATCCACTCTTAAACCATCAATATGGAACTTGTCCACCCAGAACATTCCATTAGCAATAAGGAAGTTAGCCACTTCATTCTTTGAATAATCAAATACCTTCGTTCCCCAGTCAGGATGCTCTCCCTTTCTAGGGTCTGCATACTCATATACACAGCTTCCATCGAAATTAGCAAGTCCATGTGCATCCTTTGGAAAATGTGCCGGTACCCAGTCAAGAATTACACCAATTCCTTTTTCATGCATATAATCTACAAAATACATAAAATCCTTAGGTGTTCCGTATCTTGCTGTAGGTGCATAATAACCAGTCACCTGATATCCCCATGATCCATCATATGGATACTCTGCAATTCCCATAAGTTCAATATGTGTATATCCCATATCTGAAACATATTTTGCAAGCTCAGGTGCCAATTCTCTATATGTATAGAATCCGTCCTCTGTTCCATCATCTTTCTTCTTCCATGAGCCAAGATGACATTCATATATAGAAAGAGGAGCTTTAAGATGATTCTCCGTCTTCTTCTTCTCAACCCATTCAGAATCTTTCCATTCATAACCTGAAAGATCGGCAACTATTGATGCTGTCTCTGGTCTTAACTGTGCCTGATTAGCATATGGATCTGCCTTGTAAAGAGCCTCTCCACTCTGGGAAATAATAAGGAACTTATACATATCCCCTGCTTTAGCTCCCGGTATGAACAAATCATATATTCCACCATCTGAAATCTTCTTCATATCATAACCATATGCATTCCAGTTATTAAACTCACCTATAACATAGACTTCTCTTGCAGCAGGTGCCCACACAGCAAAATACACACCTTCTTTTCCGTCTTTTACTCCAACATGCGCACCCATTTTGTTATATATCTCATAATGAGTTCCCTGTCCAAAAAGATATGCATCCAGTTCTGTGATTGCCAGCTGCTCGTATTTTTGCATATTCTTCATAAAATCCTCCATTATATTATTATTATCCTACACGACACTTATGGGTCCCCTCAGATATCCCACTAATTAATAGTATATTACCACATTAGCAAATTAATTACTACATTTCATTAGCAAAAAAAATGTTCATTTCACATATATTATGTTATACTGTAAATCGCATTGAAATAAATGCTTTATATAAGTTAGAAAGATGAAAAGGAGTATTAAATTCTTATGATATACTATATTGTTAACGAAAGTTTCACTAACATAATAGCATTTGTCAGCATCCTGTTTGCTTTCGCATTTACAATAGCTGCAATTGCTCTTGGCAAGAATCTTCTTCCAAGAGATGCCGGAAGAGCTTATGCCATTAACGGAAGTAAATCAGTTGGAAAGCCAAGAGGCGCCGGCATGATTTTCATTCTTACATTTACAGTCACATGTGCATTATTCGTAAACTTAAGTGCCGAGCTTATCATTTATCTTATACTTGTGCTTGCCGCAATGCTCAGCGGATACCTTGATGACAGTGCTTCATCACCATGGGGTAATTTAAAGAAAGGTCTTATTGACCTTGCAATATCGGTTATGGCGGCAGTTACTTACCTGCATTACAACCCTAACACATTTGACCTTGCATTCTTTGGAAAGACAGTAACTCTTAATCCAATCATCTATGCAATACTTATTATTATACTTATATGGGTAAGTATCAATGTTACTAACTGTTCAGATGGTGTTGACGGCTTATGTGGTACACTTTCAGTTGTAACACTTGCTTCAGTGTATGTACTTTTTAAGTCATTTAATATTGAATCAGCTTACAGACACACCGTTCTTATTATGATTGTGTGTATCCTCGGCTACCTGTGGTTCAACGCATCACCAAGCAAGCTTCTTATGGGTGACGCCGGTTCGAGAGCAATAGGAATATTTATAGCATTTACATTCCTCAAGCTTCATGCACCGCTGCTTTATATTCCAATGGCACTTATAATTATTCTTGATGGCGGACTTGGTCTTATCAAGGTTTCATTCATGAGATTTCTTCACATCAACCTAATGAAGAACCTTCGTACACCAATCCACGACCATATGAGAAAGAATAAAGACTGGTCAGATACACAGGTTGTTTTCAGATTCACAATTATCCAGGTAATTCTTGGTCTTGCAGTAATATATGGATTAATGTTCTGATATTAAATATATTAAAATGGCATGTCAGTTGAATTTCTGACATGCCATTATTTCTGTTCTGAGAGTTTCTCAGCCTGACGCCGCCTGCGTCTGTGTTCTCTCTCTTTTATCTGCTTTTCATATATCTTAAGTGCACCCTTTTCATCAGTGTGCTTCATAATTCTGACTGCATAATATCTGCCTTCTTCGGTCTGTTTAACTCTGAAACGCCCCTTTATAAGTCCGTGTTCATCACATGTAAACAAGCCGTAATAGCATTTCGAATTAGTGGCAAACCACTTGACTGTTCTTGTCATAGTCCTGCCACATAAAAAGCATTTGCAGGAACGTACAGTTCTGTCGCTTGCAGCCTTGTCCCTTGTCGCAAATCCCTTTGAAATATACTTCTCATAAGTTCCAAAGTTAAGATATACCTCGTCCTTTCTTGACTCTGGAATTGTAAATGTATCTATACTGCAGAACTTCTTAACTCTGTCAAAATCCAGCTTCTTCATTATCTTGGCTGTATATCTTGCATCACTCATTGCTGAATGATAATGCTCATCTCCCTTGATTCCCTGCTCATCGATTGCAGATTTAAGATTCATGCGTGTCTTGCCATCTGAAAAATTAATACTGTAAAGTTTCTGAAGATCAAGATACAGAAGCGGCTTTGGGAAATTCTCCGGAACATCATAAAACTTCATATTTCGTCTTAATTCAGTAATATCCATGCTTCCCCATGTAACAAATGTATAATCTTCCCCGCACCATTCAAGAAATTCAGTAACACCCGATACGAAATCCGTTCCGTTAGCAAGGTCATTTTCTGTTATCCCTAATATCTTCTTGACTGTATTCTGCAGCTTTGTATACACCTGTGGCTTAATGGTACACTGCCACTCATCCACAATATCAAGCTTCTCATTAACCTTCGCCGCACCTATCTGTATAATCTCAAAAGGAAAATGATCCTCAGAAAATTGTTTTCCCTTGGCACTCTGATTCCACTCAAGATCCATAACAATATAATTCATAAACATTTTCCTCTGTTACTTATTCTAATCTCGTGATATCTACATATTAAAGCAAACATATTATAGCGTGTATATGGGCGTATGTCGATAATATTTTATGAAGATATTGCAATAAGCTACGCTCTTGCATCAAATGTATTATCTGCTCCTGCTGCTATATTATCACTTTCTTTGCTCTTTAATGCCTTTCTTTCTGCCGAATAAGCTTCATAATATGTTGTTTTTAAAGCAGAATTAACCTTTGTCTCCGCCTTTGTTTCTTTTGCCTGCCAGCCAACACCGCCTGTATATGTAAGTATCTCTTCTCCGTCTTCATTATATACATGAACTGCTGAACCAAAGCCTTTTCCCTGACACTTTGCCTCATACGGCTCTCCAAATAACATGCACAGCCATCTTTTATCCGCTTCCTGCACTTCTTTCATGACATATGCATTGCCAGAACCTGTCAGATAGCTGAATTTTCCAATCAAAGCAGCCCTGTCTGGCGCAACCTTGCTTATTTCTGACTTTCTTAAACTCTTAAATTCATTTCCCATATATTCATTGTTCTGTGCATCTTTTTTCGCCATTTCAGCAATTTTATCTTTTAAAGAGTCTGTCAGTTTCCATTTATTCTTTTTAGAAGCCGCAACAACACTGGTATCTGCGCTTCCCATTACATTAGATATATTCATGCCTGCCTCCTGAAACCACATTTTTACAAATGCTTCTTATTATCTGATATCGGCATAATTGTGTATATATTCCATAAGGTCGTTGTAAAATGCCCATTTTCTTCTCCGCCTCGTCTAATGCAGCATCATAGCTTGCATGGGTTCTTGTGCAACGCTCAACTATATTGTCCTCTCCATCTATGATAACCCCTCTGTAATACTCACACTGGTAATCTTTGTTCCAGACCTTTTCTACCTGTGGTGTGAATGTTCTTTCTTTTCCCTGCATATTTTCCCCTCCTGAAAGCTGGTCTTTATAATATTAACATATTGTCTTATTAAAACACAGTATACAAATTATTATTGTGTAACTATTGCTATAGATAATAAAATAAGATTGTAAACTCAAATTGAGGAGATGGCAGGCAAATTTGACCGGAATCAGATTAAACAGAATTGCTCTTATTTCAGAAGCTTTAAATTTAATTTTTATTTTATTATCAAAAGCAATCGTAGAAGCTATTTTTAGCGGAGTTACATCTGCTCTTAATACATTATTGATAATAATAGTTGTTCTCTTATTTTTAGTTGGAAGTGCTTTTTTAATCACATATTTGGTTCAGAAAAAATGGGATGTTAGATTCTTATGAGGCTTTTTCAGATATCATGACTGAGATAGAATTTAAACATTGGAAGGAACGAAAAAAAACA
>ENA-USUM01001046-USUM01001046.1-human-gut-metagenome-genome-assembly--contig:-NODE-1046-length-17057-cov-27.275088_pt1 | contig 17057 bp, 13 predicted proteins | sample MGYA00250063_ERZ773402 | MGnify/ENA primary metagenome ERZ773402 (study PRJEB29103, sample SAMN06112030) | human gut metagenome | biome: human gut; feature: ankylosing spondylitis patient; material...
AGTAACATGATTTGGGTATATGTGCATTGGCGCGGAGATATGCTTGCATTTAATGAGCCTACTCAAATCTATTCTCACGGAGGTTGGGGATTTTTTAATCCGACCAAGGAAAGCTATGATGCATTTGTTGAGATGGGAGATACGTATCGCTTGAATGCTTCCATAAAGACATACCAGCAGATGGAAAGTACTGGTATATCTTTGAGTGATGCCATTGCGTATATGCCTGACAATGCCGGTTACTTTAGTTGGAAATACCGTGTTTATGAAGCGGATGTCATTAATTATTATTGGTTGCGTTGCCCTAACAATACTCGTGCTATGCGGTATGCTGAGGTATTGTTGCTTGCTGCTGAGGCGAGTCTCCAGTCTGGAAATGCAAGTAAAGCTGTCGACTATGTAAATAAGGTGCGTAATCGTGCTCAGTTGCCCGCATTGGGTAGCGTTTCTATGGATGATATCAAGAAAGAAAAGCGTCTGGAACTTTGGATGGAAGGTTGTCGTTATCAGGATTTGATTCGGTGGGGCGATGCTGCTACGGTACTTGCCAAAAGAGGACAGGAAAGACCGGCTCTTTATAAAGACGGTCGTGTCAGTTGGAATGAACAGAAAAATGCTTCTGCTGGTTTCAAAAGTGGTAAGCATGAATTGCTCCCATTCCCTGCAACTGAAATGAATGTCAATAAGAATATGACCCAGAATCCGGGTTGGTAGTTAATCAATAAAATTTAGTGTATGAATAAATTTAAATGCTTATTCTTCTCAGGCCTTATGGCTGTGATGCCGGCTTGTATGAATGGACAGCAGACGTCCAGTGAAGATCCGTCAAAACCACGTGTTATCATTACTTGTGATCCGGAACTTGATGACCTGAACTCTTTGATACGTTTCTTACTTTTCAGTACGGATTTCCGCGTGGAAGGTTTGATTTATGCCAGCAGTCAGTTTCATTGGAAAGGTGACGGGCACGGTACTAAGTGGTATGTACCTGGACGGGAATATTCTCGTAATGGTATAGACTACGGGCCTATGGAAAGTTGGCGTTGGGATCCGGAAGAACGTTTCATTGACGATGCTGTGGAAGCTTATGAGGAGGTATATCCCAATCTGAGGGTACATGCTCCTTCTTATCCGACTCCCGAATATCTGAAATCCAAAATACGCATTGGTAATATAGAGTTCGATGGTGATATTTCCAAGGATACTCCGGGATCGGAGCTGATTAAAGCCGTACTGCTTGATGATTGTACAGATCCGGTATTTATCAATGCTTGGGGAGGTGCCAGCACCATAGCTCGTGCTTTGAAGTCCATTCAGGATATTTATGAGCATACTGATGCCTGGAAAGGTATTCGGGAAAAGATAATAAAAAAAGTGGTTCTTTCCCTTTCTGGTGATCAGGATGATACGTATGCACGGTATATCAAACCTTTCTGGCCGGAACTTAGACAAATGGAGATGGGCGGCATGACAGTCGGGCTGGCTTATAATGCCCAGTTGAGGGCTTCCAAAGAAAACCAGGTTTTCTATTCTCCGGAATGGATGCAGGAGAATATCCGTAGTAAAGGGCCTTTCGGTGAAATGTATCGTGTCTGGGGGGATGGAAAACAGATGGTGAAAGATGATAAGTTCGATTTCTTCGGCTTGTCGGGCTATACAGTTGATGAACTGAAGGAGCAAGGCTATGTAGTTTGGACTGGAGTTCAGCCGAAAGGGGCTTATCTGGCTGAGGGTGACACTTACTGTTTTCTGAATTTGATCGGTAATGGTCTGCGTGGTCACGAGAATCCTACTTATGGTGGCTGGTGCGGTGGAAGGACTCTTCTTCCCGATTCAGTGAAGAATCTTCCTCGTATGGAACAGATGAAGTATAGAGCCGAGCACTATCCTTTGCCCGATTTTACGGCTCCGGTAATGAATGGATTGGCTGCCCGTTTTAAATGGTCAGTTACTCCAAGCTATACTGATGCAAATCATGAACCAGTGATAAAAGGTGCACTTGCCATGAATGCCAAACCGGGTGAAAAGCTGAAACTTAAATATACAGTAACCGATCCGGACAAGAATGTACTTGCCATTAAATGGTGGCAATATGTGTCAGCCGGTACATATCGGGGCAAAGTAGCAGTAGATGACCCTACTTCTGCAAATACAGCTTTTACTGTTCCGGCTGATGCCGACCCCGGTGATACCATCCACTTGATTTTGGAAGCTACGGATAACGGTACGCCACAGATGAACCGCTATCACCGTCTGATTATTACAGTGGCAGAATGAACTTGAATCAATGAACTTTAATTTGAAGAACTGAAATGAAAAAGATTATATTGGCTGCATTTATGGCAGCTTGTGGACTGCAAATGTCTGCCCAGCAGAATTTGTTTGTTGCGCAGGACCTCGAGTCTGCAATCGTGAATAAAGACAACACAGTGACTTTTAACTTCAAGGCTCCCGATGCCAAGAGGGTACAGATAGCAGGTGACTTTGCCGAAAAGGCGGAGGGACAACACATTGGAGGTATGGTGGGAGCAGGTTTGATAGAAATGACAAAGAATTCAGAAGGAATTTGGACTTATACTACCAAGCCGTTGGATTCAGAACTTTATAGCTATGAATTCATGGTAGATGGTGTGCCGACTATAGACCCTAACAATGTTTATGTCTATCGTGACTTTGCTACCACAAGCAATGTGTTTATTGTAGGGAATGGTAAGGCAGATTTATATAAGGTAAATAAAGTACCTCATGGAACATTGGCCCATCGTTGGTATCACTCTGATGGTATGAAAATGGATCGCCGTATCAATATCTACACGCCGGCAGGTTATGAACAATCCGGTGATAGGAAGTATCCGGTACTCTATTTATTGCATGGTATGGGAGGGGACGAAGATGAGTGGACAACTTTTGGACGTGCTGCACAGATTCTCGATAATTTGATTGCACAAGGCAAGGCTGAACCGATGATTGTCGTGATGCCCAATGGGCATGCTGCCATGGAGGCTGCACCGGGTGAGAGTAGTCTGGGATACTATAAACCTTACCATATGAAGAATGGAACCATGGACGGTGCTTTTGAAGCCTATTTCCCTGAGATTATCACGTTTGTAGAAAGTAATTATCGTGTACAAGCGGACAAAGCTCATCGTGCTATTGCGGGGCTTTCAATGGGTGGTTTTCATTCTGCCAATATTTCTTTGAACTATCCTGATATGTTCGACTATGTAGGTTTATTCTCTGCGGCCCTTAATGTCCAGAGTGCAGGTCAGAAAAATAGTCCGGTTTATCAGGATATGGATAAAAAGTTAGCTGTTCAGTTTGATAAGGCTCCCAAACTTTACTGGTTGGGTATCGGTAAAGACGATTTTCTTTATAGAAACAATGCAGCTTATCGCGCTGATTTGGATAAAAAAGGATATAAATATGAGTTTATGGAAACTCCTGGTGGACATGTATGGACCTGCTGGCGTATTTATCTCTCTGTATTTGCTCCCAAGTTGTTTAAATAAATCTGACTAGGCTATGAAAAAACAACTGTTTTATTTGCTGTTGGCTGCAGGCGTGTTGAGCGCTTGTGGCCCTGCGGCTCCTCAATTGGGTAAAGATTCTGTTGAGGATGTTATTGGTGCCATGACTTTGGAAGAAAAGGCACATTTGGTTATCGGTACCGGAATGGTGGGTACTTCGGGTGACAGTACGGTGATTGGCACTACAAAGAAGTTGGTTCCCGGTGCAGCAGGTACTACTTATCCGATACCCCGTTTGGGAATTCCTGCCATTGTGTTGGCTGATGGACCTGCAGGTTTACGTATAGATCCTATCCGCGAAGGGGATTCTGCTACTTATTATTGTACACATTTTCCTATCGGTACGTTACTTGCTTCTACTTGGAATCAGGATTTGGTAGAGGAAGTTGGAAAATCAATTGGTAATGAAGTGTTGGAATATGGTGCGGATGTTTTACTGGCTCCTGCTTTGAATATCCATCGGAATCCTTTGTGCGGGCGTAATTTTGAATATTATTCCGAAGACCCGTTGGTGTCTGGCAAGATAGCTGCTGCATATGTTAGAGGGATACAGAGCAACGGAGTGGGAACTTCCATCAAACATTTTGCTGTTAACAACCAGGAAACCAATCGGAATGCTAATGATGCTCGTATCACTCCTCGTGCCTTACGGGAAATCTATTTGAAGGGGTTCGAAATTGCAGTGAAGGAATCGGCACCATGGACAGTAATGTCCTCTTACAATCATATTAATGGCACCTATGCTTCTGAGAATACAGACTTGCTGTCCACTTTATTGCGTGATGAGTGGAATTTCGAGGGTATGGTGGTAACTGACTGGTTTGGAGGGAAGGATGCCGTGGCTCAGATGATAGCAGGTAATGATATGCTCCAACCGGGAAGGGCTAACCAGTATGATATGATTATCGAAGGGGTTTACCGCAGAAATGGAACTATGGACACCTTAGTTTCCATTATGAAATATAATGGCGGTTCTTTAAGCAGTGATGAGATCCGTTCCATCCTCGAAGTGCGTATTCTTTTTATGAACCTTGCAGCCCGCCTTACGATTGAAAAAGCAAGTGACGCTGAAATCGGGGGACTTACCTTTTATCTGGACAAATTAAAAAATTCCTCCACCCCGGAGGATGCCGCTGCATCGATCTTTGAATTCAGCCACGAACTGAGTTTTATCAGTGGAAATATGCTTCTGCCGCTGTTTTTTACCTCTTTCCGCGACCTTGTTTGCAGCCTGTGGGTGCGCTATGCAATAAAATACAGCATCGAGGAATTATACCAGAGTGCCTTATCCATTTATAATTTCGTCCGTGCAAGGGACGTAGACGGTGCTCTCCATTACATAGAAACTTCCACCACAGAATGTATCAGCGGAAACCGCATGATCTACTGATCTTAGAAACACCTTCAAATAAACTTCATAAAAACAGCCGGACTTTGAGGCATTCTGACCACTGCTTCATTATCTGACGATCACAGGTCACCTCAAAATACGGCTGTTCTTATTTTTCTTACATTTTATTTTGCAAACTGGCTGTTATACAGTTTTGCATAAAATCCATTTTTCTCTAACAGTTCCTCATGTTTTCCCTGTTCCACAATATTTCCATCCCGCATGACAAGAATGATATCTGCTTCTCGGATCGTGGAGAGACGATGTGCAACGATGAAACTGGTACGTCCTTTCATCATACGCGCAAATGCTTCCTGAATCTTGATCTCGGTTCTCGTATCAATCGAGGATGTCGCCTCATCTAAGATCAGCATCGGCGGCAGACACAGCATGACTCTCGTGATACAAAGGAGCTGTTTCTGTCCCTGCGAAAGACTTCCGCCATCCTCCGAGATCACGGTATCATATCCTTTTGGCAGACGCTTGATAAAGCTGTGAGCATGGGATGCTTTTGCCGCTGCGATGGTCTCTTCCTCCGTGGCATCCGGTTTTCCCATCGTGATATTTTCACGGATCGTTCCACTCCTTAACCACGTTTCCTGCAATACCATACCATAATTGCTTCTGAGGCTCTTTCTGGTCATTTCATCGATCGGTGTTCCGCTGACACGGATCTCTCCACTGTTCACATCATAAAAACGCATCAGAAGATTGATGAGCGTCGTCTTACCGCAGCCCGTAGGCCCTACGATTGCCACGCGCTGTCCCGGCTGTACGGAAAGGTTGAAATCCTCGATCAGCTTCTGTTCCGGCGTATAAGAGAAATATACATGGGACAGTTCTACGCTTCCGTCCGCTTTCTCTAACACTTTCGCACTCTCTGCATCCGGCTTCTCGACCGGCTCCTCGATCAGTTCAAACACTCGGGCAGCACAGGCAAGTGCATTCTGCAGCTCGGTGATGACACCGGAGATCTCGTTAAACGGCTTCGTATACTGGTTCGCATAACTTAAAAGACTCGATAACTGTCCGACTGTAATGCTTCCTCTGATGGCAAGAAATGCACCGATGACACCGACTGTCGCATAGACAAGGCTGTTGATAAAACGTGTTGCCGGGTTCGTGATACTTGAAAAGAAGATCGCGCGCAGTGAATATTTCTGCAGTCTTCCGTTGATCTCGTCGAACTGCTCTAACGCCTCATCCTCATGTGAAAATGCCTGCACGACTTTCTGGTTTCCAACCATCTCTTCGATGAAAGCGGTCTGTTCGCCCCGCGTCTCAGACTGCAGTTTGAACATGGAAAATGTCTTTTTTGCAATAAAACTTGCAACAAACAATGATAACGGTGTGATGACCACGACCGCAACCGTGATATTCACACTGATCGTCAGCATAAAGATCAGTGTACCGAAAATTGTCACGATTCCGGTAAAAAACTGTGTAAATCCCATCAGAAGACCATCTGCAAACTGATCAACATCCGCGATGACACGGCTGACCACCTCTCCATAAGAATGGGAATCAATATACTTAAGCGGTAAATGTTCGATCCGCTCAAACGCTTCTTTCCGGATATCACGGATCACATTGTAAGTAATCTTATTGTTGCATGCATTCATGATCCACTGCGCGGCTGCCGTGAGCAAAATCACCACTGCCATACGCTCTAAGATCACAAGGATTCCTGCAAAATCAACCTGTCCCTTCGTGATAATCAGGTCGACTGCACGTCCTGTTAAGATCGGGATATAAAGAGTCAGTGCCACGGTAACTGCCGCAAGCACGATCGATAAGCCAAGGTAAAACCAGTATCTCCGGATGTAATCAAGCACTTTTTTTACTGTTGTCTTCTGCTGGTCTGTCACTACTTTTTTCATGCCGTCTTACCTCCTTCCTGTTTCTTAAACTGTGAGTTGTAGATTTCCTGATATACCTCACAGCTTTCTAACAGCTCTTCGCTGGTTCCAAGTCCGACGATCTTTCCATCATCAAGCACAACGATGCGGTCTGCATGCTGGATTGAAGCAGCTCGCTGGGAAACGATAAAGACGGTCGTCTCTCCTTCCATTTCGCGGATGGCTTTTCGAAGAGCTGCATCCGTTGCAAAATCAAGTGCGGATGCACTGTCGTCTAAAATGAGTATCTCCGGTTTCTTTACGACTGCACGTGCGATCGTTAAACGCTGGCGCTGTCCGCCGGAAAGGTTTTTTCCGCCCTGTTCGATTTCAAAATCAAGTCTGCCCTCTTTGTTGTCGACAAACTCTTTTGCCTGCGCAACTGTGATGGCACGGTTCAGATCTTCTTCTGTCGCATCCGGGTTTCCCCATTTTAAGTTCTCGCGGATCGTTCCATGGAACAACACGGCTTTCTGTAAAACCGTACCGATCTTTCCACGCAGCTCCTCAAGCGGATAATCTTTGACGTCTTTTCCGTCCACTTTAATAAAACCGGACGTCACGTCATAAAACCGCGGGATCAGGTTGACTACCGAAGATTTTCCGGAACCGGTTCCTCCGATGATACCGATCGTCTCGCCTTTTTTTACCTTAAAATCAATATCCGTTAAAGATTCGTCTCCGGCACCCGCATAGGTTAATCCTACATGTGAAAATTCCACGGCATACTCTGCTTCTTCTGATCTGTCAGCGGTATCCGTCTGCACCTTATCCACTTTCTGGCCTGATCCGTCCGTGATGGATGGCTGCATCTCAAAAATGGACTGGATACGGTTTCCACATGCAATGGATTTATTGATATTGATGATCAGGTTTGCAAGCTTCACTAACTCCACTAAGATCTGTGACATATAGTTGATCAGCGCAACCACCTCACCCTGTGTGATATATCCGTTATCAACACGGACTGCACCGGTCCAGACAAGCACCACGATCGCACCGTTGATGATCACATAGGTAAGCGGATTCATTAGTGCTGATATCTTTCCGACATAGATCTGCGCCCTTGTCAGAAGATCATTATTTTCATTAAAATGTACTTTTTCATCATCTTCCTTATTAAAAGCACGGATCACCCTGCTTCCTGTTAAATTTTCTCTTGTGATCCCAAGCACCTTATCGAGCGCTGACTGTACCTTTTTATAAAGCGGAATACTGATCAGCATGATACCGAATACGATTATGGAAAGAAGCGGGATCGTAACGACAAACACCAGTGCCGCTTTGACATCGATGGTAAATGCCATGACCATTGCGCCGAACACGATAAACGGGGAACGCAGAAACAGACGCAGCACAAGGTTCACGCCGTTCTGCACCTGATTGACATCACTTGTCATTCTCGTGATCAGTGTTGCCGTTCCAACAGTATCCATCTCTGTAAAAGAGAGGCGCTCAATGTGTGCAAACAGCGCATGGCGCAGTTTTGTTGCAAACCCGACTGCCGCCTTTGCCGCGAAATACTGTGCGGTGATCGAGCAGGTCAGACCGATCACTGCAAGCAGTACCAGCACCATACACATTTTCATAATATAGGACTTGTCCCCGGTCGCAACACCAGTATCAATGATTGCCGCCATAACCAGCGGCACGATCAGTTCAAAGGTTGCCTCGAGCAGTTTAAAAAGCGGACCTAATACACTTTCCTTTTTATAGTCTTTTAAATAAACCAGTAACTTTTTCATAGTATTCTCCATTTTTACGCTGCACTTTACGCATGACAAGTTTGGGCGTAAGCACAAACTTGAGTGTGAAAATCTTATTTTCACACTGCCCTCAAATGTTTATTTTTTAATTTTTTTCATCTGCTGCAAACCAAAGATCACTACCCCACCTATGATAAAGAACAGGATGGAAAAATTGTGGATCGTCATTGCAGGCTGTGGGGTATCCAGTGTTGTTGGGCCCATGATCACAGCATAAATAGAACCAAGCATCAGTCCGACGATCAGAAAGATCATCTGCGCCCGAAAACGCTCTAATGCCTTACGGATCAGCTTTACAATACTGAAAATACCGACTAACACACCACATCCGAATACGAATACTGTCGGAAAACTTTTTAAGTTTAAATGCAGGATATCTTTAATCGCCGTCACGATCGGCAGGTAAAGTCCCATAATTAAAAGCAGTGTGGAACCGGAAATACCAGGAAGCACCATTGCGCAGATTGCAACTGCGCCTGCTATGAATACATAAATTCCTGTTGTGACTGTCAGATGTTCCAGATTTACACTGTTTCCGCCGCCAACCGGATTAAAATAGGTGATGGCACACACAATGGCTGCCCCAACCAGTACAAACGGGCAATATGCATATTTCCCTTTTAGTGTGTCCAATTCTTCACGGACTACAATCGGAATTGCAAAAATTATAAATCCGATAAATAATGAACTGATCGCATAAATATGGGATTCAAAAACATTTGCAAGGATCAGAATCGCAAGAACCATTCCTGTTACCCAGCCGATACCGAGCTTGATCAGAAAGAAAAACGCTGTTTTCTTTTTTTCCATATTTCCGGTGATCAGATCATCGATCGAGTCGATAAACTGATCGTAAAACCCAAGCAGAAATGCCACGGTTCCACCGGATACTCCCGGGACACTATCTGCGAGTGCCATACAAAATCCTCTGATAAACTGTATTATGTACATACGGTTACCTCTTTCTTCCTTATTAATATTTACATGTGCTGTCTGCACACCATACTGCCTATTATAATCTTTCGGCTTCTGTTTTGTCTAGTATCGTAAACATTAATATTTCTTTTTTGTATCTTTTATTTCAATTTCCCGGCGCAGTCCCAAAAGACAGATCAGATTTGGCACTGCCATCAGAAAATTAAACAAATCCGAAATGCCCCACACCACATCAAGAGTAATCACTGCGCCGAAATAAACGCACATCATATAAACGACCTGGTAAATGCGGACACCCTTTTCCCCAAACAGATACCGCACGGCGCACTCGCCATAGACATTCCATCCGATGATCGTCGCAAACGCAAACAAGACCAATGAAACCGACAGCATCTCATCGCCCCACACCGGCAGTTCCCGGAATACGGCAAAACACATCCGCTCCCCCGGCACCCCCGCATAATTGCCCGGATGGGCAATCATACTTGAAACCGAAGCAATTCCTGTGATTGCACACATGACGACCGTATCCCAAAAAGGTCCTGTCATGGAGACAAGTGCCTGATCCCGCGGTGAGACATGCTGCGCCGTCGCCGCTGCCATGGGAATTGAACCAAGTCCCGCCTCATTTGTAAAAAGCCCTCTGGAAATCCCGGTTCTTAACCCCGCCATCACCGTTGTCCCAACCACACCCCCTGCGGCAGCCTCCGGCACAAACGCAGAGGTCACGATCATTTTTACTGCCTCCGGGATCACCGTATAATTTTTCATCAGGATAAAAATACATCCGCCTAAATAAAATGCACTCATCACAGGAACCAGCCAGGTACATACTTTTCCAATCTGCCGGCTGCCACCGATGATCACCTTCCCCGCAAGCACCCCCGCTGCCATGCCGATGATATGCGGCGATACCGGTATCTGTTCCGTGATTGCCGCACTGATTGAATGTGCCTGCACACTGCTGCCGATCCCAAGCGACGCTAATATCGTAAACACAGAAAATAAGACCGCAAGTCCTTTCTGCTGCATGCCTCTCTCCAACACATACATCGGACCGCCGATCCTCTTTCCGTCTTTTTCCGTTTTGCGGTATTTCATGGACAAAAAACATTCTCCATAACAGGTTGCAATTCCAAGCACACCGGTGATCCAGCACCAGAACACCGCACCTGCCCCACCGACTGCGATCGCCGTGGAGATACCGATAATATTTCCCGTCCCGATCGTCGCCGCCAACGCTGTCGCAAGTGCCGAGTAGGAAGTATTATTTTTCCCGGAAAAACTAAGCCTGATCCCACATGGGATCTTACGCTGGATAAACCGCAGACGAAATGTAAAATACAGATGTGTTCCCAGAAGAAGCAGAATCTGCCCCGTGGCAGCAAGCTGACTGATTTTTTGCATAGCACACTAAAATCCCCGTATACGGATGCCCTTGTTCCAGTATACGGGGATTTTCTTTGATTCATTCTTTGATTTTTATTTTTTGTGAGTGCCCTCTATGCAGTTACTTTTTTCCGCTGTTCCACCACCTGTGCCAGCCGGTCCAGACTTTTATTGCAGATCACAGTATACACACTTCCAAAAATGTTTGCCCCGATACGCAGAATCACTGCATTCTGCAGTCCAAACAATCCTGCCGCAATCGACAACGCCCCAAACGTATTGAACGCCGTCTGCCATGCATAGCCGGCAGAATAACCAACTCCGATTCCTCCAATCATGCCGATATACGGATACATGGATTCCGGAAGGATCAGATATAATGCCACAAAAACAAGGCTTCCCACGATATTAAAAAGACCTCTTTTTTCTGCCCTTCCCATGCAGTCACCGGTAAACGGCAGGCAGACTGACATACAGGCTATCCCCGCCCACATCGCTCTTGGAAGTCCCAGAAGAGACATCACAAGCATCGCAGAGGAAACAATGAAAGTCAGTTTTACATACCAGCGGTTTCTGGCAGAGGAAAGATCAAATTCCCGGAACAGATCCAAAAAAGTTCTCCGGTATGGTCTGTTTTTCTGATTCTTATAGAAAATCGCCATACAGATCACCATTCCGGCAAGCAGTCCCTCCACGCGCAGCAGATACGCATGTCCGCTCACGTCATATCCCTGTAACAGCAGATAACCGAGTACAAACGTAGAATGGTTGTACATGATCACATTGTGACATCCTAAGATCATCAGAAGCATGATACAGAATACGTTTACAAAGAATGCCGGGATGGGCGAAAGCATATTGCTAAGCCTTGGTCCCGCGATCAGTATTCCAAAAATACCGGCGATTGATAGCAGTCCATGCGTGGTTTTGATCCCAAAATCTGCCTGGCGCAGCACCAGCACTGCCAAAAGAACGGTCACTCCGACCACACTGTTTTCCGATCCGGTCAGTTTACTGTATAAGGTCACAACCGCCACACAGAATACCATCACCAGATAGACCTTAAAGTTATAGATTAAGATATGACGTCTCTTTTCTTTTTTGTCTGTTGTATTTTTGATGAGCTGTTTTGAACCTGTCGAACTGAGCTGAAGTTCCTGATAAAATGTCATAGTACTCTCCATTTCTACACTGTTTTTTGCAAAGTAGAGAGTACTATAGCGCAATTTGCGGGAAACGTCAAGGTTTTATCTCACACAAAACCGTTTCAATGCTTTTCTTCCCACAAACTGCAAAATCCTGTCTGCTAAAAAACCAATGATACCGAGTGTAAAAATACCGATAAAGATCCAGTCTGTCTTATAATAAAGTCTTGATGTGTAGATCAGATAGCCGATTTCCTCCGAGCAGCCAGCCTTTTAACACGCGCTGCATACTGATTAAAATATCCCGGAAAAGCTCTCCGCTTGCCACCAGTTTTCCCGCTCCCGCAAATGTGGTAACCGGTCCCGGAAGAAAATCATCGCTGTAAAATAACGAACCGGTCTGCCAGATCAAAAGCAGCAGAACCCATGTGATCAGACCACTTTTTATAATTACCTGTATGACTCTTTTTTCTTTCTTCATCTTTCATCCTCCCTGTTTTCCAACAAAAACTACAACCTGCGTCATCTTTACAATGCCCGCCACTCCGGACAGAATTTTTTCCTATATATAAAACATCTCATTTTCCTGGAATCCTTCATTCTGTATCAGATGCGCTTCTTTCTCATCCACCGCATACAGACGGTATACAATGACCTCTACTTTTCTGTTCCACGATACCTTCCGCATACAGGCTCTGGTATCTCTTTTCTGTTCCATATCTGACCGCCTTTACAAATTCCGGCCGTATGATTGCCCTGCTGCATCCCGGATACAGATGAAATCCTTTCAGTCTGTCATAATCCGCAATAACTGCTGATTCTCCGATAAACTGCGCCACAAACGGTGTCTTCGGATTTTTATAAATCTCTGTCGGCGTTCCCATCTGCTCGACTCTTCCTTTTGGTGTGTGATCGTTTTCTGCTTCGACGTCTTGCTTGATGCATTTATATACCAGTTTTGTATGAGATTCCACGACTGATTGTGTAATCGTTTGCATGGCAGATGGTGTTTTCCTTATTTTTCCACTGTTTGTTTCGTTTTTTTATGTATGTTTTTATTCTTAATTTTGAAATTATCTGTATTTTCCTTCAAACGTTTACAAGCTTTAAATAAAAAAGAACTCCTCCTGACGGTTTTAAACCATACAGAAAGAGTTCTCTGTGTTTTTGTTACATCTGCCTCGTTCCACACATCTTGCGGTATACAAGCACACCTGCCTGCATGGAATCGATCCACACGACATCCCACTGTGGATTTTCTCCTTTTGAAGCCTTAACTTACCTTTTTATCCGTCTCCTTTTTACCTTTCCTTTTGTTTGTTCAATGGCTATTTTATCTTTCTCCTGTTGTTACTGAAATCTCCTTATGGTAAATGTCTGGTAAATTTATTGTAAATTTTTTCGCTACACATATAGTTTTAGGTAACATAAAAAAACAGGCTCGTGACCTGTTTTCTCTCAGATATAATATTCCATCCGGTTTGCATTCTCCACTAACGCACAGCTCTCCCGGATCATCAGTTTTCCTTCTAACCCCGTCCGGACGATTCCCTTATGTCCGCCGCCCAGGCGGTCGATCAGAAGATAAAGAGCAAACTTTCCCATCTCTTCCTTTGGAAGGCGCACTGTGGTGAGCATCGGTTTGGTATACTGTGCCTCCTCAATATCGTCACTGGAAATAATGGATGGAACGTAATAGCGGTTTTTATATTTATTCAGGCATTTTAAATTGCGGTTGACGGAGACGATGCTCCGGTATTTTGCCGATAACTTTTTCAATACATTGTCATTACATTTTCCAATGATGATCAGTCCATCACTGCGGATGTCCCCATCCGGCTCCATCTGCGCAATGACCTTATCAATATTTTCCGTCCGGCATTTTCTGTCATTCGAAAACAACGGCTGATGAAAAATATGCATCAGTATGCATCCCTGCCTGTGGATTTCACTCTCAATGACACGCAGCAGCTCACTGAAAAACGGATCTGTCTCAAGATTACCCGTTCTTGTCATCAGCACATCAAGATACCACACTTTCTGACTGGTATCCGTAATTCCTTTTTTAGACTTCTCGCTGCTTCGTTTGGCATATAATTGAGTTCTCTGGCAATCTTCCAGATACGCTCCCGCAATTCCTCCGAAGAACATTTATACCCGGGATTGTTCAACACCCGCGAGACTATCGCTGTGGAAACTCCCGCTTCCTTTGCAATTTTCTTAATAGACAAAAACCTCACCCCGTTTTATTTCCTACTATTTCCATATGTTAAGTGGATGATAAAGCAAGGGGAAGTTTTTGTCAATAGCTATTCAAAATTTTAATCCTGTCTGTCCCCGTCCCCATAACACTCACAAAACCGCGCTGCAAAGGATGGTTTTTCCCCTGCCACATACAGATGCGCCGTGCTGCCAAATTCATTCACACGAAAACCTGCGATCCCTTTTCTGCGCTCTTCCGTATAAATACTGGTGATCGAGCTCGGCGCCGCACACAGCCCATGCCACAAAACCATTGGAGATACATTTAACAGATGGCTTAACATCACACACTCTACCCCGAAATGACAGAACAGAACGATCGTGTCATGATTTGGCTCATTCACGCGGTAATACATATCATCCCGCTCATAACCATGCTTTTTCAGTAATGCATCCAGACCATCGCAGACCCACCGGTAAGCTTCTTCCACATTTCCTTTTCGCATGATGTCTGTCTTATTCCAGCGCTCCCTGTCATAAAGATCCAGATCCTTTTCCATGTCCTGTGGAAGCCAGTCCCAGCAGATCGACTTTTCATTTTTCACATCCGGCCTGTCAATGTGTGCTTCAAACTCACGGAGCCAGTCTAGTGTCTCTGCCGTCCGGTTCATTTTTTTTAAGGTGCATCCAGCGGTATCCTGTGCCCGTCCCAATGGTGATACATAAAATGCCTTTATCTGCAGTTTTGCCAGGTATTCCGCTGCAAGTTCTGCCTCCCTCCATCCGGTTTTTGTCAATGTGTCCAGTTCGTAATTTGGATCGCCATGTCTTACGATTATGATTCTCATGTGTATTCCTCCTGATTTTCCATGAAGATTTAGGGGCAAAAGGTGGTTTTTAATATGTCTAAATTTTTCCCACAACCTTTTTCTCTTTTATGATATACTCGATTTATGACAAAAGCAATGGCGTACAAAATCCTGGGAATCACCCCTGGAACAGATCTTACGGATATCAAAAAGAAATACCGACAGCTGATGCACCGGGTACATCCTGACACGGAAGCATTTTCTACCAGAGCCTATGATTTTACTGCACAGGAGATCAATGAAGCTTATGATTTTCTGCGCAAAAATAGAACAGATTCCTTTTTAGGACAAGTTACAAAAAATACTACACCTGGCAGGAAACAGCACGGAAAGACCGTTTACCACCAGTCTTACCGGGAGGAAAATACCACAACCGGCTCCACAGCAAAGCAGATGAAATGGAATGCTCCGCTCAACGAAAATGCGTATACCACACGCACAGTCTATCATTACGCCGAAGATGCGGATGGCGGGATCATCGGCAGTTTTCCCGCCGCCACAGGAAAGTATCTCTGGATCTTAGAAGAAGATTTTCCCCTGTTTTTAAAAAGTATGTTTGAGTGCAGCAAACGCCTGCTCGATGAGGTCGACACACAGATCCGTCGGGAAAATGTCTGTCTAAAACGGCTCAAATTCCAGGCAGAGCTCTCCTATCTGTTAGCCCAGCAGTTTATCGACGTGACATCAACGCTCAAACAGCTTTTGACACCGGAAGTCCTCCCCGACGCTGACATTTATTCTATCGCCTCGATGTTAGAACTCGCTGTAGATGCACCTGTGCTTCGCTCCGGCACAACTTTATATCCGTCCCGCATCCGGGAACACAGGCTCTTTTTAACGACAAAATCCGGCAAAAATGCCGGATATGTATCGTTTCGGGATGACCGTCTGTATTATATTATCATTCCGCTGTTTGAACAGAAACGCGCACAGGTAAAGATTGAAATTTCAGCCTCCCAGGACCGGAAAAGGAGCCGCCCTGCCGGGAAATATAAAAATCTTGATTTTCTGATAAAAATCCCCCATAACAATGCAGGGACATTCCCGGAAAATATCAATCTGCAGATTGAGGGACTGCTGGCAGAATATGCGAAAAATTAATCATATATACATAGATTATTTCTCTACAGAACCTTACGTCCATTTGCTGTCAGCTTAAAAGTCGTGCCTAATATTTCCGCTGATTTTCTGCAAAACATCATACGCTCAAGAAAGATTTCAAAATAGTCATACATAGAACAGATATTTTCATCAATCTGAAGATTCAGCGCAATCACAGATTTATCTTCCGCAATCTTTAATTTTGAATCCGTAACTGCATAATTTACCCTGTCATGAATATCGAAAGCAGATCTTTCTTTTTGTCGCACACGGCTTCTTCTGACATCTGTTTTATCTGCTATAATAAGTGCTGCAGATATCACATCTACCGGACTCCCCGTTGACTCATCATGATTACCAATGGCTGATACAACCGTTATCCGGTCCTCCAGTGTCATATCCGTATCTTTCAGAAGTTCGTTTGCGAGAAGCGCTCCATATTCTGCATGATGTGTTCTGTTAATTGCATTTCCAATATCATGCATATATCCGGCAATTTTAGCAAGTTCAATCTCATGTTCGGAATATCCAAACCGTTTTAAAATTTTTCCTGCCTGATGAGCAACCTGCACGCAATGTGCCTGTGAATGATCGGTAAATCCAAGCTGTCCAAGATTCGCATTTCCTTTTGTCAGATATGAATTTATTTCTTTATTTTTTTCTATTTCCTTATACCGCAGTTACCATTATCTCCCTTCTTTTTCTTTATCATATAAGGGTTCCTCTTCCTCGTCATGCCGGACATTATAATAAAGTTCTTTTCCATTTTCATTCCGCACGATCAGACGAAAATCATATGTCTGCACCGCCTTCGCATACTGCTCCCAGTCCCCA
>ENA-USUM01001063-USUM01001063.1-human-gut-metagenome-genome-assembly--contig:-NODE-1063-length-16933-cov-40.843557_pt1 | contig 16933 bp, 15 predicted proteins | sample MGYA00250063_ERZ773402 | MGnify/ENA primary metagenome ERZ773402 (study PRJEB29103, sample SAMN06112030) | human gut metagenome | biome: human gut; feature: ankylosing spondylitis patient; material...
ATCAGCCCCAAGTACGCTGACCGCAACGGCGGCTACACCCGCATCATCAAGATCGGCGCTCGCCGCGGCGACGCTGCCGAGATGGCAGTTCTGGAGCTCGTCTGATCCTGCTCTGACTGTATAAACGGTTGACAAAAGCCCTTTCCCAGCAATGGGGGAGGGCTTTTTTGTGTCCCCGGAAGAGTGGCTGGCGCAGAGACTTTTTCGCAACAACGCCACTTGGCAGAGTGGGGCTGGCGTGGTATACTGACAATAGCGTATTTTTGGCTGCGGCAGGCGGCTGCATTTTCCACGAAGGGAGGAGATCCGGTTGAAAACATTCCGCCATTTCCGGCATGCACTGGCTCTGTTGTTGGTCAGTGTTCTGCTGGCGGGCTGCAATGCTCTGCCCGGAGAAAACCTGCAGGTGGAAGAGCTGCTGCGTGCCCCGCGTCTGTCCGGTGACTATGGCGCGGTGCAGACGGCCCTGAACGACTGGCTGGGCGAGAGTGCGCAGCTCAAGTACCCCATGCAGGGCGAGCTGCTGTCACCTTTTCTTTTGCAGGACCTGGACGGCGACGGCCAGCAGGATGCAGCCGTGCTGTACACCACGGCCCAGAGCACGAACGTGTGCATCGCCATTCTGCAGCGGGATGACACCGGAGCGTGGCAGGTGCGCCAGAGCGTGGAGGGTCTGGCCGATACGGTGGAGAACGTGCGGCTGGCCCAGCTCCGCGCAGGGGATGACTGCCAGCTGGTGGTGGGCTATGTGGCCGCACAGGGCGACCATTATCTGGCCGTGTATGCCTACAACGACGGGCAGCTCTCCACCATTTTGGAGCAGTCCTACGAGCAATATCTGGTGGAGGACATCACCGGCGGCGGCAGTCAGGATCTGATCCTGATGTCCACCCAGGAGGACGGCGGCGTGCAGATCGAACTGCTTACCGTGGACAAGGAAGGCGGGTTCCGGCAGGCTGCCGTCATGGGCCTTTCGGCCGACCGCTTTTCCGGCTGTGCATCGGTGGCGGCCGGTCTTGGCTCCGACCGGCGCAATTATCTGGTGCTGGACGGCTGGACGGGCATTTCCGGCAACAATCTGGCCAGCGTGCTGCTCTGTTTCGATGAGAGCACCCAGCAGATGGTGCAGGCGTCCCAGATCAGTGCCGATGAGCTGTATGAGGCATCTCTGCGCAATGTGTCCACACTGGTGAGCTGCGATCTGGACGGAGACGGCATCGTGGAGATCCCCACCCAGCCGGACGAGGCGGGCCTGCTGAACCTGAGCCAGAGCCGCCGCATGGACTTTATCGTCTGGATGGACTACACCAGCCGCAGGCCGGAAAAGAGCTTTGGCCTGCTGGATGAGGAAACGAACTGCTACATCGAGCTGCCCACCGAGTGGGAGGGCAACCTCAAACTTACCGACAGCGAACAATACGACGGCGCGGTGGAGCTGCGCACCGTGGACGAGGACCAGCCGGTCATGACGGTGCGGCTGGCCCAGACTGCGGCCAGCTCTACTGGGTGGACCAAACTGGGCATTGTGGCGTCGCGCCAGATGCAGGCCCGGCTGGCCCCGGATGTGGAGATCCAGGATGCGGATTACAGGCTGTCAAACGCGTTGTATCTGCTGAATTGAAAACGGAGGAAAGACCATGGTACGAGTGCTTGTGGTGGAAGATGAAGCCAATATCCGTGAGATGATCGCACTGAACCTGCGGCTTACCGGGATGGAAGCCGTGGAGGCCGAGAGCGCCGAGGCCGCCCTGCCGCTACTGGCCAAGAAGCCCGGCTGCGATGCGGCCATTCTGGATGTGATGCTGCCGGGCATGAACGGTTTTTCGCTCTGCGAAACGATCCGCCGCACCGACCAGAAGATCGGCATCATCATCCTCAGCGCCAAGGGGCAGGAGCAGGACAAGATCCGGGGCCTGTCCATCGGTGCCGACGATTACATGACCAAACCCTTTAGTGTGAGCGAGCTGCTGGCCCGTGTGGAGGCGCTCTGCCGTCGGGTGCACCGGGCCGAGAGTGAGGAAGAGCGGGATCCCGCCAAGGAGCTGGGCACCCTGACCAGCGGGGACTTTGTGCTGGACGAGAACCGCCGTGTGCTGCTGAAAGCCGGTCAGCCCATCGAGTTGACCCAGGTGGAATTCCAGATCATGGAGCTGTTTTTCCGCAACCCGGGCATCGCGCTGGTGCGTGAAAAGATCCTGAAGGGGGTCTGGGGCGAGAACTACTTCGGCGATGTGAAGATCGTGGACGTGAACATCCGCCGCCTGCGGATGAAGGTGGAGGACGAGCCCAGCCACCCCACCCACATCATGACGGTCTGGGGTTACGGCTACCGCTGGGAAGAGTGACGGCTTTGGCAAACGCCAATATAAATGGAAAGGAGGAAAAGCAAAATGCGAAGCGGGATCACGCGGCGCTGGCTGCGGGGCAATCTGCTCATTACGGTGCTTCTGGTGCTGCTGGCCGAGGCGATGTTCCTGTACAGCTACACCCGCAGCTACTACAACAGCGTGCAGCAGACCATGTACCGGCGCTTTTCCTCGGTGACCGGTCAGCTGAAGGTCTACACTGCCGACACGGTCTACAGTGCGGCTGCCAACCGCAGCATGGCGCTGCGGCGCATGGTGGAACAGTATTCCGACAAGGATAAGTACGAATTCATGCTGCTGGACAGCTATGGCGGGGTCATTGCATCCTCCAGCGGCACCGATGCCGACGGCATCGTAAATAACCTGGACTTTGTGCAGGCGCAGGACGCCGCCGACGGGTTGGGCATGGCGGTGTACCGCACCGAGTCCGGCGAGGTGGTCATGGCGGCGTGCTATCTGGTGCCCTATGCCGCCGAGGATGTGGCCGCCCTGCGGCTGGTCACCAGCCTGACCCTGATCGAACGGCAGATCCAGAACGCCTTTTTTGCCAGTCTCGTGGTGGTGGCGGCCATCCTGATCTTTTCCATAATGTCGGGCCTGTATTTTGTGCGCAGCATCGTGGTGCCGCTGGGGCAGGTGGAGCGCATTGCCGCCGACATCGCCCGCGGCGAGTTCGACGTGCGCCTGCCGGTGAGCGGAGATGCCCGGGACGAGGTGGACCGTCTGCGCGGCACCATCAACCGGATGGCGGAAGGGCTGGAAGAGACCGAAAAGATGAAGAACGAGTTCATCAGTTCGGTCTCCCACGAGCTGCGCACGCCGCTTACTTCCATCCGGGGCTGGGTGGAGACCCTGCGCACGCTGGACGATCCCACGGATGAGAACTACCGCAAAGGGCTGGAGATCATCAACAACGAGACGGGCCGTCTGTACAACATGGTGGAGGAGCTGCTGGACTTCAGCCGCCTGCAGAACGGCCGCCTGCGCATGGAGTGCCGCCCGTTGGATCTGGTGGCAGAGCTCACCGACGCGGTGCTGTTCTGCGAGGCACGCATCCAGCGCGAAGGACTGATCCTGAGCTACACCGAGCCGGAAGAGATGATCCCGGTGTATGCCGACCCCGACCGCCTGCGGCAGGTGTTCATCAACATTCTGGACAACGCCATCAAATATTCTGCCCCCGGCGGCCGCATCACGGTCAAGCTGTGGGCAGGGGAATACAAGGCCTTTGTGGAGATCCTGGATCAGGGCCGGGGCATCCCGCCGGAAGATCTGGAAAACGTCAAGACCAAGTTCTACAAGGGCAGCAACGCGGTGCGCGGCAGCGGCATCGGTCTGGCACTGGTGGATTCCATCATGACCGCGCTGGACGGCACCATGGACATCCAGAGCACATTGGGCCGGGGTACGGTGGTCACCCTGGGCCTGCCGCTTTATCATAAGGCGTAAATGAGATTTTGTCACATTTCGGTGTTACAATAGAGGGAAAGTAAAAACCGTAAGGAGAACCCAATGAATCAACCCAACAAGGAACGTTTCAAGACCAGTGTGGGCGGGCAGGCCCTGATGGAAGGCATCATGATGCGCGGCCCCAAGCTCATCTGCTGCGCCGTGCGCAAGCCGGACGGCACCATCGAGACCAAGACCGAGCCCACGCCTACCCATGGCATCTGGACAAAGATCCCGCTGGTGCGGGGAGCGATTTCCATGATCGAAAGCCTGATCATGGGTTACCGCTATATGATGTACTCGGCCCAGGTCAGCATGGGCGATGACTACGACCCCGAAGAGGAAGAGACCGCTTTTGAAAAGTGGGTAGGGGAGCATCTGGGCAAAAAGGCCGAGGACGCTCTGCTGGCCTGCGCAGCCGTTCTGGGCGGGCTGCTGGCCATTCTGCTGTTCACTGTGCTGCCCACCCTTATCGTGGGCGGCGTGAACCATTTTGTCACGCTGGGCCGCTGGGCCAAGGTGGTGCTGGAAGCGGTGCTCAAGGTGGGCATCTTCCTGACCTATATGGTGGGCATCTCCAAAATGAAGGAGATCCACCGGGTGTTCGAGTACCACGGGGCTGAGCACAAGACCATTGCCTGCTACGAGGCAGGCGACCCCCTCACGGTGGAGAATGTGCGCAAGTACACCCGCTTCCACCCGCGCTGCGGCACCAGCTTCCTGATCCTGGTGGTCATCGTGAGCGTATTCCTGTACAGCGTGCTGCCCTGGGGCAGCATCGGCCTGCGGGTGCTCTTCAAGCTGCTGCTGCTGCCGCTGGTCATGGGCATCAGCTACGAGCTGCTCAAGTGGTGCGGCCGGTCGGATAACCTTGCCACCCGCATCATTCGTCAGCCCGGCATCTGGGTGCAGCACCTCACAGTGTTTGAGCCGGATGACAGCATGATCGAGGTGGCCATTGCGGCCGTGACCCCGGTGCTGCCGGAAAACCCGGAGGAAGGCAAATGGTAACGGCAGGTATGACCCCGCGGGACGCGGTGCGGCAGTTGGAAGCCCGTCTGACGGCGGCCGGATGCCCGGATGCGGATTACGACGCCGCAGAACTTTTCCGGCTGGTGACCGGGCGGGATGTCCGGCTGGCGGACGCGCCCCTGACCGAAGCGCAGGCTGCCCGGCTGGAGTCCCTCTGCCTGCGCCGGGAGGCGCGGGAGCCGCTGCAGTACCTGTGCGGTCACTGGAGCTTTCTGGACTTTGAACTGATCGTGGGGCCGGGGGTGCTCTGCCCCCGTGCGGACACCGAGGTGGTGGCCGAGACCGCTGCACAGACCCTTGCGGGCGTAAAAGCGCCCCGTGTGCTGGATCTGTGTGCCGGCACCGGCTGTCTGGGGCTGGGGGTCAAGCGCTTCTGCCCGGACGCACAGGCCACCTGCGTGGAAAAAAGCCCGGAAGCCTTCCGCTATCTGGAACAGAATGCGCGCACTGCTCTGCCCGGCGCAGCCCCGGCGGTGCAGGCCGTGCAGGGGGACCTGTTCGCCTACTGGCAAAGCCTGCCGGAAGGGCAGCTGGACCTGATCGTGTCCAACCCGCCGTACCTGACGGCGGAGGAAATGCAGCATTTGCAGCCGGAGGTGGCGCAGGAACCGGCCATGGCACTGGAAGCGGGCGATGACGGCCTTGTGTTCTACCGGGCCCTTGCGCAGCACTACCGTGACGCGCTGCGCCCCGGCGGCGCACTGGTGCTGGAGATCGGCTGGCAGCAGCGGCAGGCCGTCATGGAGCTGCTGGCCGGGAATGGCTGGGCAGACATCGAATGCCGCAGGGATTACGGCGGCAACGACCGCTGCATCATTGCCCACCGGCCAAAATAATTGAAAAATAGAAACAACTTCTTGTTGTAAATTCTGGAATTTGTGTTATACTAAGAGAGAAAGTACAACACAGCCCGTTTTTGCGGGCAATGAGGATAAAGGAGCAGCACGCTATGGCAAAAAATCAGAACAACAACGTTGCCCCGGCCACCAAAAAAACCGGCGCGGAAGCCAAAAAGGATGCGCTGGCCACGGCCCTGGCCCAGATCGAAAAGCAGTTCGGCAAGGGTGCCGTGATGAAGCTGGGCGACAATACCGCCATGCAGGTGGATGCCATTTCCACCGGCAGCCTGGGGCTGGACATGGCACTGGGTGTGGGCGGTGTGCCCCGCGGCCGCATCATTGAGGTGTATGGCCCGGAATCCAGCGGTAAGACCACGCTGGCTTTGCACATTCTGGCCGAAGCCCAGAAGAAGGGCGGCGACGTAGCGTTCATCGACGTGGAACACGCGCTGGACCCGGTGTATGCCGAGGCACTGGGCGTGGACATCAACAACCTGCTGGTCAGCCAGCCGGACACCGGTGAGCAGGCCATGGAGATCTGCGAAGCGCTGGTGCGCTCCGGTGCCATCGACGCCATCGTGGTGGACTCGGTGGCAGCCATGGTGCCCCGTGCCGAGATCGAGGGCGAGATGGGCGACAGCCATGTGGGCCTGCAGGCCCGTCTGATGAGCCAGGCCATGCGCAAGCTCACCAGCGTCATCGGCAAGACCAACACCGTGTGCGTGTTCATCAACCAGCTGCGTGAGAAAGTGGGCGTCGTGTACGGCAACCCGGAGGTGACCACCGGCGGCCGTGCCCTGAAGTATTATTCTTCGGTGCGCATCGACATCCGCCGCGTGGAGGGCCTGAAGGATTCTTCCGGCCAGTTCATTGGCAACCACACCCGCGCCAAGATCGTGAAGAACAAGGTGGCCCCGCCGTTCCGTGAGGCAGAGTTTGACATCATGTTCGGCGAGGGCATCTCCAAGGTGGGTGAGCTGCTGGACCTGGGCGTCAAGCTGGGCATCGTGCAGAAGAGCGGTGCATGGTTCAATTACGGCGACATGCGCCTGGGGCAGGGCCGTGACAACTCCAAGCAGTTCCTGAAGGACAACCCGGAGATCGCCAACGACATCGAGGGCCAGATCCGCGCCAATGCGGACAAGCTCTATGCTTCCCGCCGCTCGTCCGGCCGTGCTGCTGCCGCCGACAAGGCCGAGGAAGCTGCCGCACCTGCCGAGGGCACCAAGGAGCCGGTGGTCAAGGCTCCGGCCCGCAGCAGCGAGAGCGAGCTGGACATCATGGTGGAGGACTAAATGCCCTTTTACCGTAAGAGTTACCGCCCGCGCCGGGGCGGGGAAGAACCGGAAAAATGTGCCGACCCGGCCAAGGCCCGCGCCCGTGCGCTGGATGCCCTTTCGGCCCGGGAGATGACCAGCACCCAGCTGTATGAGCGGCTGTGCGCCCGCTTCACCGAGCAGGCGGCGGCCGCCGCCGTGGCCGAGATGGTGGAGCTGGATTACGTCAACGACGACCGCTACGCGGAGACACGCGCCCACGGCCTGCTGATGGCCCGCAAGAGCCGCCGGGCTGCAGCCCAGAACCTGCGCCAGAAGGGCCTGAACAGCCAGCAGATCGAACAGGCACTGGAAACCGTATACGCCCCGGATGAAAACGGCGAGAGCCCGGAGCAGGAAGCTGCCGCCGCGCTGGTGGCCAGCCGCTACCGCAAGAAGCTGGCTGACGGTCGCCGCGACCTTGTGGTGGCAGCGTTGCAGCGCCGGGGGTTTGCCTATGCGGTCATCAAGGAGGCCATCCGGCGGACGGAAGAAGAGTTATAGAAAGAGAGTATTATCCCCTATGAAAATTGCGTGTATTTCCCTTGGCTGCCCGAAGAACCAGGTCGACCTGGACGTGATGGTGCACATCCTGCTGTCGGCCGGTCATGAGACGGTGGCCGACCTGGCGGAGGCCGATGTTATTCTGGTGAACACCTGCGGCTTCATCGAGAGCGCCAAGACCGAAGCCATCGAGAACATTCTGGAAGCCTGCTCCTACAAGCAGCAGAACCCGGATCTGAAGGTCATCGTGACCGGCTGCCTGGCCGAGCGCTACCGCAGCCAGATCGAGGAAGAGATCCCCGAGGTGGATGCCGTGGTGGGCTGCGCCTCCAACAAGGCCATTGACACCATCGTGGAGCGGCTGTTCCACGGCGAGGACCATCTGGAGAGCTACGGTGCCAAGAAGGACTTCCCGCTGGGCGGCAAGCGCGTCATCGGCACGCCGGCTCACTATGCGTACTTAAAGATCGCCGAGGGCTGCAACAACCGCTGCCATTACTGCGCCATCCCCGGCATCCGCGGCCCGCTGCACAGCCGCGATATGGCCGACTGCGTGGCCGAGGCCCGCTGGCTGGCCGGGGAGGGCGTGAAGGAGCTGATCGTGGTGGCGCAGGATCCCACCGCCTACGGCGAGGACTGGGGCAAGCCCGGCAGCATCTGTGAGCTGCTGGACAAGCTGAACAAGGTGCCGGGGCTGGAATGGATCCGCATCATGTACGCCTACCCGGAGCGCATCACCGACGAGTTCATTGCCGCCATGAAGCGCAACGAGAAGGTGGTGCCCTACCTCGATCTGCCCATCCAGCACTGCAACGACACCATCCTCAAGAACATGAACCGCCGCTCCAACCGCGCCGAGCTGCTGGAGGTCATTGGCAAGCTGCGCCGCGAGATCCCCGGCATCACCCTGCGCACCACCCTGATCGCAGGCTTCCCCGGCGAGACCGAGGAGCAGTTCGAGGACCTGTGCAACTTCGTCAAGGAAGTGCAGTTCGACCGTCTGGGCTGCTTTGCCTACTCGGCCGAGGAAAATACCGTGGCAGCACGGATGGACGGACAGATCGAGCAGGAGGTCAAGGACAAGCGCGCCGAGCTGGTGATGCAGATCCAGACCGGCATCATGGCCCAGAAGCAGGCCGAAAAGGTGGGCCAGACCGTGCGCGTGCTCTGCGACGGCATTGACGAAGAGAGCGGCCTGTATCTGTGCCGCACCACCGGCGATGCCCCGGAGGTGGACGGCAACGTGTGCGTGTCCAGCGAAGAGCCGCTGTACCCCGGCCAGTTCTATGATGTGCTGGTGGACGACAGCGATCTTTACGATCTGTATGGTACAGTCGTAAAATAACGAATTGGAGGATGAAACCTATGAATCTGCCCAATAAACTTACCCTGACCCGCATTGTGCTGGTGCCGGTGTTCATGATCTTTGTGTCCCTCACCAGTCTGGACGCGGTGGCCAACGGCACCTTCCAGCCGCTGTATTACCTGCTGGCCGGCATCGTGTTTGCAGCGGCCAGCTTCACCGACTTTCTGGACGGTCATCTGGCCCGCAAGTGGAACATGGTCACCGACTTTGGCAAGTTTGCCGACCCGCTGGCCGACAAGCTGCTGACCACTGTGGCCTTCATCTACATGATGCGGGACGGCGTGTGCAGCCCGGTGGTGCTGTGCATCATCCTGGCCCGTGAGTTCGCGGTTTCCGGCCTGCGCATGGTGGCGGCCGGTGCCAAGGACGGCAAGGTGATCGCTGCCAACATGTGGGGCAAGGTCAAGACCGTGCTGCAGATGCTGAGCATCATCTTCTACTTCTTCGGCACGGCACTGTGCTGGAACGGCACGCTGGAAAGCATCACGGTGGTGGTGCTGGTGTCCATCCTGCTGTGCTGGCTGGTGGCCATCGTCACGGCCGTGTCCGGCATCAAGTACCTGTGGGACAACCGCGGCTTCATCAACACCGCAAAGTAAAAAAGAATTCCCTCTCCGTCGGCGTCTGTACGCAGCCGGAGAGGGCTTCTCCTTTTTTACAAGAAGGAGAAACCTATGAAAAAATTCCTGGATACCTGCCGCAGGCTGCTGTCTATCGCCCTGAACCTTTTTGTGCTGTGTGCAGAACCCATCGCCCTGCCCCTGAGCTGGGAGATGGGCCAGGCCCAGATCTTTACCTACTACACCGAGGATTCCAACATCTTTGCGGCGGTGGTGTGCGCCATGGTGGCGGTGTGCCAGCTGTGGTGCATCTTCACCGGCGGAGAGCTGCCCCGCTGGCTCAAGCGGCTCAAGTTCATGGCCGCCAGCTGCCTGCTGCTCACCTTCCTGACGGTGGTGTTCGTGCTGGCCCCCATGAACGGCGAGAGCGGGCTGTACATGCTGCTGTGCACCAGCAGCATGCTGTACCACCACCTGCTCAACCCCATGGCGGCGCTCCTCTCCTACCTGCTGCTGGAGCGGGAACCCCACCTGCCGCGCAGCGATGTGCGCTGGGCGCTGCTGCCCACGCTGGCATATGCGGCGGTCATCCTGCCGCTGAACATCCTGCGGGTCATCGTGGGGCCGTACCCCTTCTTTGAGGTGTACCACCAGCCGGTGTATGTTTCCGTCCTGTGGGCCGTGGGCCTGCTGGGGGTGAACTACCTGTATGCCTGGCTGCTGTGGCGTTTGGGCGGCGGCAGGCCCCGCAGCGCACGCTGACCGCAAAAAAGCAGCTGTACCGCTTGGTACAGCTGCTTTTTTCAGGTACAGGAGTTGCGGGATCAGGCATTGATCTCCGGGAAGCCCTCCAGCTTGGAGGTGCAGTGCGGGCAGCGCACAGCCTTGAGGGGGATCTCGGTCTGGCAGTAGGGGCACACCTTGGTGGTGGGCTCTGCCGGTGCGGCGGGAGCTGCCGGCTTCTTGTGCAGGCCGTTGATGAACTTGATCACCACAAACAGCACAAAGGCCACGATGAGGAAGTTGATGACCGAGTTGACGAATTCGCCGATCTTGATGCTGGAGCCGCCCAGGCTGATCACGACATCCGAGAAATCTGCCTTGAAGAACAGGCCGATCAGCGGGTTGATGACGTCATCCACCAGAGCCGTGACGATGGCCGTGAACGCACCGCCGACGACCACGCCGACTGCCATATCCAGCACATTGCCGCGCATGGCAAAGGCCTTGAATTCCTCAAAGAATTTCTTGATCCCCTTGCTCTCTTTTTCTGGCATAAGAACGATCGCTCCTTTTCAAATTCTCCCTGTGTGCGGGAAATTTTCTTTGCCTTTATCATACCGGATTTGCAGGCATTTTGCAAGGACTGCGGGGCAGGTTCGGCAGGGTGTAAAAAAGCGGGGCCTGCCAGCGCAGGCCCCGCTTGATGCATGAGGGAAAAATCAGAACTTGAACAGGTTCACAATGCGCTGCCACAGGCGGGTGAACACATTGCCTTCCTTCACAGTCTCGGTCTCGGCGGCGGTGGTGTCCGCAGCGGCCACGGTCTCAGCGGTCTTGTACACAAACTTCACGCTGCCGTCGGCACCGTCCGGTGCACCGGCAAAGCTGTTGTAGCCTTCCAGACGGTCGGCCATGGCATCCAGCACGGTCTTGAGGTCGTGCAGCTGGTCAGCGTCCAGAGCGCCGGTCAGCTTGGAGATGCCCTCATCGTTGAACTGGTTCAGGCCGTCGTTCAGCTGCACGGTGCCGTCACTCAGCTGGCCTGCGCCGTTGTTCAGGGTGTTCACGCCATCGTACAGGGTCTGGGTGCCGGCGGCCAGTTGGGCGCTGCCGTCCTTGGCAGAGTGGGCACCGTCCGCAGCGGACTGCACACCGGCGGTGTACTGGTTCACACTGGAGACGAACACCTGGATCTGGGACAGGCTGGTCTTGAGGGCGGCGACATCGGCCATATCCTGGCTGTTCTTCACCTGATACACCAGTTCTTCGTGGGCGGTGTTCTTGGCGTCCTCGCTGGTCAGCAGCTGGACCAGACCGGTGATCATGGAGGGGTCATAGCTCTGCATCCGTTTCAGAGCAGCTTCCAGGTCGTGGTTGGTCTTGGTGGCAGCCAGGTACAGGGCCAGGTCCAGCTCGCTGTCCTTGAAACTGGGCTCCTGCTCCCACACGGTGCGCACGATCTTGCGGCGGCCGGCGGCCAGGGTCTTGTCATTCATGGTCAGGATGTTGTCGATGACGGAGGCGTAGTCGCTCCAGGTCATGTCGTTGTCGATCAGGCCGCCCTCTTTCAGGGTCTTGTTGGCGGAAGCCAGCACGCCGTCAGCCACCTGCTGTGCAGCGGAATTCAGAGCGGCGTTGTTGGAGGTCAGGGTGTCCAGACCGTCGGTCAGCTGGCCCAGACCATTGTCCAGAGCGGCTGCACCGCTGTTCAGGGTGTTGGCACCGTCCAGCAGGGCCAGCACACCGTCGGCCAGCTGGGCCGTGCCGTCCACCAGCTGGGAAGCGCCGTCCATCAGCTGGCTCATGGCGTCGTTCAGCTGGGTCATACCGTCGGTCAGCTCAGTGATGCTGCTCAGGTCGAATACATTGTCGGTGCCCAGAGCCTCGGTGCTGGTGGCGCAGGCCACCATGATCTGCGGGCAGGTCAGCTCGGTCACATCGGCTTCCACGGTCACAGTGTCCTGCAGGTAATCCTCGATGCTGTTCACTTCATCGGGCAGCAGGCCGGACAGGGAGTCCTTGACGCCGGGCAGGGTGACAAAGGCGGCTACGTTGCTCTTGGCGGCGCTCTCCACCACGCCGTGCTCTGCGGTCACGTTGGAGGCATCGCTGCCCAGGATCACGCCCACGGCGGTGATCAGCGGAGTGACGATGCTGCGGGTCTGGCCGTTCACCTCCACGGTGCCGGTCTCGTTGTTCTTCAGACTCACGGTCACGGTCAGGTGGCCGCTCTTGCCGATCAGGTCCTCCAGGGCGGCTTCCTGGCCGTCCAGGGCGTAGGTGACTTTCACATCCATGGGCAGGGTCTTGTCGGTGCTGCCCTTGTAGTACACGTCGGTGTCATCGGTGTTCCATACCAGCTCGTCGCCGTTCTGGGTGAACTCGGCGCTGCTCTCGGTGTTCTGAATGTCGGTCAGGGTGGACTTGTCGGTCACGGAGGACAGGCCGCCTGCGTTGTACAGGTGCTCGCTGACGGTGGTGCTCTTGAGGGAGCCGTCGCCGTTCATCACAGCGTACACGGTCTCATCTTTGGAAAAGCTGCTGCTGCCGGCGGCAAAAGCAGGAACAGCGCAGCTGGCGGCGAGGGTCAGGGCCAGCGCCGCACTGGCGATACGAAGCGATTTTTTCATGGCAGATTACTCCTTTTCAGATTTCTTGGCGTTGGCGGATTCCGGCACCATCCACTTGAGGGTGGTGTGGCGGATGATCCAGTCGCACAGCATCAGGGCGGCGGGCAGAACGACCAGAATGACGATCATACTGATCAGAGCGCCGCGGGAGATCAGCAGGCAGATGCTCTTCAGCAGCTCCATCTTACTGATAGCGGCCACGCCGACGGTGGCGGCAAAGAAGGTCAGGCCGCTGGTCAGGATGGACTGGCTGCAATGTTCCAGAGACTGCTGGGCGGCTTCCTTCGGGGTGCGGCCAAAGACGCGCTCCTCGTGGTAACGGGTGGTCATCAGGATGGAGTAGTCCACGGTAGCGCCCAGCTGGATGGTGCCGATGACGATGCTGGCAATGAACGGCAGCTCGGTGCCGGTAAAGTACGGGATGCCCATGTTGATGGCAATGGCGGCCTCGATGCTGGCAACCAGCAGCACGGGGATGGAAATGCTCTTGAAGGAGATGGCGATGATGGCCAGAACCGCCAGGATGGACCAGACGTTGACATTCTTGAAGTCCACATCCGCGACCTCGATCAGGTCCTTGGTCATGGCACCCTCACCGGTGATAACGCCCTCCGGGTCTGCAGCCTTGATGAGGTCGTTCATCTCGGTCAGCTGGTTGTTGATGGCATCGGTGCCGGTCTTGTAGGAACTGTTGGCCAGGATCAGCTTGTAGCCGCCCGACTGCAAGATCTCCATGATGCTGTCGGGCAGCAGCTCGGTGTCAAAGCCCGGGCCGGTGATGGAATCCAGGCTCATCACCTGGGTGATGCCGTCCACGTCCTTCAGGTCGTCGCACAGGTCGCTCACCTGGGTGGCGGTCAGGTCATCATGCACCAGAATAAAGTGGCTGGTGGTCATGCCGAAGTCCTCACCCAGCTTGTTGGTGCCCACGATGCCGGTCAGGTCCTGGGGCAGGGAATCGAACAGGGTGTAGTAGACGGTGGTCTTGTTCTGCGCAATGGCAAAGGGGATGATGATCAGGATGAACACCACCACGATGGGCACTGCGTGGTTGGAGACGAAGTAGCTGAGCTTTTTCAGCTGGGGGATGACCGTGCGGTGCTTGTACTTTTCCACCCACTTATCAAAGGTAAGGATCAGGGCAGGCAGGATGACCACGGTGCAGATGACGCCCAGCGCCACGCCCTTGGCCATGACGATGCCGATGTCGCGGCCAAGGGTCAGGCGCATGGCGCACAGTGCCAGGAAGCCGGCGATGGTGGTCAGGCTGGAAGCGGAGATGGAGGTCATGGTCTTGCAGATGGCGCTGACCATGGCTTCTTCATTATTAGAGTGCAGCTCTTTTTCTTCCTGATAGCGGTGCAGCAGGAAGATGGAGAAGTCCATCGTCACGCCCAGCTGCAGCACGGTGGCCAGTGCTTCGGTGATGTAGCTGATCTGGCCCAGGAAGATGTTGGTGCCGAAGTTGTACGCGATGGGGAACAGCAGGCCCAGCATGAACAGCAGCGGGGTAATGGTGCTTTCCAGCGAGAGGAACAGCACCAGCAGGCTGGCACCCACGGCGATCAGGATGTAGAGCGGCATTTCCTGGTTGACCAGTGCTTTGGTGTCCTGCAGGATGACGCTCATGCCGCCGAAGAAGCAGTCCTTCCGCAGCAGTTTTTCAATCTGGCTGACGGCGTTCATCGTCTCGTCGCTGGCGCTGGGTGCGTCGAAGCGGACGATGAGCATGGTGGAATCGTTCTTGCCGAACATGAACTGCTGCACGTCGGCGGGCAGCATCTCGGTGGGGATGCTGGGGTCGATCACATCGCTGAGCCAGAAGGTCTGCATGACACCGGGCACGGCCTCGATGTCCTTCTTCATGGCAATGAGTTCGTTGGTCGGCAGGCCTTCCACCGTGATCATGCCGGTGGACGCCAGATGGAAGTCATCCTCGAGGGCTACCTCGCCGATCATGGAGTCCAGATCCTGCGGCAGGTAGGTGAGGATGTCATAGTTGATGCGGGTGGCAACTGCGCCGATCGCGGAAGGAATCAACAGCAGGAACGCTACTGTCAGGATCAGCTTCCGGAAGCGCACAATGCCCTGTGCGATCTTTTTCATGAGTACCCTCCAGAGTCAGAAATGGATAAGAATCTTAGTAAAATGACCAGTGGTCATTTCCAAGCAAACACTATTATAACCAGGACAAACCGGGTGTCAAGCACAAAAATGACTAAAAGTCAGTTTTTTTATCACAGGCCGGCGATTGTATAAGAAAACGCTCTTGCACAATTGCGGCAGGACTGCTAAAATGATTGAGACAACCAACAAGGGCAACGTATGAACGTGAGAAAAAGAGAGAAAAGAGGAATCGATCCAGAGCATGAGTACCGTGGAAGGAAAAAAACAGGAAAAGCGCCGGGCCCTGCTGGATGCAGCCTACGAGCTGTTTCTGGAGCGCGGCACCGCCAAGACCAGCGTGGAGGACATCACCTCCCGGGCCAAGGTGGCCAAAGGCACGTTTTACCTGTATTTTCAGGACAAAGGTGCGGTGATGCAGGCCCTGCTGGGGCGGGTGAGCTACCAGCTGCTGAACAATGCGTGCGAGGCGGTGGAGTGGCAGACCGGCCTTGAGACGTTCCCGGACAAGATGGTGGCCGTGATCGACCATATTATCGAAGCGCTGCGGCGGGACACGGTGGTGCTCAAATTCCTGGAGCGCAACTTCGTGTGGCCGGGGCTGGACCAGATCGAGGCCAGCCGCGACGCCGAGCCGCTGATGCGCAAGCTGCTCAACGTGGTGCTGACCAGCCCGGAAATGGCCGGACGCACCGAGCGGGAGGTCTATCAGCGCATCACGGCGCTGGGCAGCATGTGCATGTCGGTGTGCTACTCCAGCATTCTGGAGGGCAAGCCGGACAACATCGACAGCATGAAACCGGTGCTGTACGACATCATCCGCAAGGCGCTGTAAGAAATTTTCAGAGAAAATTGCAAAAAGTCTTGCAATTCGTGCAAAGCTGTGGTAAACTATCCAAGTCGATATGACGTATGGACGGTTAGCTCAGCTGGTAGAGCATCTGCTTGACGTGCAGGAGGTCACAGGTTCGAGTCCTGTACCGTCCACCAAACAGTTCGTACTCGAACCCGATTCTCTATGAGAAAGGGTTCGGGTACGTTTTTTGTTTACAGGAAGTTCTACGGCGGGAGTACGCAGAACGGTAAGCAAGAACGAGGAAAGGCAGGGTATCACCATGGCGGTGGTGTCCTGCCTTTTTCTTCGGCATCCCCATATTGCGCGTTTTAGGTCAATCTCTGCGTACGTCCGTACACAGCCGGTACGCACGTACGCAGGAAAAAGGGCAAGTTCTTACATATAGTGGTATACTTTCGGATGGTGGTATGGTATACTCGGCTCAAATAGATTTGAAGGTAGGTGATTCTTTTGAAAAAGAACTTTCAAATGGTCCTGAACATCGTATTCCTGAACATCGTGAACATCGTATGTAGAAGCCTTATTTACATTCTTACTGCTTATGTTTATATTGGGATGAACATCTCGTTTTCCTATCACTGGACATCCATTCTGTTTATGATGGCCCTCATTTGGTATACAGCTGATTACCAGCGTTCAATAAGTCGATTGATTGGGAACAAAGTCCTCTCCATCCTTTTGTGTGCAGGCTGCCTTGCTATATGTACATTGATTGCGCTTCTTGTTGGATATATTCAAGGGAATGTTGTCCCGTTCTAAATCTTAACCTTACCCCATCGGCAGGGTTTGGGGCAGGCACGCCCCAACAAGAACACTTCAAAAACGCGGAAGCGTTGCAGAAGTGCAGTCCCGGAAGGGCACAACATTTTCAAGAATTGAAAATTTGTGGCCACGGGACGGTTCTTGCCCTCTGCGTTTTCCCGAATTTCTGAAATTTCATTTTTCAATCTGCTTGCAGATCGTTGACAAGCTGCGCTTGATTCGATACGATAAGAGCAAGCAGGACACACAGCCAAGGAGGTGCAACCATGACCGCCGTGATCTACGCCCGCTATTCTTCCGACAGCCAGCGCGAAGCGTCCATTGAAGGACAGCTGCGCGACTGCAAGGACTACGCCGAGAAGAACGGTATCACCGTGGTCGGCACCTACATCGACCGTGCCTACTC
>ENA-USUM01001064-USUM01001064.1-human-gut-metagenome-genome-assembly--contig:-NODE-1064-length-16928-cov-6.368999_pt1 | contig 16928 bp, 10 predicted proteins | sample MGYA00250063_ERZ773402 | MGnify/ENA primary metagenome ERZ773402 (study PRJEB29103, sample SAMN06112030) | human gut metagenome | biome: human gut; feature: ankylosing spondylitis patient; material...
AGGAATCCGCTGGGAGAAAATCGGGCTTCGTTCCGGCAATTCCGCCGGTGTTTTCCTAAAAACTAGGAGGTAATTTCCAATGTCAGTTAAAGTTGCTATTAATGGTTTTGGCCGTATCGGTCGTCTCGCATTCCGCCAGATGTTTGGTGCAGAAGGCTATGAGGTTGTTGCAATCAACGACCTGACTAAGCCGTCCATGCTGGCTCACCTGCTGAAGTATGATACCGCACAGGGCGGTTATGCAGGCAAGATCGGCGAGAACAAGCACACTGTTTCTGCTGATGACGAAGCTGGTACCATCACTGTAGACGGCAAGACCCTGAAGATCTATGCAAAGGCTAACGCTGCAGAGCTGCCGTGGGGCGAGATCGGTGTTGACGTTGTTCTGGAATGCACTGGTTTCTACACTTCTAAGGCTAAGGCACAGGCTCATATCGATGCAGGTGCAAAGAAGGTTGTTATCTCTGCTCCGGCTGGTAACGATCTGCCGACTATCGTTTACAATGTAAACCACAACACTCTGACTGCTGATGACAAGATCATCTCCGCAGCTTCCTGCACCACCAACTGCCTGGCTCCGATGGCTAAGGCTCTGAATGACTATGCTCCGATCCAGAGCGGTATCATGAGCACCATTCACGCTTACACCGGCGACCAGATGATCCTGGACGGCCCGCACAGAAAGGGTGACCTGAGAAGAGCAAGAGCTGGTGCTGCAAACATCGTTCCGAACTCCACCGGTGCTGCTAAGGCAATCGGTCTGGTTATTCCGGAACTGAACGGCAAGCTGATCGGTTCTGCACAGCGTGTACCGGTTCCGACTGGTTCCACCACTATCCTGACTGCTGTTGTCAAGGGTGCAGACGTAACTGTTGACGGCATCAACGCTGCTATGAAGGCTGCTGCTACTGAGTCCTATGGCTACAACGAAGAACCGATCGTTTCTTCTGACGTTATCGGCATGAAGTACGGTTCTCTGTTCGATGCAACTCAGACCATGGTTTCCAAGATCGCTGATGATCTGTATGAAGTACAGGTTGTTTCTTGGTACGACAACGAGAACAGCTACACCAGCCAGATGGTTCGCACCATCAAGTTCTTCGCTGAACTGGCATAAGTTCGCGTAGCGTTCTGAACGGACAGGTTTCTGTTCGTTACCACATTGCAAAAGAAGCGGCATGGCGGTTTTGTCATGCCGCTTTTTATATGCCCTGTCGGTGTTCCCTGAAAAAATCTGCGAAAAATGGTTGACGTATCTGTTTCCAATATGGTATAATAAAAATGAGAAAATGAAGCTCTGTGTAAAGCCTGCTGACAGGTTTTCACAGCGTTGACAAAGCATTGGGACAGAAAGGCAGGTGAGGGATCCTTGCGAAAGATCGGACGGAAAAGTTTGTTCGTTTTGCTGGCGTTGCTGCTGGTGATCGGCTGCTTTTCCGGTATGTGTCCGGTTTCAGCCGCGGGAAGTGCGGATCTGAAGATCTATCAGGACAACATTTATTACACGGTTTCTGCGATGCACGAGGTGACGATCAAAAGTGCCCGTTCAGCAGTGACCGAAGCGGTGATACCGGCGGAACTGGACGGCTGTCCGGTGACAGAGATCGGCGAGTATGCGTTTAAAGACTGCACACGGCTGAAACGGGTGGTTTTGCCGGACACGATTCGCCGGATCGGGGAATTTGCCTTTAAGGACTGTTCCCGCCTGACAGAACTGTCCATTCCGGATACGGTTTCCGAGATCGGCTGGGGTATTGTGCAGGGTACTTCGTGGCTGGAAAACCAGACCAGCGATTTCGTATCAGCCGGACAAGGTATCCTGCTGGCGTACACCGGCACGGAAAAAGATGTGACTGTTCCGGATACCGTGCGTGCGGTCGGCGGCTATGCCTTTGACGGCTGCACCACGGTGGAAACGGTACAGCTGCCGTCTTCGCTGCGTTCGATCGATGCATTTGCATTTTCCAATTGCAGCAACCTGCGGCAGGTGCAAATCGCGGACGGGCTGGAATCCATCGGCGAATATGCATTTCACTGGTGCGTTTCACTGGAACAGATCGAACTGCCGGACAGCGTGAAAAACGTCGGCGGTCATGGATTCAGCTATTGCCGGTCGCTACGGAAAGTGCGGCTTTCGCAGGCAATGACACAGATCAGCAACACCCTGTTTCAGGGGTGCAGCAGTCTGACGGAGATCGAGCTTCCCGAAAACATCAAAACGATCTACAACTATGCCTTCGACGGCTGTGCCGCACTGCAAAAGATCGTGCTGCCGGCAGCAGTGGAGGAGATCGGAGCCAGTGCCTTTTCCGGCTGCGGCAGTCTGGAACAGCTGGTGATCCTCAATCCGGCGTGCCGTATCTATGACACAGAACAAACGGTAAGTGCAAGCACCTGCATCAATGGCTTTGCGAATTCCACTGCGAAGATCTACGCCCAGAAATACAGCCGGCAGTTCCGGCCGATCGACCAGCAGCGTGGCGATATGGACGGTGACGGCAGTCTGGACACATCGGATCTGTTTTTGCTGCTGTATCTCTGTGCCTGTCGCGGAGCCGGTGTGCAGACAAATCCCACCAGTGTGGAGCTGTACTGTGCGGATTATAATGCAGACGGCAAAATTGACAATCTCGATGTTTACGACCTGATGATGCATCTGGCAAAGGTCGGTGCGGGATTGGCGGAAAAATGATTTTTATGAAAAAGAATGGATCGCCCCTTGCGAATTTTGGGGGCAAACAGGTTGAAAAGAAAGGAAGTGTTCCGCAATGCGGAAAAATCGTTGGAGAAAGTGGACCGCGTTCCTGCTGGCAGTGTGCATGAGCATTTCTCTGGTACTCGGGACAGCACAGGGGATAGGTGCTGCCGCAGAATCCAGCCAATCGCAGGAACAATTATTCAACGGCATCTATTATCAGACAGATGATGCGGGAAATGCTGTGATTACCGGCATGGAAGGGAATTTCTCTGTGCTGGACATTCCGTCCAGTATCGACGGGTATCCGGTGACTGCAATTTCCGAATCGGCATTTCAACAGAAAACCGCCCTGAAAAGCGTGACGATACCGGACAGCGTGACCACCGTAGGCAGCAGTGCGTTTCGCGGCTGTACGTCTTTGAAAACTGTAAAGGGCGGCAGCGGGATCACCAGTGCCGGCTCCTACATCATGGAGGGAACCGCATGGCTGCAAGACCAGACAGGTGATGTGGCAGTGCTGTCCGGCAGAGTGGCAGTTTCCGCAAAAATCGGACTGAAAACCGCAGTGGTGCCGGACGGTGTGGCAGTGCTCTGCGATACGCTGTTCAGCGATCAGACAGCTCTGACGGAAGTGCAACTTCCTGCCAGCCTGATGTACATCGGCAACATAGCATTTATCAACTGTAGTGCCTTGGAAAATATCGCTTTGCCGAGCAGGGTACAGTCCATTGGAACTTCGGCATTTCGCCACTGCACCAGCCTGAAAAGCATTCAGCTGCCGGATGAGCTGCTCTTTGTTGGCTCCGGAGCATTTCGGAGCTGTTCTGCACTGGAAACCGTACAATTCAACGAAAAATTACAGGTGATCTCCCAGAGTGCCTTTCAGGACTGCACGGCTCTGCGGCTGGCAGTTTTGCCGGAATCGTTGCAGCTGCTGGAAAGCAGTGCATTTCAGGGCTGTACTTCTTTGAGCATGGCGGTGCTTGCCGGCAGTACGTTGCCGGAGATTCCGGAAAATGCGTTCAGCGGCTGTTCCATGCTGGAATATGTCACAATGAGCAATTCTGTCAAAAAGATCGGGGCAAGTGCGTTCAGCAACTGCATCAATCTGCGGAGTATGACATTTCCCCCTGCACTGACTGAGATCGGGGAATATGCATTTTCCATGTGTACCAGTCTGAAAAATCTGACCATACCGGAAACGGTGGAAACTGTGGGAAAAGATGCCTTTTTCAATTCAGGCTGGAGTTTGCAGCAGTCCAGCAGCTGGAAGATTTGTGACGGTGTACTTCTGGAATACTGCGGAGAAGCTAGCGAGATCGTCATTCCGCCTACGGTGCGGCTGATCGCCACAGGATTTTTGTGCAGTGATGCGGCTCCGGTTTCGGTCACGCTGCCCTATGGCATGATAAGAGTGGCAGACGGAGCGTTTCAGGGCTGTGAAACCATAGAAAGGGTGACCTTCTCAGACAGCGTGACAGAGATCGGCAATGCCGCATTTCAGGACTGCACCTCGTTGAAAAACCTAGTGGACATGAACGCCATACAGACGATCGGCGACAATGCCTTTGAGGGCTGCACCAGTCTGGTGCATGTGGTGTTGCCGGATACGCTGACAAAGCTGGGCGTGGCGGCGTTTCGCAGCTGCTCCGGTCTGACTGCTGTGAAATTTCCGGCAAATCTGACGGAACTGCCGGAGGCGGTGTTCCATAAATGCGTTGCACTCAGCACGGAAAACGGCAGCATGGATCTGTCGAATTCGTCCCTGCAAATCGTTGGCGATGATGCATTCGGCGGCTGTGAGAATCTGGACAACCTGACATTTCCGGCATGCTTCACCACCCTTTCGGCGAGTGCGTTTTACGCACGTGAGCACAGGCAGAGAACGGTGACATTCTCCGGCAATGCCTGCACGCTGCCTGACGAAGCCAACATCTTTCCGCGGGATACGGTTCTGAGAGGGCAGAAGAACTCTCCGGCACAGACCTATGCGGAAAAGTACAGTCTGGAATTTCAGGCACTTCCGGATGAAACTCCCGCTTCGACCACGACAGCCAAGACAACGACAACAATAGTAGAACACACCACCAAGAGAAGCACCAGCAAAATCGTAACAACTACCGAAGTCGCCACAAAGACAACGCCTGTGACCACAGTGACCCTGCCGCCGTATATCACGGTGCCCACCACACTGCCGACCACGACAACGGAAAGCAGCACTACGGAATGGAAAACCATACCGATTCCCACCGGCACGACCGCAGAAGCCTCTGCAAATACGACCACGGAAAATGTTACCACGACAACCACGGTGTCTACTGCTCCGGTACCGGTGCGGTATATCAAGGGTGACGTGGACAGAAACGCCAGCATCGACAGTACCGACCTGTTTCTGATCCTGTACGCCAGTGCCCGCATCGGTGCCGGCTATCCGATCCTGACGGACGGCACGCTGAGCGATTGGGAGATCAAAAGTATGGACGTAAACGGTGACGGTACCATTGCGGCAGACGATGCATATGCGGTGCTGCTGTACTGCGGACTGGAGTCCGTGGGAAAACACCCCACGTCGCTGGACGATTTCGATTGGGAAAACAACACCATTTATACAGGCTAAAATAGGATATTCCAAAGGAAACAAGAGAAACGCCGCATAAAGTATCAGCTTCATGCGGCATTTTCTCGGAATGGAGAAAAAACATGCAGTATCAAAACCCGATTTTATCCGGATTTCACCCAGACCCCAGCATTTGCCGCGTGGGAAAAGATTTCTATCTGGTGACCAGTTCTTTCGAGTATTTCCCCGGGATTCCGATTTTTCACAGTCGGGATCTGGTGCACTGGGAGCAGATCGGACATTGTCTGACGCGGAACTCGCAGGTGCATCTGGTGACAGGAGCACCCAACTGTCTGAACATCTACGCCCCGACGATCCGGTATCACGAGGGGACGTTCTATGTTGTGGTGACCAATGTCACCGGCGACAATCACGGCAACTTTATCGTTACGGCAACCGATCCCGCAGGCGAATGGTCTGAACCGATTCCGCTGCCCTTTGCCGGAATCGACCCGTCCCTGTTCTTTGACGATGACGGCAAGGTGTACTATCTGGGTACAGACGGCGGCATTTATCTAAGCCAGCTGGACATTGCCACCGGAGAAGCCATTGGCGAAACCCACGCCCTCTGGCAGGGCACCGCCAACAATCCGGAGGGACCGCATCTGTACAAGATCAACGGCATGTACTATTTGCTGCTGGCACAGGGCGGCACGGAGCTTTGCCACATGGCAGTTCTGGCACGGAGCAAGTCCATTCTGGGGCCCTATGAGCCGTGCCCGCACAATCCGATCCTGACCAATATCGGCAAAAACCTGCCCATTAAGGCAGCCGGTCACGCCGATCTGGTGGACGATGCCGACGGGAACTGGTGGGCAGTTTGTCTGGGCAATCGTCCGCTGGCGTATCCGTTCCGCCACAATCTGGGACGGGAAACCATGCTGGTGCCGGCTCGTCTGGAAAACGGCTGGTTCTATCTGGGCGAGGAACGTGCAGTGCTGCCGGAATTCACAGTAGAGCACGCTCCCGCAGAGGAGATTCCCGCAGGCTATGCGGCATGCAGTGCGGTGACAGATGATTTTCGCGGTGACAGTCTGCACCTGATGTGGAATTACATCTATAATCCGGTGGAGGGCTTGATACAGCAGACCGCATCTGGCTTACAGATGCACGGCAACGAGGTTTCCCTCTGGGAAGATGCTCCCAAGGCGTGGCTGGGACGGCGGCAGGAACACTTCTGCTGTACTGTCGAAGCAGACCTGCATTTTGTGCCGCAGCAGGAGGGGGAAGAAGCCGGTCTGACTGTGTACATGAATCCGGCACATCACTATGAGATTGCCCGCACCATGCGGGACGGCAGGGGCTGTGTGATTCTGCGGCGGCGGATCGGCGGACTGTGTGCCGTAGAGCAGGTGCTGCCGTACAGCGATGAAACCATGACCCTGCGGCTGGAATGCGATCGGGATCGTTACCGGTTCTCGTTCCGCACGGCTGACGGCACAGTGCAGCCTGTAGGCTCCGGTGAAACCCAGTACCTGACCACAGAGGCAGGCGGCTGTTTTACCGGCAACTACATTGCCCTGTACGCTTCCGGAAACGGCAAGCCGATGACGACCACTGCGACCTTTACCCGTTTCTCTTACCAGCCGGAAGCAGAATAATCACTTGCTTCTACATCTACAGTACACCATGCAGATATGCTGTATGGTGTATTTTTTTGGCATGAACGCGGCAAAGCGGGGCATACTTTCCTTGGGATGAAAGTGCGATGCGAAAACTGAAAAATCGTCTGGCAGTGCTGCGGCTGCTGTTGGTGCTGCTGTTTTGTACGGTTGCCGTATACCTGGCGTGGCTGATGCAGAAGCCGGAACTCTTGCAGGCCGCCGCCGGACAGGGCAGCTACACCTGTACCGCCGGAACAGCTGCCGGCACGATCTATGACCGGAACGGTGTGCCGCTGGTCAATACCAAGTCGGTCTGCACCGCAGTCGTCAGCCCTACGCCGGAGGCGGCAGAAGCTCTGCTGCCCCACGTGCTGGACGCAGAAGCGTTTTACGAAAAGCTGGCACAGGGGAAGCCCTTTACCTGCACGGTGGACACAGCGGACATTGCCTGTCCGGACGTGACTGTGCTGGAGATTCCCCAGCGGTACACCACGCCCCAGCCGGCACAGCATGTCATTGGCTATACGCAGGAGGGGAAAGGCGTTGCCGGACTGGAATCCGCCTACGATGCAGTCTTACGCGGCGTGGATTCCCAGTGGAGCGTGACTTTTTCCGTAGACGGTAAAGGAAAGCCGCTTGCCGGCGAAGCAGCTCAGGTTCGTTACGGTGCCAATCCGGTGCAGGGCGTGATGACAACGCTGGACATTCGGATGCAGCGAATCTGTGAAACTGCCGGTGCATCACTACAAAAGGGCTGTGTGGTAGTCATGGACGTGGAGAGCGGGGACATTCTGGGGCTTGCCAGCTTTCCCGGCTATACGCCCGATGCACTGGGAGAAGCCATGCAGGATCCGGACAGCCCCATGATCCAGCGTGCCCTGTACGCCTATCCGGTGGGGTCGATCTTCAAGCTGGTGACGGCAGCCTGTGCCTATGAAAACGGTGCGGAAACGGCGTTTCAGTGGGACTGCAACGGAACGATTTCCATTGGCTCCCAGCGGTTCCGCTGCCACGACCCGCAGGGGCACGGACTGCAAAATCTGGCAGATGCCATGCGGAATTCCTGCAACCCCTATTTTATTGCACTGGGGCAGACGTTTTCCGGAAAGGAACTACTGGAAACGGCAAAGGCTCTGGGCTTCGGAACGGAAACGGTGCTGACCTCCAACATGATCGGCTCCAGCGGGACACTGCCGACATTGCAGCAGCTGAAACTGCCGGCGGAGCAGGCAAATTTTTCGTTCGGACAGGGCGTTCTCACGGCGACACCCCTGCAAATCACCCGTATGACCTGTGCCATTGCCGGAAACGGTACCCTGCCGGCTGTGCGGCTGGTGCGTGGCGTGACGGAAAACGGGCGGACAGTGCTGCGGGAGGAAACGGGACTTTCTGAAACCGGCATTTCTGCGGGCACGGCACAGTTTCTGCGGCGGCTTATGTGCTACACGGCGGCAGACGAAGACTTTCAGGGCATGCCTGCCCATGTTTCTATGGGAGCAAAAACCTCTACGGCACAAACCGGCAGGGTGGACGAATCCGGCGACGAATACTGCCATGGCTGGGTGACGGCGTTTTTTCCGGCGGACTGCCCGCAGTATGCCGTGACGGTACTGGCGGAGGACGGCGGCTATGGCAACCAGACTGCCGCACCGGTGCTCCGGCAGATCGCGGCGGCGATCATGGGGCTTTGAACATTCTCTTGGGCAATACCGCACAAAGATTGTGCGACAGATGCGTGCGGGAAGATACGAAACAGGCTCTGAAGGGAAATTTGCAAGCAGATGGCGTGCAAAGTCGCCAGATGCTCTTTGTGCGGTATTGCCTAAACTTTTAACAGCCTTTCACCGATCAGATTTCTGCCTGATACGGCAGGGTGTTGATCTGCTGGATCACGAACATAAACAATACCAGACCGTCAGCGGAATCGATCTCGCCGTTGCCGTTGACATCACCGTTCAGACGCTGGGACTGGTTTGCTTCAACTGCACCAGCTGCCATCTTGTTCAGCAGGACAGCATCTGTGATGTCGATTCTGCCGTCCATGTTCACATCACCGAACAGGGTTTTCGGCATCGGGCCCTCATACTGGGTGGTAGTGGTCGTGGTTGTGGTGGTAGTAGTGGTGGTTGTCGTTGTAGTAGTGGTAGTTGTGGTGGTAGTAGTTTCTTCGGTGGTGGTTGTCGTTGTAGTAGCTTCTGTGGTAGTCAGCATCGTCACGGTTGTAGTCGTGGTTTCTGCTGTGGTAGTAGTCGGTTCCGGAGTGGTTGTGGTTGCTTCGGTAGTGGTGGTTGCTTCTGTTGTAGTTGTGGTTGCTTCGGTGGTGGTAGTTGTTTCCGCAGTCGTTGTTGTGGTCGGTTCCGGCGTTGTGGTAGTGGTTGTAGTGGTAGTCGCTTCAGTAGTTGCTTCAGTGGTGGTTGTTTCAATTGCTGTGGTAGTGGTTGTGGTGGTAGTCGGTTCAGTAGTTGCTTCGGTAGTTGTGGTGGTTGTAGTGGTAGTAATTTTTTCGGTTGTGGTGGTAGTCTGTTCTGTGGTAGTCACTGCCGGACCTTCGTGACCAGTGCCGGAAATGGTGAATACTACGCGAATATCCTTTGTAATGGTGGTATTGCTTGCAAGATCCTTGATCTTGGTGGACCAGTCATCGTGGAGGTACAGTCGGGTAACGCCCGGACCCTCACCTTCATAATAGTGAGTGTTGATTGCCTTTTCACTAACGGTGTAATCTTCGATCTTTACGCCGTCAACCCAGACTTCGTCCAGAGAAACCTTCAGACCCTTGAAGGTATCGGTGGTAAAGTTTTCGGTTTCGCCGTCCGGTGTGATCACAACTGCCAGGAACTGAACCGTATCGGTACCGCCGCCGGTAACGTCCCAGTCTACACTGTATGTGCCGTCGCCGGTGATCGGTGTCACTGCGGCACCTTCATCGTCGCCCTCTGCCCAGTTGTTTGCTGCACCGATCATACCAATGAAGTATGCCTTACCGATCGGGTCGCCCTGCGGCTGTGCAGTCGTGGTAGCTTCTGTAGTAGTGGTCTTCGGTGCTTCAGTAGTAGTCTGTGTCGTTGCTGTTGTCTGATCCGGATCGCCGTCTACATAGAAGAAGCTGTCAAAGATCAGAGTGACATCAACATAAGACCATTCTACCTTGCCGCCCTTCGGGTCGGTCCAGTCATACCAGTGACCGATCTTCAGGTAGTCCATATCCAGCGGACCTTCGAATTCGTTTCCGTCCTCGTCAGTTGCCTTGGTGGTTGCCGGAATGTCTACTGTCGTTACACTTTCTCCGACTGTGAATGAATACGGCTGGTATGCCCAGTGCGAAGAACCGTCATTGCTGTCTATAATGTTGTACTGTACTGCACCGCCGGTACCATAAGAAGCCTTGTTGCCCTTAATTGTATAGTTGATGACAACAGAAGTCAAGTTTACGCCGTAATCCTTGTAGGGCTTCAGGTCGATCAGCAGATCGCTGCCATCTGCGACGTCGCTTGCCTGGAATGTCAGACGGTCGGTCTTCTGCTTGCCGGGGTCTACATTTCCGCCGGAAGCAATGTTGGAGAAGATGTTCTTCAGGTCTTCGTCAAACCATTTCATATTCTTACGGCTGAACAGGCAAATCGTACCGGAGTCGGAGTCGTCCCATGCAACGGGGCAGATGCCGTCCATGTTGTATGCTGTAGAAGCAATTGCCTGATAGAATGCCTTGATAGATTCTTCGTCCTTGTTATACGGTGTGGTGTTTACACCGTACTTGTCGGCATTGCATGCACCGTATTCACCGATGACAACGCCGTAACCGTTATCGGTGAACTTGGTCTTAAGGTCGTTGAAATCCTTTTCCACCTTGCTCAGGTCTGCGGCAGTGCCCCATGTTTCCCGATGTCCCCAGGTGGAAGTGGTGTCTGCAACGCAGAACGTCGGCGGTTCATAGTAGTGCACGGAAACCGCCAGCATATTGGAGTCGTCCTTCGGCATGGAGAAGCTGCTGGACAGTGCCTTTGCGGTGTTGTTGCTGTCTGCGGTGCAGATCAGCAGACGGTCTTTGTTGTTGCCGCCGGTTGCACGGACGGTATCTACAAACGCCTGATTATAGGTCATGGCATCGCTGGTGGAGAAGCTGACTTCGTTCATACCCTCGAATACCAGATGTTCATCATAGCCTTCAAAGTAGGTCGCGATCTGCTTCCACAGCTTTTCAAATGTTGCGATCTTGGAGGTATCCTTTTCCCAGTCCTCATCGTGGTGAGTGTTGATGATCGCATACATACCGTTATCTACGCAGTAGTCTACGACTTCCTTGACTCTTGCCAGATACTGATCTGCAACTGTACCATCAAACGAATCCATCTTTGCAGTGCCGGAAGCACCGGTCATATCCCACCAGGTGACAGGGATCCGGACGGTGTTGAAGCCAGCCTTCTTGACTTCCTTGATCATGTTTTCGGTCGCAACCACGTTGCCCCAGGCAGTTTCAATATCTGCCGGAGAGGGATTGCTGGTCCATGTGTTGGTCGAATCCAGAGCGTTGCCCAGATTCCAGCCCAGACCCATGTCCTCCACCATCTGTACCGCAGTCTTGTCTGCCGCAGATGCAACAGAGGTTCCCACAGACAGTGCAGTGGTCATGGACAGCCCGATTGCCGCAGCCGTCATGGTGCTGAGCAGTTTCTTCATAAACTTCATGTGATCGAACTCCTTATCTTTTTTGTGTAACCTGCACAGAACAGTCCTCTGCCGTCTGAAGCAGTGCTCACCTTATCCACCTTATTCTATCACCTTTTGTGCAAGCTGTCAAGAGATTTTCCCCATTCACCCCCTCCCTTTTCCAAGAAACCGGCAAGATGCACAAATCCCATTTTAGGGAATTGTACAGAATGTTGATGCAAAAGCACCCCGAAAACCGGTGCATTTGGCTCTCGGGGTGCTTATCAGGTTGGTTTTTATGCTGTTATGACACAAATCGTGCAAAGCCATCAGGCGGCTTGATGCAGTGCTGACATTAGTCGTGTGCGTTGCCCAGGAATGCCGCACCGATAATGCCGGCATCATTGCCCAGCTTCGCGATCACGATCTCGGTATTCTTTGCGGAGTTGCGGGTGTAGACTTCCTTCTTGACGATCTCCTTCATGGGAACCAGCAGCGGATCGCCCTCGTTGCACACGCCACCGCCAATGCACAGAATGTCCGGCTGGAAAATGTTAATGGTGTTGGTGATACCAGCTGCCAGATACTTGATGTAATCGTCAACCACCTGCTTTGCGGTAGCATCGCCGGCACGCATGTAGTTGAACGCAGTCCGTGCGGAAATACGTTCCTCGTCCTTCATGGCACTTTCCGGATTGGCTGCCAGTGCCTCCTTGGTCATGCGAACCAGACCGGTTGCAGAGGAGTATACCTCGAAGCAGCCCTTTCTGCCGCAGGTGCACTGCGGACCGTCTACGGAAATGACAGTGTGACCCACTTCTGCACCGCCGAAGTTGGAGCCACTGTAGATCTTGCCGTCAATGACGATGCCGGCACCTACGCCGGTACCCAGTGTGATGCAGACTGCATTCTTGGCACCCTTTGCAGCACCGGCAACATATTCGCCGTATGCAGCAGCGTTGGCATCGTTTTCAATAAAGGTGGGCTTGCCCAGTGCCGTTTCCAGATACTTCACCATGGGGGTGTTGTTGAAGCCCAGATTGTTGGAATATTCGATCACGCCGGTGGCACTGTTGGCAACGCCCGGTGTGCCTACGCCGATCCACTCGATGTCCGCCATGGTCAGGCCGGCCTTTTCCGCAGCTTCCTGCGAAACCTTTGCCATATCCGCAGCGATTTCTTCTTCCGGACGGGGCAGGTTGGTCTTGACGCTTGCCTTTGCCAGAATCTCATAGCTTTCGTTGACTACGCCGGCAACAATATTTGTGCCGCCCAGATCAATACCAATGTAATACTTCATATATATATGCTGCTCAATATGCAAATCCATCATGTGGAATTGTCAACTCAATTTTTCGTCCACGCGGGTAACCACGTACTGTACGCCCTCGCCGGTCACGGTATAGGCTCCCAGTCCGGCAGGCAGCAGCACACTGCTGCCCTTTTTCACCGGATAGCTGCCGGATTCTGTTTGCAGAGCGGCTTCTCCCGACAGGAACAGCAGGTGGTGGAACGATTCTGTCCCTACGGTAAATGCAACCGTGCCGTGCACAGTCACCACGTCCGAAGCGAAATACTTGCACGCTTCCAGCTTCCGCACCGTGCCGCCGGCAACCGCCTCCGCAGGATACTGCACCGTGGGGGCAATGGGACGAAGATTGGTCACGTCCAGAGCTTTTTCAATGTGCAGCGGACGCAGCTTGCCGTCTGCTCCCCGTCTGCCGTAGTCGTAGACGCGGTAAGTGGTGTTGGAGTTCTGCTGGATCTCTGCCAGCAGGATCCCCGCACCAATGGCGTGCAGCGTACCGGAAGGGATAAAGTACAGTTCTCCCGGCTTGACCTCCACCCGATTGAGAATTTCTGTCAAGGTCTGGTCGTGGATCCGCTGTTCGAATTCCGCCTTGGTCACTTCCTGTTTCAGTCCGTAGTACAGGGCAGCGTGGGGTGCCGCATCTACGATGTACCACATTTCCGTCTTGCCGGCTTCTCCCTCCACCCGCATGGCGTAGTCGTCATCGGGGTGCACCTGAATAGACAAGTCCTGTTTGGCATCGATCAGCTTGATCAGCACCGGCACAGTGGTACAGTCCGCACAGTTGGTGCCGAGGAATGCGGTGCCGTTCTTGTCCAGATATTCCCGCAGGTTCAGCCCTGCGTCACTGCCGGAAGTGAGCATGCTGCTGCCGTCCTTGTGGCAGGCGAGTTCCCAGCTTTCAGCGATCTTGTCAGCATTGCTTTCCTTGCCGAATTCCTCCCGCAGGCGATTGCCGCCCCAGAGGTAGTCCTTACAGATTCCCTGCAAAAAAATTGGTTCTGTCATAATAGTTCCTTTCTAAAATGCCTGTAAGCCGAACTGCTGCCGGAACTCGTCCATGCTTCCGGCGTAGACGTTCAGGTCAATGTGTGTCTGATAGCCGTCATAGCCCTCCAGTTCGCCGGAATCGGTATACTGCCAGAATGTCCAGTCGAAATAGGGCTTATAATAGTAGTTGCTGATCCAGATCGGATAGTCCTCTGCAAACGATTTCACATATGCCCGATAGGTGTTGGGGGCGGCATAGAGAATGGGCTTTACACCATAGTGGGCTTCCAGCAGGTCCAGCATTTCCTGTAGATTCTGCCTTGCGGTGCCGGTGTCCGGCATGTTGCCGCCCAGCGACTCGTACAATTCCACATCGATCACCGGCGGCAGGGTGTTTTCCGTCACCGGCACTGTGCGGATAAAGTTTTCCGCCTGCTCCTTTCCCGTGTTCTCAAACCGGAAAAAGTGATATGCTCCCACGTAGATCTTCGCCGCCTGTGCTGTCTGCCAGTTCTGTGCAAACTGGCTGTCGTTGTGGTCAACGCCCTCGGTCGCCTTGATAAAGCAGAAGTCCACTCCCTGTGATGCCAGCACGTCCCAGTCGATATTGCCCTGATAGTAGGACAGATCGACTCCACGCACCGGATAATCCTGTTTGCTGGGAACATCTGCCGCCTGCCTGCCGGTGCTGGTCAGATAGATGTGCAGCAGCCTTGTGCCGCCGATGCCGGCAAACACCAGCCCCGCCAGTAACAGCAAGGTCATGAACCAGCGAAAAATGTATTTTCCATAATGTCTTTTTTTCACGAAGCAATATCACCCATTACGATTCCCCGTCCGTCTGTGCAGAAGTACACTCTGCCGTAGACATTGCTGTCACCGGTGATGTACTTGGGGTTCAGGTTTCCGAACTTATGCTGCTCGTCGTTGATTCTGATCCAGCTTTTGCCCTTGTCCTCCGAGCGATAGATGCCGTAGCCGTTTTCGCCGTCGTCGCCCTCGGCATAGATCACCGGATAGCTGTCTTCTTCTTTGCCCTTGCCGAAGCCGATGCTGTCCACGGTGGGCAGTGTCTTTACGGTCTGGAAGCTTTCGCCGCCGTCCTCCGTGTACATAATCATGGTGCTGCTGGAGATCCAGACGTTACCCTCCTGCCCGAACACCGTCACCGGTTCAGCAGAATCTGCCACCATCTGTCCCGTGGATTCGAAAGTCACGCCGCCGTCCCTGGACACATAGAACAGCCCGTCACAGGTGGCATAGAACACCTTCGGGTTCACCCGATCGGCGGCAATTTTGGCGTTAAAGCCCAGTCCTTCCACATAGTACCACGTCTTTCCGAGGTCAGTGGTCACATAGGGCTTTCCGGAAATGCTGTTGGGCACCCAGATCGTGGAGCTGCCGTCTGCGGACATTGCCACCTGTCCGCCGGTGGCGGGGTCGGGCTTGTGCTTTACGGTTTCCCATGTGGCACCGCCGTCCTGCGTGAAATTGATCGTGGTGGTCTTTTCCTCGCTGAGGTATACCGCCGTGTTGGGGTTCTGGAATGCCACATCTAAATCTGTGGGCTTGCCGTTTTTCATGAAGTGGGCATCATCGGGGCACTGTGTCACGTCCTTGTGGGCAAAGCCGGTCAGATCTCCCATAATGGAATACAGCTGGGGCGAATCGTCCTTGCTGGGCGGTGCCAGCATTTTGAACACTGCCGTTTCTTCCAGCCCGTAGGCATCAAAGGCAATGGTCACCGGCTCTGTGCCGATCTTCGTCATGTTCTGGGTGGAATAGATCGTTGCACCGGTGCCGTACATCACTTCGTCAGAATTGAACGGGTTGATGTTGACATCTGCCACCCACCAGCCGGTTTTCGCCTGATTTTCACCTCTGCCCCAGTCCAGCCATTCCGCCTGTGCGGTGTCCATCTGGTAGTGGTTTTCCTTGGTGTTCAGGTTGAACAGTCCGCTCCAGCTGTCGCCGCCGTCTGTGGTATAGTACAGATTGTCGCCGTTGTCCGACCACCAGCCCAGCGTGGAAACCACCACCGTATCCGGATTCCGGGCATCTACGGAAATGCCTCCGAAGCCGCCCTGTCTGCCGTCGTTCAGATCAGGCGTAATATCCGTGAAGCTGTCCGACTGGGTATCGTACACATAGACTGCCCCAGCCGTGGGGGACAGATTCGGGCCGCAGTTGTCAGAGTACGCCAGATACAGCTTTCCGCTGCCGGAGAATGCAGCATGCAGCGGGTACATGCCTGCCGCATTGGCAGCCAGTGCCGTCCAGCTGTCGCCGCCGTCTGTGCTTTTATAAATGCAGGTGCCGTCTGTCATTGCCACGCCGACGTACATGTCGCCGGAAGTCGGATCAAAAGTCACCCACAAAATGCCGATGCTGTTGCTTTCCTGCTTATAGTTGCCCTTTTCCGGAAAAGAGGTGACCTCTTCCCAGTTCTTGCCGTAGTCGGTGGTTTTCCACAGACCGCTGTCACGGCTGCCAAACCAGACTTCCTTGTTGTTATTGGGGTTGACGCACATGCGTTCGCCGCAGCCCCGTCCGGACTGGTTGCCGCCGCAGCTGAACGGAGCATCAAAGCGTGTCCACGTTTCGCCGTAGTCGTCCGAGGCAAACAGTGCCGCATCATCGCTCATATACGTGCCGCCGGCAAAATAAACGCGGTTCGGCTCCACCGGATCGGTCGCCATGCTTTCGATCCCGATATAGCCCCATTCGTCCGCCCCCAGAAAGTCCGTCAGCGGTTCCCAGTCGGTGTCCTTTTTCCGGCGGTACAGTCCGCCGATGTCTGTGCGGGCATAGACCAGCCCTTCTTCCTTGGGGTTATACTCCATGCCAGTGACATATCCGCCGCCGCCAATGGCAACATTGCTCCATGTATAGTCTGCCTTGGCAGTTTTGGAGCCGTCTGCGGTACAGCCGGTGCCGATGCCGCAGAGGATAACTCCGCTCAGCAAAACGGCTGTGAACCGTCCTTGTTTGTTCATGTATGTGTCCTCCGTATTCCGTGCAGGGGATACTGCAAAAATTTCCTACTTCTTATGATACCCG